>Ga0082335_1005871_pt1 | contig 16485 bp, 6 predicted proteins | sample Subgrocontami58m_FD_72375 | JGI IMG/M metagenome (GOLD analysis project Ga0082335, IMG submission 72375) | Subsurface groundwater microbial communities from S. Glens Falls, New York, USA - GMW37 contaminated, 5.8 m (SPADES assembly) (version 2) ... | reverse complement strand
ACTGTTATAGCAACAGCAGCTACTGCAATTGCTGGAACAAGTTTTACTGCAAATTGGAATTCGTATGCAACTGCTACAGGATATAAATTAGATGTATCAACCAGTTCCGGTTTTGGTGCCGGAACTTTTGTTGCCGGTTTCGAAAATAAAGATGTAAGCAATGTTGTAACTTATTCTGTCCCAGGATTAACTACAGGAACTGATTACTATCACAGAGTTACTGCCTATGATGCAATCGGAGACATTGGACAATCAGGAACAATAAATGTAATTACCTTACCCAGTGCTCCAACATCAACAGCAGCCACATCAGTTTCTGAAATAAGTTTTGATGCAAATTGGAATGCTTCAGTTAGTGCTACAGGTTATTACATTGACGTTGCTACTAACGATATATTTACAACTTTTGTTACCGGCTTCAATAATAAATATGTAAATAATGTATTAACATATTCAATAACAGGATTAACAGGAGGAACGAATTATTATTATAGAGTAAGGGCTAAAAACGGAAGCGGGATAGGTGGTAATTCTTTAACAATTACAACAATCACAATTCCTGATGAACCTGTCTCAACGACAGCAACTGCACTTACGAATAATAGTTTAAATGCAAACTGGAATTCATCAACTGGTGCAACAGGATATAAATTAGATGTTTCAACAGTTTCAAATTTTGGAACCTTCGTCGGTGTTTATAATAATTTAGATGTTGGCAATGAGATTTTTTCTTCAGTTACCAGTTTATCAAGCGGAACTACATATTATTATAGAATTAAAGCATACAACGGAAGTGGAGTAGGAAATAATTCCGAAACAGTTACTGCACTTACGATACCTGCTGCGCCGGTATCAGCTGCTGCTTCATCAATTACTAAAACAAGCTTCGTTGCAAACTGGAATTCTTCCTTTGGTGCAATAGAATATTATTTAGATATTTCAACAACTAATGGTTTTAATCCGGGCACTTTTGTTGACGGATACGAAAATCTGAATGTCAGTAATTTACTTACATATTCAGTATCAGCATTGACTAGAGGTACTACTTATTATTATCGTGTTCGTGCATTTAATACAAGCGGTACAAGTAGTAATTCTGGATCGCAAACTGTCTTAACACTTCCGCCAGATCCGAATATACTTTCTGCTACCGATATTCAAAGTACAAGTTTTAGTGCAAACTGGAGTACTTCAACTAGTGCAACAGGCTATAGATTGGATGTCTCAACTGTCTCAACATTTGCAAGTTTTGTTGGTGTATATAATAATTTGGATGTTAACAATTTAACAACATATTCTGTCTCAGGTTTAACAGGAGGAACAACTTATTATTATAGGGTAAGAGCTTATAACGATAACGGGACAAGCGGAAATTCCGGGACTATGTCGGTGCTAATTGCACCTGTTGCTCCCGTTGCAACTGCTGCAACCTCAGCAGGTAATGCAAGTTTTTCTGCTAACTGGAATTCAAGTTCTGGTGCTGACGGATATAAAATTGATGTAGCGACGGATGCCGGATTTTTAAATTTACTTGCCGGATATAATAATAAAGATGTAGGCAACACTCTAACTTTTGCTGTCACCGGGTTGAACAGCGGTACAACATATTATTACAGAGTAAGATCATACAGCGGAGGTAGAACAAGCGGAAATTCAAATTCAATAACAGTATTAACAGAGCCCTCTGCACCGACTGCAACAGCAGCAACATCTATTAACGAATCCAGTTTTTCTGCAAATTGGAATTCATCAACAGGGGCAACCAAATATTATTTGGACGTAGCGACGAATAACAGTTTTACAAGTTTTGTTGCCGGATTAAATAATAAAGATGTGGGCAATGTTACAACTTCTTCCATAACAAGCTTATCAGCAAATACAAATTATTATTATAGAATTAGATCCAATAATGCAACGGGTACAAGTGGAAATTCCGGGACGATAACTGTTTTATCTGCCCCAGCAGTACCAACATCAACAGCTGCTACATCTATCACCAATACAAGTTTTAATACCAATTGGAATTCATCAACTGGCGCTACTGGTTACATGCTTGATGTTTCAACAGTTTCAAATTTTACGAGCTTTGTTGGAATTTATAATAACAAGGATGTTGGCAATGTAACAACATATTCTGTGACTGGACTCAGTGGGAGTACAAATTATTATTATCGAATAAGAGCATATAATGGAAGCGGAACAAGCGGTAATTCCGGAACAATTAATTTAACAACCGCAGTTGATCCTTCAGGGGTTCCTACCTCTACAGCAGCGACCAATATTACACAAACAAGTTTTTCTGCTAATTGGAATGCAGTTGTTGGCGCTGACGGTTATAGGTTAGATGTAGCAACAGATTGGAATTTTAGTTCAGGTACATTCGTAACAAATTTTGAAAATAGAGATGTCGGCAATGTAACAACTTATTCTGTTATTGGTTTAACAAATGGAACTACATACTATTACCGATTAAGATCGTACAATGTTAGCGGTACAAGCGGTAATTCAGGATTCATAACAGTATTAACTCTTCCTGCGACGCCAACTGCATCTTCAGCAACATTATTAACAGCTACAAGCTTTAGTGCAAACTGGAACACAGCTACCGGTGCTACTGGTTATTATCTTGATGTTGCAACAGATAATGTATTCACAAGTTTTGTTGCTGGGTATAATAATAGAAATGTTTCTAATGTTATTACTTATTCTGTTTCAGGTTTGCTAGGCGGAACAACATATTATTATAGAGTACGTGCTTATAATGGAAATGGTGCAAGCGGGAATTCCGGGACGATTACAGTTTTGACATTACCATCAGCTCCAACGGCAACAGCAGCTACTGCTTTAACAGAAACTTCTTTTGATGCTAATTGGAATGCTGTTACAGGAGCGGATGGTTATCGTTTGGATGTAGCTACTGATATTAGTTTTGGTGCCGGCACCTTCCTAACTGGGTATCAAGATAAAGATATAAGCGGAGTTACAACATATTCAATCTCCGGATTAACAGGAGGAACAAATTACTATTACAGAGTAAGAGCCTATAATGTAAGTGGTATAAGTGGAAATTCAGGAATCATAACCGCTTTAACTCTATCATCAATACCTGTTGCAACAGCAGCTACTGCAGTTGTAGGGACAAGTTTTTCTGCAAATTGGATTTCGGTAACAGGCGCAACTAAATATTATTTAGATGTAGCAACTGATGCAGGTTTTGGAGCCGGTACTTATGTAGTTGGTTATCAAGATTTAGATGTAGGAAATGTAATTACATTTTCGGTAACAGGTTTGATAGTAAATACAAATTACTATTTCCGTGTTCGTTCATTTAATGGAAGTGGAACAAGCGGAAACTCTAATGTGATTACAGTACTAACAGCACCACCAATCCCAACTGCTAATGCTGCAACTTCATCCGGAGAAACTAGTTTTGTTGCAAATTGGAATTCATCAGTTGGAGCCACCGGATATAGATTGGATGTATCTACGAATTCCAATTTTAATTCAGGTACCTTTGAGGAAGGATATGAAAATCTTGATGTAGGAAATGTTACTACTTATTCAGTTAATAATATTACATCAGGGACAACGCACTATTACAGAGTGAGAGCATATAATAACGGAGGAACCAGCAACAATTCAGGTGTAATCACAGTATTAGGTGTTCCATATGCAAACTCAGCAACAATTATTAATATTACAAGTTTCGCGGCTAATTGGGACGGAGTAGCAGGAATTGTAGGATATAGACTGGATGTATCGTTAGATATTAATTTTGGTGCCGGATTGTTTGTCCCAGGTTTTCAAAACAGAGATGTAGGCAATGTTACGACATATACTCTATCAAGTTTAACTCCAAATACAACTTACTATTACCGGGTTAGATCTTATGATTTGAATTATACAAGTGGAAATTCAAATACTATATTAGTAAGAAATATTCCTGCTGCGCCGGTTGCAACAAGTGCTACCGGAATTACACAAACAAGTTTCACTGCAAATTGGAATGCCTCGCCAGGTGGGGCCTCCGGATATATTCTTGACGTAGCGTATGATGCTGGATTTATAAATTATGCAACTGGATATGAGAATAAAGTTGTATATAGTGTTACATCGTTTTTAGTTAACAACATCGCTCCGGGATCAGTTTACTATTATAGAGTCCGTGCATATAATTCATTAGGCACTTCAGATAATTCAAACACAATTACATTACTAACAATTCCTTCTAATCCAGTTGCCACTGCTGCTACTAATATAACAAGCACAAGTTTTTCAGCTAATTGGAATGCAGTGATTAGTGCTGATAGATATTATCTTGATATTGCAACCGATGCAGGTTTCGTTAATATGCTGATTGGCTATAATAATAGAGATATTGCTAACGTAACAACTTTTTCAGTGACAAACATTTCCAAAAATACTTCATTCTATTATAGAATTAGATCGAACAATGCAACAGGAACAAGCAGTAATTCAAATACAATTTCAATATCAACTTCACCAAACCAAGCACCTACAATAAGCGGAATTGAAACAGCACTATTAAATATTACTGAAGGAGATCCACCTCAATCAATTACTTCTTCAATAACAGTTAATGATCTAGATAATTTGAACATTGAAAGCGCAGTTATACAAATAACAACAAACTATCAAAGCGATGAGGATATATTATTTTTTATAAACCAAAATGGAATTACTGGAGTATGGGATCAAGTAAACGGAACTATGACATTATTAGGGACTGCAGCTGTTGCTCAATATCAAACAGCAATACGCAATGTGAAATATCAAAATACAAGCAACTGCCCGAATGGATTAATAAGGACAATAAGTTATACTGTTAATGACGGTATTATCAACAGCAATATTTTAAGCAGGGATATTTCCGTTGCATCAATTAATACACCTCCGATAATATCAAATATCGAATCGGAGTCAATCGAATATAAAATGAAACACAGTCACTGTGCATTAACAAATACAATTGAAATTGAAGATTCTGATGATGATAATAATAATAGAGTTACAATTTCTGTTACCGAAAATTATCAAGAGGGTGAAGATGAATTAGTCTTTAACGGTTATAACGAAATTAGAGGAGACTGGAATTCAAATAGAGGGATACTAAATTTATATGGTAATGGTACTGTAAGGGATTATCAGGCTGCGCTGCGTACTGTGTGTTACAGAAACAATAAAATTAATCCTAACAAAAATAATAGAACACTTAGCATGATATATAATGATGGTGATGATAATAGCAATAGCGTAACAAGAATAATTGAATTTACTCCGGGAAACTGTACACCATTACTAAGCGATATGGAAAACAGTTTAATATTTTATTCAAGAAATAGTGATCGAGTAACGGTTAGTGACAGTATTATAGTATCGGATGAAGATAATGTATGCTTACAAAGCGGAGAAGTAAAAATTGAAGAAGGATTTCTTGTCGGGGAAGACGTCCTTGAGTTTGTAGCACCGCCTTATGTTAATGCTTTTTATAATTGGTCGAACGGCACATTAACATTATCCGGTCAGTGCGATCTGGCTATATATCAAAATATTTTTAGATCTGTAAAGTACAAAAATATAAGAGGCACCGAATCTACAAAGTCCAATAAGAATATTGTTTTTTCTGTTACGGATGGAATTGAAGTGAGTAATAAAGTTACAAGACAAATCACTGTAGAGGGAACTATAACCGGTGTTGATGATCTTTCGCTTGGAATTCCGACTGAGTTTAAATTATATCAAAATTATCCGAATCCATTTAACCCTACTACAAAATTAAGATTCGGTTTGCCGAAAGCAGCGCATGTGCTTTTATCTTTTTTTAATGTTCTCGGTGAAGTTGTAAAAACCATACATGTGGGAGACCAAAACGCCGGTTACCATGAAGTTGAATTTAATGCTGATAATCTACCAAGCGGAATTTACATTTATCAGATTGTTGCCGATGATTTTACTCAAGCCAGGAAAATGATTTTATTGCGATAGTATTATTTGTGGTTTAGTATCTAATTCTTTGTTAAGAAACCTATTTGCTCAATAATTTGTCGTGCCTTCTTTGCATCGTCTTCACTTTCAAATGCCATTCGAAATGTTCCGCCGGAACCTTCGCGGATTTTAAGAAGTTCGATATCTTTTATGTTGATATTGTTTTCAAATAGTGCAGTAGAAATTTTGCTTATAACTCCAGGTTCATCTTTTACAAAAACAAAAACATCATAGATCTGGTTTATAAATCCTTTGTTGGATTTCGGAATTTCATCGCGTTTAACTCTTGCGCTTTCAAATTTATCGGTTAGCTTTTTATAATCTTCAATAGAGATTGATTTTTTCATCTGGTCTAAATCAAAAATAAAATTATCTATAGCTTGAATAATATTTTTCCGGTTCTCACGGAGAACGGGTTCCCAAACATTAAATTCACTTGAAGCAATGCGGGTCATATCTCTAAATCCGCCGGCGGCATAATCGAAAAAATTTATATCACTTCCTTTTAATCCCGCTGAATTGATAAGCGAAACAGAAAGCAATTGCGGAAGATGGCTCACAGATGCAACAATTATATCATGAACTTTGGGATTTAGAAATGTAATTCTTGCACCAAGCTGATGAATTATTTCTGTGAATAAATCTATTGCAGAAAATTCCTTTGCCGATTCGTTAAGAATGTAAACACAGTTTTCAAAAAGGAGAGGATCAGAATTTTCAAATCCGCCTTTTTCTTTACCGGTCATCGGATGCCCGCCGATGTAAATTCCTTTCCGTTCTTTCTTTTCCCAGATTTCCTGGAAGACAGATTTCACACCGCATACATCTGTTAGAATCTGATTTGAATTAATTTTGTCTGCTAGTTTTTCAAAAACATTTATTGTTGCATCCACGGGAAGACAAATAAAAATTAGATCTGCATCAAGACATTCTTCAACGGATAAAAGTTTTTTATCAATAACCTTTTGTTCTAAAGCTTTATCAAGAATATCCGGCTTATCAAACCCGCTGATAAAATGAGATGAAGAAAAATTTTTAATCGCTTTTGCTATAGAACCGCCGATCAAGCCTAATCCGATTATAGAAATTTTCCGGATTTCCAATTACAATTTCCTTCCAATTGCTTGAGCTATCAATCGTAACTCATCCATTAATTTTAAGTAAGTATTTGGAAGAAGCGCTTGTGGTCCATCTGACAAAGCATTTTCCGGATCGTCGTGGATCTCGATCATAATCCCATCGGCGCCGGCTGCAACTGCGGCGCGTGCCATTGGCGGAACTTGATCGCGCAATCCAGTAGCGTGTGATGGATCAGCAATAATCGGCAAATGACTTTTTTTATGTACGACAGGAATGGCAGAAAGATCGAATGTGTTGCGGGTATAATTCTCAAACGTTCTGATTCCGCGCTCACACAAGAAAATATTATTATTACCGCCGCTCAATAAATATTCAGCAGACATCAGCCATTCTTCTATGGTTGCTGCAATACCGCGTTTAACCATTACAGGTTTTGTTGTTTTACCTAATTCTTTCAGCAAAGAAAAATTTTGCATATTGCGTGCGCCAAGCTGAAAGATGTCAGTATATTTATCAATCAATTCAATTTGATCCATCTGCATAACTTCAGTTACTACCAATAAATTATATTCATCAGCTGCGGCACGGATTAATTTTAATCCTTCTTCACCAAGTCCTTGAAATGAATATGGAGATGTTCGCGGCTTAAAAGCGCCGCCTCTTAAAATCCTAGCTCCGGATTTTGCAACTACTTTTGCTAAGCGGAAAATTTGATCTTCATTTTCAATCGAACATGGGCCGGCAATCATTACAATTTGATTTCCACCAAGTTCAACATCTTTAATTTTTATAACTGTGTTAGATTCATGAAAACTTCTGCTTGAAAGTTTGTATGGAGTTGTAACACGGTAAACTTCATCAACTCCGTCTAGGATACTGATGTTGCGTGTATCGAAATTTGGTTTTACACCAATCGCCCCGATTATTGATCGTTCTGTCCCGGTGGATTTGTGAATTTGAAATCCAAATCCTTCAAGATGTTTGATCACGTTTTCTATTTGTTCTTTTGTCGCGTTTTTTTCTAATATAACTACCAATTTAAGCTCCGTAATTAATCATGAAATTTTTTCTCTCCGGCTCGAATTTCGATTGGGATAAAATCTTCTTTAGTTGGAATTGCGCACGAATAATCCGGACTATATGCGCAGTACGGATTGTATGCTAAGTTAAAATCAATTTCGTATTCATTGTTCGGGTCATCAACTTTTTCAAAGTCAATGTAGCGCCCAACTCCGTATGATTCATTGTTCGTTGTTTTATCTGTAAACCAAATCGAATAATAAATTTGTCCGTTAGCCGTACTTCCTTGATAAACATTTATTTTATACTGTGTGTTCTGATAAGTGATCACAACATAACCAAAACGAATTGTTTTTCTTGGTTCACCTTTAGTGCCGTAAATTGTAACTGTATCCTTCGGCTCAAATTCGTAAAGCATACTTCTGAAAACGTACGAAGGATCAACATCGAAGTATTTCAAATCGTGGAATTCAATTTTCCCTTTCGCGTTGAAAGGGGAAGACGGATCATTTTTCATCCCTTCATTTTTCTCAGTGCGATAATTTTCAATTTTTTTGATATATTTTTTTTGCTCAGGAGTGTAATTATTCCCGCATGAAGCTAAAAGCAGAACAAGAATAAGAGCAGGAGCATAATTAAGAATACGAAAAGATTTTTCTTGCTCTTGTTCGTAATCTTGCTCTTGATCGCTTCGACTGTATTTATTAAGATTTTTTCTCATCTATCTTTTTCTTTAGTTCACTCAATTTATTCAATGCTTCAAGAGGAGTTAAACTGTTAATTGAAATGTCTGAAATATGTTTTCTTAATTCTTCGTCTTTCATCTCAAACAGACTAATCTGAAAATCATCACTTCCTTTAAGCTTTGCAAGTTTAGCCTTCTTCATCTCATAAGGGGTTAATTCCTTACTCTCTAAATTAGCAAGAATTTCTTTAGCGCGATTAGTAACAAAGAGAGGTAAGCCTGCCATTTGTCCGACTTGAATTCCGTAACTATGATCAGCACCTCCGGAAGAAACTTTGTGCAAGAAAATTACCTTATCGCCGTACTCACGGACTTCAACCTTAAAATTCTTGATGCGCGGGAATAAAGTTGCCATTTCATTTAATTCGTGATAATGAGTTGCGAATAAAGTCTTTGCAGTAATGTTCGGATTCTCGTGAAGATATTCCGTTATTGCCCATGCGATTGATATCCCATCAAATGTGCTAGTGCCGCGGCCGATTTCATCTAATAAAATTAAACTTTTACTCGTGGCATTGTTCAAAATATTTGCAGCTTCCTGCATCTCAACTAGAAAAGTTGATTCACCTGCTGAAATATTATCGCTCGCCCCTACGCGTGTAAAAATTCTATCTACTAAACCGATATTTGCTGATGTTGCCGGGACAAAAGAACCAATCTGTGCCATCAGTACTATCAATCCCACTTGGCGTAGATAAACTGATTTACCAGCCATGTTCGGTCCGGTTAGAATAATTATCTGTTCGTCCGATGAAGAAAGTTTAGAACTGTTTGGAGTAAATTTTTCTCCCGGCGGTAAAATTCTTTCAACAACCGGATGACGACCATCTATAATTTCTAGTGAATCGGATTCATCAAGCTGTGGACGGACATATTTATATTCGTCAGCACATTCTGCAAATGATTGATAACAATCAAGCATTGCAATCAACTTAGCATTTTCTTGAACTGGTTCTGCATGTGAAGCGACTTCTAATCTCACTTGATCGAAAAGCTGAAATTCCAGATTACCAATGTTTTCTTCAGCATTCAGAATTTTATCTTCATACTCTTTTAGTTCGGGTGTAATAAATCTTTCGTTATTAACTAAAGTTTGCTTGCGGATGTAGTTCTCCGGAACTTTATCTTTGTTTGCGTTGCTGATCTCAATATAATAACCGAATACTTTATTGTAGCTGACTTTAAGCGAAGAAATTTTTGTCCTCTCACGTTCTGTCTTTTGAAGAGTAGCAATCCAATCTTTTGCATTAATGGAGAGACCTCGAAGTTCATCAAGTTCCGGGCTGAAACCGTTACGGATAACACCTCCGTCTGAAATTGCAAGCGGGGGATCATCTGAAATTGCCAGTTCGATTTTCCCAACAAGTTTATCTAGAGAGTTAAGGCGTTGATTTATAGCTGTGAGTGTTTCTACGGAGGTTTGATCTAAAAGCTGTTTGATTAACGGAATTTTTTTGAGAGATGTTTTAAGATTTAACAACTCACGCGGGTTAACTCTTCCGGTACATATTTTAGAAATCAAACGTTCTAAATCACCGATCTCTTTTAATTCATTCTGTAAATTTTTTCTAAGAGTTTTATTTTGTAAAAGTGCTTCTATTGATTCCTGGCGTTTGATGATCGGTTCTAATTTTTTCAGCGGGGCAGAGATCCACTTCTTGAGCATCCTTCCGCCCATCGAAGTTGATGTTTTATCAAGAATTGAAATTAGAGATCCTTCTCTGTCACCATCTTGCATTGTGAACATAATCTCTAAATTTCTTTTGGTTGAATAATCCAGGATCATATAATCGGAAGGATTGTAACGTGAAATTTTATTTATATGAGTGAGATTAGCTTTTTGAGTTTCGCGTAAATAATTTAAAGCGGCACCTGCTGAACAAATTGCCATGCGTAAATTCTCGATGCCGAATCCTTTCAACGTTTTAGTGTTGAAGTGGTTCATTAATAGTTCATTGCCGTAATCGTAATTGAAAATCCAATCATCAATTTTTGTAATTCTTGCCGATGGAGCAGCCTTGTGAATCAGCGGTTCAAGCTCATTCTTAAACTTTTTGGGAATTAATATCTCGGAAGGATTGATCGAACCAAGCTGTTGTGATAATTCAGTTCTATTGAATTCAAAAGTTGAAAACTCACCAGTGGAAATATCACAGAATGCAATTCCGGCAATCTCATCTTCGATGTAAACCGAGAGCAAATAATTATTTTTTTTGTGATCTAAAAGTTTATCTGATATTGCAACACCCGGAGTAACAACTTCAATAACATCACGCTTAACAATTCCTTTGGCAAATTTTGGATTTTCCATCTGCTCACAGACAGCAACACGGTAACCGGCACGTACAAGTTTTGGTAAGTAGGTATCAATTGCATGATGAGGAAATCCGGCAAGAGGAACTTCGCCGGCTGCACCATTAGCACGTTTAGTTAGAGTAATGCCCAATACTTTGGAAGCGGTTTTTGCATCCTCTTCAAAAGTTTCAAAGAAATCTCCCATCCTAAAAAGCAAAATGGTATCGGGATAATTTTCTTTGATCTTGGCATACTGCGCCATTAAAGGTGTAACCGACATAGCTTGATTCTAATTTTGTGGCTAAAAATAGTTTAATAGTGAGTTAGAATCAAAGATAGCTTTTAGCATATAGAATAATATGAATGCCATTTGGTATTGTTATAAGAGTTTAATTCAATCTTAACGCGGTTTAATGCTAATAATCAATTAGTTATATTAAGAACGAAAATGAAATGATTCTATTCAAAAATGACCAATTCAAAAATCGTTCTCGGTAACGAAAAGTTATTTACTAACAGATCTTTCCCCAAATATGAATTTCATATTTCGAAAGAAGTACGCGGCAAATACAATTTTGATAAAGGATTATTCGAAATAAACGGGAATGTTATCCTGGCAGATTTTTATGCTGTCAGATTATTTGTACAGAAGATTAATTCTAAGAGGGAAGTAAAAGATCACGTTGCTGCAGGACAAGTCAATGCTGCAGGATTGATGGATGAGATTTACCATTTTTTATTCCGGTTATATGAAATACAAATTAATCCCGGTGTATTTAAGAAAGCTCTCGATCATCTAAACGGCAAACTCGGGGAAGAAAAGATCCGCAAAGTCCTATTCGATTTTGTTTCTGTATTCCCGCCAATGGAAGTGTATAAAGGTAAATCTAGCGCTTATGATTATTTAAATTCTTATTCCGCTGACCGCTCGAATTCAGAAGTGACTTTAGAAGAATTGATTTTACTTTACTTCGCAAATTATAATCCGGCTAACAAAAATATAATTGAACTATTCGACCAAAATTATTTTAATGAAAAAGAACTCTTTAAAAAAACAATTGATGAACTTGATCTTTTTTTTCAAAAAGAAAAAAAACTTGGTCCAGATAATCAAGATGTTTTTGCTTTTTTGAAAACTCCCATTGTGAATAATCCTAATAACATCGAAGCACAACTCGATTTTATCCGTGAGAAGTATGGAGTTATGCTTGATGAAAAATTCCTTAAAAGAATTTTAACCGGTAAAGATCTTATCAAAGAAGATTACAAATTAGAATTTGACGGACTGGGCCGAGCGCCGACTGTTGTTCCTCAATATAAAAGCGGATTGTATGATGATTCCATCTCTTTGGGGAAATCCGGTTACAAATATGCCGCTGATAGTTATAAGGATTATGAAGAGTTTGAAAATTTTACTCCCGATTCAAACTGGATGCCCCGCGTAGTGATGATAGCAAAAAATACTTACGTGTGGCTCGATCAGCTTTCAAAAAAATATCAAAGACACATTAGAACTTTAGATCAAATTCCGGATGAAGAGCTTGATCTGCTGGCTCGTTGGAATTTCAACGGGCTATGGCTTATCGGAATTTGGGAGCGAAGCAGCGCATCAAAAAAAATAAAACATATAATGGGAAATATTGATGCTGTTTCTTCTGCATATTCTCTTTATGATTATCAAATTGCAAACGATCTTGGCGGTGAACTTGCATATAACAATTTGAACGAACGCGCACGTGCAAGAGGAATAAGACTTGCAAGCGATATGGTTCCCAATCACACAGGAATATTTTCTAAATGGGTGATAGAACATCCCGAATATTTTATTCAATCAAATCATCCGCCGTTTCCAAATTATAGTTTCACCGGTCATGATCTTTCCGATGATCATTCCGTTCAGATCAGAATTGAAGACGGATATTGGAGAAGGAGTGATGCAGCTGTTGTATTTCAGCGCATTGATAATAACAGCGGGGAAGTGCGGTACATTTATCACGGCAACGATGGAACCAATATGCCGTGGAATGATACTGCTCAGCTTAATATGATTCATCAAGAAGTTCGTGAGGCAGTAATACAAAAAATTTTCGAAGTCGCACGTAAGTTTTCGATTATTCGATTTGATGCTGCGATGACATTAGCGAAAAAACATTTCTCGCGTTTATGGTATCCAGAGCCGGGACGCGGAGGAGATATTCCTTCACGTGCTGATCATGCAATGACAAGAGAAGAATTTGATAAAGTGTTTCCGGTTGAGTTTTGGCGGGAAGTTGTTGATAGAATAAATAATGAAATGCCCGATACACTTTTACTTGCTGAAGCTTTCTGGTTAATGGAAGGATATTTTGTGCGTACACTTGGCATGCACAGAGTTTACAACAGCGCATTTATGCACATGATGATGAAAGAAGAGAACGCAAAGTACCGCGATCTTATTTCTAACACACTCGAATTTGAACCGGAAATTTTGAAGCGATACGTAAATTTTATGAGCAATCCTGATGAAGAAACCGCTATCAAACAATTTGGAACGGATGATAAATATTTCGGCGTGTGCATGTTGATGATTACTTTACCCGGTTTGCCGATGTTTGCTCATGGACAAATAGAAGGTTATACAGAAAAGTATGGAATGGAATATCAACGAGCTTATTACAATGAAACACCAAACCATTGGCTGGTTGACCGTCATCAATATGAAATATTTCCATTGATGCAAAAGCGATATTTGTTCAGCCAAGTTTCAAATTTTTGGCTCTTTGATTTTATTGACGGATACGGCGGAATTAATGAAAATGTTTTTGCCTATACGAATACTGAACACGGAGAAAGAGCGTTAATCTTTTACAACAACAAATATGAAAGCACAACCGGGACAATTTTCCGTTCCTCATCCAAACTGATGAACAATTACGGAAGCAAAGGACTTGAAACCAGAACGATTGCGGAAGCACTGTGGATTAAACCATCTGAAAAACATTTTTACATTTTCAGAGATCACATTTCAAATTTAGAATTTATTAAGACCGGAGTTGATATTGCTGTCAATGGATTTCATGCGGAACTCGGGGCGTTTAAATATTTAATCTATTTGGATTGGTGCGAAGTTTATGATGCTGATGGTAATTGGGCTAAACTTGCTTGGAAACTTGGTAGCAACAGTGTGCCGAATATGCAGCGTGCATATGAAGAAATGAAAGTTGAAGATATCCACTATGCGTTTGGGAAAATGTTTGATGATGAATCGTTGAACGGATTTATTAAAACTTGTGTTTTAGAAGACAAAAAAGCTCGTGAGGAAGATAGAATTAATTTTGTTGATGAAAGATATTTCAATCTACTAAATGCAATTAAAAATCATTTTGGATTAAATTCTGATCTTAAACCGATAATTGAAAAGTTTGAAGATTCGATCGTAGCTGTCCGCAAATTAAATTTCTTGATTGATGATCAATATGAGCTGGGCAAAAACTCATCTTCCAAAATTGTTCATCATGCAATTCAGATATCACGCGATACTAATTACCATGATAACTCGATCATCTTTATGCTGTGGCTGATTATTTCCAATATGAAAAAATTATTTCCAGTAGAAGGAAAACTGAATAATCAGAACTATGTAAGTGAAATGCTTCTTGATACTCCTGTAAGAAAGATTATGCAGAAGCTTGGAAAAGGTAATGGAGAAATTTTCAATGAAATAAATTTGTTGAATATATTTCTAAATAATTTTAATGGAATGATGGAAATCTTATCACCGAAAGGAGAAAGCAAACATTTCCCATTACTAGAGGATGAAGCAGTGAGGATATATCTTGGTGTAAATCAATTTGAAAATGTTTGGTACTACAGCAAAGAAAATTTTGAAGAACTTCTTAACTGGATATTTACATTTTACGGATTAGAGATAATGCAAAATGAAAGTTATGATTCTGATACAATCACAAAATTATTTGACCAATCATTTAAAAAGTATTTCGAAATAATTGAGGCATCAAAGAAATCAGAATATAAACTTGAACAGTTCAAAGAAAAGTTAAGTAAGAGTAAGTAGGGAAGAATTGGGGTACTTTAATTTTTTGATCTGCGACTATGTTATTCAATAATAAATTCCGGGTAGAATCAACAAGACTGAAAGAATGGGATTATTCAAATCCGTGGTGGTATTATATAACTATAAGTACAAAAAATCATAGTCCTTTCTTTGGCGAAGTGATTCATAGAAAAATGAATTTGAATAAATTGGGAATAGTAACTGAAAAATGTTGGGTTGACATTCCGAAACATTATCAAAATGTAGAGATTGATTATTATGTCATAATGCCGAATCATATCCATGGGATAATAATTATTAATTCAACCGTAGAGACGAGGCATGCCTCGTCTCTACAAAACAAATCAATTACGTTATCTAATATCATTGGCTCATTCAAATCCGTTGTTTCAAAACAAGCACGTGAAAGCGGTAATAATAATTTTTCCTGGCAAGAAAGATTTTATGATAGGATTATTAGAAATGAAAAAGAATTATTTAATATTAGAAAATATATTCAGCAGAATCCTATAAAATGGGAATTGGAAAAAGATAAACCAGAAAATCTATAATTGAAAAAAGGAGACGTTGCACCCGTCGAGACTCGGTCTTGCCGAGGCTGATGCAATGTCTCAACAAAATTTAATTCATAACTGCTTTCTCTTTCTCAATCTCTTCAGCTAACATTTTATTTATTGCAGCGGCGGCACGTCTTCCTTCGCCCATTGCGAGAATTACAGTAGCAGCGCCAAGAACAATATCACCACCGGCAAAAATTCTATTAACAGATGTCTTCTGTGTTTCATCAACAATAATGTTGCCCCATTTATTAACATTTAGCTGAGGTGTTGTTTGGCTGATTAACGGATTACTTCCGTTTCCAATTGCTACAATTACAGTATCAACATTTAAAATAAATTCGCTATTAGGAATTAAAACCGGACGGCGTCTTCCCGAAGCATCCGGTTCGCCCAATTCATATCGCACGCATTCCATTTCTTTAACACGACCTTTATCGTTGCCGAGAATTTTTTTTGCATTCTGTAAAAACAAAAATTGAATTCCTTCTTCTTTTGCGTGAGCAACTTCTTCTTTACGTGCAGGCATTTCAACTTCCGTTCTGCGATAAACAACATAAACATTTTCTGCACCGAGACGTTTTGCCATTCTTGCAGAATCCATTGCAACATTTCCACCGCCAAGAACAGCAACATTTTTAGATACATAGATCGGCGTGTCAGCGTGTCCTTTATCGAAAGCACGCATTAAATTTGCGCGTGTTAGATATTCATTTGCAGAAAAAACT
>Ga0082335_1005870_pt1 | contig 16486 bp, 15 predicted proteins | sample Subgrocontami58m_FD_72375 | JGI IMG/M metagenome (GOLD analysis project Ga0082335, IMG submission 72375) | Subsurface groundwater microbial communities from S. Glens Falls, New York, USA - GMW37 contaminated, 5.8 m (SPADES assembly) (version 2) ... | reverse complement strand
TTGGGAAGCGGCGGGCGGTTACCCGGAGTGGCTGGACTTCAGCGAAGACGTCGTCTTTGACCTGAAGGTCAAGGAGCGGTGCGGGCCGTTCGTCTTTGTGCCGGACGCGCTGGTCCATTTCCGCCCCCGGCCGTCCCTGCCCGCGTTCTACCGGCAGTACTACCTGTACGCCCGCGGCGATGGCCAGGCCGGGCTCTTCCCCAAGATCCACGCCATTCGATACTTCACCTACCTCGTGGCCGGGCCGCTGGTGGCGTACTCGGCGCTCACGGTGAGCCCGTGGCTGTGGCTGCTGGCGGTGCTCGGGGGAGCGGCCTACGTTCGGAAGCCGTATGTTCGGCTGTGGAGACAATGGGACGGGTACGGGGGGGGCGATCGGGCCAAGCTAATGGCCTGGGTGCCGGTCATCCGGGCGGTCGGGGACATCGCCAAGATGTTGGGGTATCCGGTGGGGGTTTGGTGGAGATGGCGAAGGGGCCGTGCCTCAAGAACCTAGCATCCAAGTGGCGGGGCAGCCGGTCCGGCAAGGCGCTCCGTGTGTTTAGCGTATCCTAAGCGGCCTTATGAGGGCGTGCAGTTATTGGCTCTTCCGGGCTGATGGTGAAGTCAATTCCAAGAATAGCAGCCAGGCGGCAAAGAGTATTCAACGTAGGGACTTGGCTGCCGCTCTCAAGCCGAGCTAACGCAGATTGAGTTGTGCCCATGCGCCGTGCTAATTCTTCTTGTGTCAGCCCGGCCGCAATCCTAGCGCCAATGAGGACGCGGCGGAACTGGTATTGTGGCCGCAACTCCTCGCGAACCTTACGAAACTCTGGGCTGCGGACTTCCCTCTCGGCCACGTAATCTCGGTGATTCATTTCCCCTTCTCATGCACCGGACAACGACCAGTTGCCGTCTGGTAATAATCCAGACTCCATCCTGTCGCCGTCGCATTATAGCGTACGCGCTATGGCACATCAAGGGGAGTAGGCACAGCAATCCTAATGACGTTCCATCAAGGGCATGTTGAGCACCCAGAGGTTAAACAGGGACCATGCCACTGTCAGCAGCAGAACCGGTAGCAACCCGCGCACGACTTCCAGCCTGTCGCCGAACAGCCTGTGCGCGATGCGGTAAGCAACGTAGGTTGCGAAACCTTGTCCCACGATGAGCAGCGCAAACTGTACTTCGGTAAGTCGAGCTATGGTGAAGGGGGACTCCAGGCTGAGTCCGGCCGTTCCAAACAGGTTCCAACCCCAGCCGAAGGGATCAGAAAGCACCGGGATAGCAGTCTGTCCTTCACCAAACAGGTGCTTCACATTGTGCGCAAGGTGCATCATAAGCCCAATCGGGACGAAGCTGAACGCGAAATTCATGAACAGCCGGCGGAATGTCACGTCATGCCCGCGCGCTAGGAGCCGGGTGAGCAGCGCCGTTCCAGCAAACAGGCCCAAGGGGATGAGCAGCGTGCTGATCAAGAAAGCCAGCGTGAACACCGCCACGGGTGGCAGGCCGAGCGTCTGCTGTAACTTGGCCATCCAGCCCTCCCAGGGACCGATCATGACAATCGTCTGGAAGGTAGGCAGTCCAAGAAGTACGACCGCTAGAATCGACATGTCAAGGCCCAACCGCTTCTCATTAAGCGTGACGAGATCGCGGGCAAAGGGACGCAAGTTGATGGCGATGTTATCCTTGGGGCACGTCTTGATGCACTCGGTACAAAGAGTGCAGGAGAAGTTGTCATCCATGTTGCCGGGGTATTCGCGCACGGGGCAGCCGTAGCCTACCAGTTCGCGGCCCAGCAGACAGTTCTTTTCCTGGTGTTCCCTACACACCTTTCGACTGGCCGCGCGCAACTCAGCGCTGGCGAACAAGGAGTAGATGCCGATCAGTCCCCCGATCGGACAAACGTACTGGCAGAAGGTCCGGCGCTCGAAAAGCACGCTGACCACCACCGCTCCTGCCAGGATGACCATGACGAAATAGGCTGTGTAGAGCGGGCTGCCAACCAGTCCGAACTGGTGATCTGCCCACGTCAGGACCAGAAAGAGGAGTGTCGGCACATAGAGGTTGCGAAGCCGATGGGGCCACTTCCAACCCAAGCCGAAGGTCTGCCGTTTGACGGACCAAAGAGCCGCTCGCTGAAGCCATTCGGCCATCGCCGAGAAGGGACACATCAGACACCAAAGGCGTCCGGCGAAAACGAAAGTGAATACGATAGCCGCCCACCAGATGATCCACGTAACCACCGTAGCGAAGTTCTCGGTGCTGGTTTGAGTCCCGTAGAGTCCCGCAAGAATCACGAGAACATATACCAGCACGTTGGGCAACTGAATGGCAAACTGGAACCCACGCCAGCGCAACACCCGTTTGACTGCGCCGTAGTTCAGCACGTTCCATTTTGAGGTGGCTCGTGGACTGTCGCTGGCCGTGACTGACGGGGACGCCGGGCGTGCCCGTTCAGGCTTTTCTTGCCGCCGGTTCTGAGCCACGTCTAGCCAGCCTCCACGCCAGGCGAGCCAACATCTCGGCGGCGGAGTATGGGCACCAGGGCCACCGTTACGAGAACGATTCCCACCACAGATCCGACGAACCAGTAGCTGGGGGCACTGGTATCCGACACCTCACTGTGCGAGTCGCCAACGGGCGTACGATTGCCCTGTACGCTCCCGTGGCTGACTACATCTAGCTCAAAGTGTGCGGTGGTATCACCGGCAGTAGCCATGATCTTCCACTGTCCCTCTTCGGGCAGTCTAAACGTAGCTACGTATTCACCTTTATGGTCCGAGGCTTTCGCCGTTGTCCTGATCGTAGCGGCTGCCGTTTGGCTTCCTCCCATATTCATACCAGCGTGACCGCTAGCGCTCGAGGCCGTGACTTTCTCGGCTGAGATCAAAACAGAGGCGCTCGCGACCGATTGCTGGCCCGCGTCCATGACGTTGACCGTTAAGCGAGTGTCTTCTCCTGCCACAGGCTGGCTCGGCGTAGCTGTCAGCTTGATGCTCATGTGGTTGCCTGGTGGCTCGGCCCTTACAGAAACCGGCAGAAGCGGTAGAAGCAACATGACTAGAATCGAAGCTGTGAAGCTCCAGCGCTTCGCGTGCGTTTTGATTGATGCCATAATCTCCTCATCCCAAGAATAGTATTTAGACGTTCAGAGGCGGCGTGCGCGGGTTTGCCCAGCGCCGCCGCCTCCCACTCATGCCATCGTACGCGACCAAGATGGAGCGGGAATGAAGCCAAGATGAAGATTCCATGAAATCCGCCCGGTATTGTTCCGACGGACGGAGGCGTGGGTAATCCGTATCCCGAGAGGTTGCGGGGGGTCAGGATTGCTGGGTTGGTATTGAGATGGTGAAGACGGTCCCCTGTCCCGGATGGCTGAGCACTCGCACCTGTCCGCCATGGGCCACAACCACCTGCTTGACGATGGCCAGCCCCAGTCCGGTCCCGCCATCGCTGCGAGAGCGCGCCTTGTCGACCCGATAGAAGCGCTCGAAGATTCGAGTCAAGTGTTCTGCGGGTATTCCGATGCCTGAGTCCGCCACGGTCAACTCCGAAATCAGCCCATTGCTGCGAAGTGAGAGGGTTATGCGGCCGCTGTCGTGAGTATGGCGCAGGGCGTTCTCCACCAGGTTCCAGAGCATCTGGATCAGGCGCTCTCGGTCTCCCATCACCATCGCCGGATCGTTGTGAGCCAGCAAAATCTCGTGGGATCTGCCGGCAACCGCCTTGGCCCGCTCCCACGTCTCGGAGACCACCCCGTCCAAGGCGACGGCCTGGTGTTCCACCACTTCTTGGGCATCCTCCTCCGCCAGGAAAAGCAGGTCCGAAACCAGACGGGACATCCGGTCCATCTCCTCAGAAGCGTCCCGAGCACACGCCTGCCGCTCTTCGTACGGCAGGTCCAGCTTGAGAAGGTCCAGGTTCCCGCGGATTACCATGAGGGGACCTCGCAACTCGTGCGAGGCATCGGCGAGGAATTCCCGCTGGCTCCGGAAAGTCTTCTCCAAACGTTCAAGCATTTCGTTGAAAGTTGCAGCGAGTTCCGCGACTTCGTCATGGGTGCGCGGCTGCGCGATGCGCTGTTCGAATTCGCCCGTCGTAGCGATCTGCCGCGCGACACGTGATACCTCGGCGACAGGCCCCAACCCATGGGCGGTCAGCCACCAGCCGCTCACCAGAGCCACAACCGCCGAAAAGGCCCCCGCAACGAGCAGAAGCCGTTGCGTCCTTCGCACGCTGGAATCCAACGGGTGAAGCGACCCGCTGACCGCTACGGCGCCCAGGGTATGCTCACCCCTCGTCACCGGACGCATAAGCCGCCGCACCCTTTCATCACCTACCAGCACGGTCACATACGTCTGCTCCCCAGCCAAGGCTGCCGCGACCATGGCCGGCGTCACCGGAAATTGGCCCTCGGGCGGATTCGCGGACGACGCCAACAACCTCCCATCGCGGCCAAATACCTGGGTGTAGATGCCCGGAGCAGAAAAGTCCTCCAGGGGTCCCACCTCGGAGATCTCCGGTACGGTTGCTCCGCTTTCCAGGGGTCTTTCGCTCATGGCCACCAGCGCGTGCTCCACATGAGACGAGTGCAAGGCCAGAGAGTCGTCCACCTCCTGCAAGAGGTTGTTCTCCAAAGCCGCCAGAAGGAAAACGCTGATAGTGCCGACAGTGACCACCAGAAAACAGGTATACCACAGTGCCAGCCGAACGCGGATGGGGAGTCTGAAGAGACTGGAGAAGATCAAGGATCAATCCTCACGAAGGCTATAACCAATGCCCCGGATAGTGCGTATGAGCCTCGGCTCACCACCATCCTCGAGCTTGTCACGCAGTCGCATCACGTGCACGTCGATTACATTGGATTCGCCCAAAAAGTCTGAGCCCCAGACACGACCGAAAATGAGGTCCCTGGAAAGCACCTGGCGGGGATGCCTCGCGAAAAACTCCAAGACATCGAATTCTTTTGTGGTCAGTTCGATCAGCCGGCCTCGCCTGAATACCTCGCGAGTAGCCGGATCCACCGTGAGATCGCTGAACCGCAGCACCTCGTCCTCGCCGGAGCCGGCGCGCCGCAGCAGTGCCCTGATGCGCGCCAGGAGCTCGTCGAACGCGAACGGTTTGACCAGGTAATCGTCAGCTCCGGCGTCGAGGCCGGCAATACGGTCCGGAACGCGGCCTCTACCCGTCACCATCAGAATCGGAAGCTCGCGGTCTCCCGCCCTCAGCCGGCGACAGACCTCCACGCCGTCCAGGCCGGGGAGCATCACGTCCAGCACGACGAGGTCCGGCGGATTGTCGCGCGCCATCGTCAGAGCCTGGTCGCCGTCCATGGCCACTTCCACAGCATAGCCGGCGAAAGACAAGCCTCGTCTCAATAGGCTCAAGATCTTGGGGTCATCATCGACCGCCAGGATAAGAGGCTTTGGCAAATTAGCCCGGGTCACTAGTACGATAGCGTCCTGTGCCGGTCCCGCCGCTGAAAGACGCTGACCAGGACCAGCCCGGCTATGAAGCCTCCGATGTGGGCCCACCAGGCCACCCCACCCATAGTTGAATCCCCAACGGAGGCAATACCCTGCAAGAACTGGAACAGGAACCAGATGCCTATGAATAAGACCGCGGGCAGCCGTATGACAACGAAGATTAGCACCGGTATCCAGGTCAGCACCCTGGCCCTGGGGTAGAGGACCAGGTACGCTCCCAGCACCCCTGAGACGGCGCCGCTGGCTCCCAAGCTTGGCACCGGAGAATCGGCACTCATAAAGATCTGTGCCGCGGCCGCGGCGGCGCCGGCCACCAGATAGAAGGTGAGGTACCGCAGCCGCCCCATAGCATCCTCTACGTTGTCCCCAAACACCCAGAGAAAGAGCATATTGCCCAGGATATGAGTCCATCCGCCGTGCAGGAACATGGAGGTGAATAGGGTTCCTATGACAGGAGGAGAGGAAGGACGCCAGCCCAGGGGATGAGTCGCGACAAGGGCCGGCACCATAGCCCACTGGCTGATGAAGTCGTCAAGGCCCCTCCCCAGGGAGAGCTCGTAGAAGAACACCAGGAAGTTCACCGCGATGAGCGTATAGTTTATACCGGGGAAGCGGCCGGCGCGGACGCTATCGCGGATCGGGATCATTTAGACCTTACTGACCTCTTGGACAACAACCTTTTTAGCCCGCCCCTGCCCCAGCCGCTTCCTCCTTCACGAAGACGATATCGCCAAACTGCACGTCTACCAGCACGGTGTCCCCCTCGACGAAATCGCCCTGGAGGACCCGCATGGCCAGTGGGTCCAGGATGCGGCGCTGGATGGTCCGGTTCAGGGGACGGGCCCCGTAGACCGGGTCGTACCCCTCACTGGCCAGCATCTCCTTAGCCGCGTCGGCCAACTCCAGGCCTATCTTCCTCTCTGTCAGGCGCTTCTTCAATCGGGCCAGTTGGATGTCGATGATCTGCTTGATATCCTCCCTGGTCAAGGGATGGAAGATGATAATCTCATCTATCCGGTTCAGGAACTCGGGCCGGAACTGTAGCCTGAGGGCCTCCCGGACGCGGGCGCGCACCTGGGGATCGTCGGTCCGGCCGGCGGCCTCCTCCAGGATGTGGCTGCCCACGTTGGAGGTCATGATGATCACGCTGTTCTTGAAGTCCACGGTACGCCCGTGGCCGTCGGTGAGCCTCCCGTCCTCCAGGATCTGCAGGAGAACGTTGAAGACGTCCGGGTGGGCCTTCTCGATCTCGTCAAAGAGGACCACGGAGTAAGGCTTTCGCCTTACCGCTTCCGTAAGCTGTCCGCCCTCCTCGTAGCCCACATAGCCTGGCGGCGCCCCGATGAGCCGGGATACGGTGTGCTTTTCCATGTACTCGGACATGTCCAGGCGCACCATGGCCTGCTCGTCGTCAAAGAGGAACTCCGCCAGGGCCCGGGCCAGTTCAGTCTTACCCACACCTGTGGGACCCATGAAGATGAAGCTCCCGATGGGCCGGTCCGGGTCCTGAAGGCCGGCCCTGGCCCGCCGCACAGCGTTGGAGACCGCGGTGATGGCCTCGTCCTGCCCGACCACCCTGGAGTGCAGCCTATCCTCCATGTGGACCAGCTTTTGGACCTCGCCCTCCATCATCCTGCTCACGGGGATGCCGGTCCACTTGCTGACCACCTGCGCCACGTCCTCTTCGTCGACCACTTCCTTGAGCAGCTTTTGGGCCCCGGGCTGCGCCAAGCGGGCTTCCTCCTCCTGCAACTGCTTCTCTAGCTCGACCATCGTACCATACTTGAATTGGGCCGCCCGGCCGTAGTCGGCCGCTCGCTCAGCACGCTCTATCTCCAGCTTGGTCTCTTCCATCTTCCCCTTGAGCTGGCGGACCTTCTGGATAGCCCCCTTCTCGGCCTGCCACTGGGCCTTCATCCCACTGCTCTCCTCCTTGAGGTCAGCCAGCTCACGCTCCAGGCGGGCCAGCCTCTCGCGGGAAGCAGGGTCGGTCTCCTTGCGCAAGGCTTCCCGCTCGATCTCCAACTGCATGGCCCGGCGCTCCACCTCGTCCAGCTCGGCCGGCATACTGTCTATCTCCATGCGCAACCGGGAGGCCGCCTCATCTACCAGGTCGATGGCCTTGTCCGGCAGGAACCGGTCTGAGATATAGCGGTGAGAAAGGACCGCAGCCGCTACCAGGGCGGAGTCTTTGATGCGAACGCCGTGATGTACCTCATAGCGCTCTTTGAGGCCCCGCAAGATGCTGATAGTCTCCTCAACTGTAGGCTCGTCCACCAGCACGGGCTGGAAACGGCGCTCCAGGGCCGCGTCTTTCTCGATATGCTTGCGGTACTCGTCCAGGGTAGTAGCCCCGATGGCGTGCAGCTCACCCCGCGCCAGCATGGGCTTGAGCATATTGCTGGCGTCCATGGCGCCCTCGGCGGCCCCTGCGCCGACCACCGTATGTAGCTCATCGATGAAGAGGATGATCTCCCCTGCCGAGCGCTCTATCTCCTTGAGGACAGCCTTCAGCCTCTCCTCAAACTCGCCGCGGAACTTGGTGCCTGCTACCAGCGCCCCCAGGTCCAGGGCCACGATGCGCTTATCCTTGAGACCCTCCGGGACATCTCCCCGGACGATGCGCTGGGCCAGCCCCTCGACCACGGCCGTCTTCCCGACCCCGGCCTCTCCAATGAGCACGGGGTTGTTCTTGGTCCGCCGGCTCAAGACCTGGATGACCCGGCGAATCTCGTCGTCCCGGCCGATGACCGGGTCCAGCTTACCTTGCCGCGCCAGGGCCGTCAGGTCCCGGCCATACTTCTCCAGCGACTGGTACTTGCTCTCAGGGTTGGGGTCGGTGACCCGCTGCCCGCCCCGAATGTTGGTAAGCGCCTGGTAGATTCGCTCTCGCGAGACCTTCTCCTCCCGCAAGATGCGCCCGGCGGCCCCTTTCTCCTGTTCATCAGCCATGGCCAGCAGCAAGTGCTCCGTGCTGACATATTCATCCTTGAGCCTCCCTGCCTCCTGTATAGCGCGGTCGAAGGCCGCCTTTAAAGATGGAGACATGTAGACCTGTCCGGGCGCCCCGTAGACCTTGGGGAGGCGGGAGACCTCCTCCTCTGCGCGGCCGCGCACCCGGCTGGGGTCCACCTCCAGCCTCTGGAGCACCTGGGGAGTCAGGCCTTCCGGCTGTTCCAGGAGGGCCAGCAGGAGGTGCTCCACTTCCACCTGGTTATGGTTTTTGCTTTCGGCTATCTGTTGAGCTCCGAGTATGGCCTCTTGGGCCTTCTCGGTGAATCTATTGATATTCATATGAGTACCTCGACAACTATGCGACCGCTGCTCTCGGGAGGGCTCTATACCGCACCATTAAATGGTGCGGTATAGAGCCCTCCCAGGATACTAACTCTCCGACGGTCGCTCCGCCAGGGTTATACTTACAGTCAAAGTCTGGTTGCCTCTCACCACGTTGAGGCTAACCTGGTCACCCACCTTGGTCTTGGTATCCAGGTAATGGGTCAGGTCCTCGATCCTCTTGAGCTTGACGCCATCTATGGCGGTGATGATATCGCCGCCGGTAACGACGCGTACGTTCCCCACGCGCGACTGTCGATCGCCGCCCTTCAGTCCGGCCCTGGCGGCCGGGGTTCCCGTGGATACTTGGGCCAGGAGCACCCCCTCCTGGACGGGCAGGCTCAAGGACTTGGCCAGGTCCGGGGTTATGGTCTGGCCGGTAATCCCCAGGAAGGGATGGCTGGCCTTGCCCTTGGCGATCAGCTCGGGCACCCAACGCTTCACCGTATTCACCGGAATGGCGAATCCGATGCCCACGTTGGCCCCGCTGGGGCTGAAGATGGCGCTGTTGACTCCAATGACCTCCCCGGAAGAATTCAGAAGAGGACCGCCGGAGTTCCCCGGGTTTATAGCGGCATCGGTCTGGATAACCCCGCCGATGATGCGTCCGTTGCCGGCCCGCAGGTCCCGGCCCAGGGAACTGACGACCCCGGTGGTTACCGTCCCCTGCAGGCGGAAAGGGCTTCCGATAGCTATGGCCAGTTGCCCCACCTGCACGGTGGAGGAGTCCCCCAGCTTCAACGGGCTGAGAGTCCCTCCCGGCACAACTACCATGACCACCGCCAGGTCATTAGCAGGGTCCCGGCCCACCAGCTTGCCCTCGGCGGTGCTTCCATCGGCGAAGGTCACTTCCAGCTTCTCTGAATCCTCCACCACGTGGTTGTTAGTCACGATGTGCCCCTGCAAGTCCAAGACGAACCCCGAGCCCGTGGCCTGCTCATTGAAGGGCTGAAGGAAGAGATCGGTGCCCACTACGGTGCTGCTGATATTGACTACCCCCGGGCTGGCCGCCTTCGTCACGCTGACGATTACGTCTTCCAACGTGGGGAGCTTCCCGGGCGGGAGCGGCGTAGCCTGCGGTGGCTGAATTGCCTCCGGGGGAACGGCCGGCTGCTCGGTCGGCTGCTTCGGCGCCGGGTTTACCGTCGGAAACCGGCCGAGGCAGCCCATCATGGCAACTGCCACCAGCAGTGCCAAAGTTAACAGGGGGAGTCGTCTCTTCAATGTCATAAAGTCACTTCTTCCTTGTCTAGAACTGATGGCACATTGGCCAAATCCCTCGTAGTGGCGGACGGCCCTGTCCGCCACAGAGTGGGTGAGCCGGACACGCCGACGCTGTTGAAAGACTGGATAGGCGGGGGCTCTCTAGCCCCGCTGGCCCGAGCGGTTCGCTACTCCGGCCCGGGAAAGGGCCTGTTATCCAGCCTTGTGGCACGGGTTTGTCAACAGACCCCGGCGATCCGCCAATAGGTTGACAGTGCATAAATGGACCCACCTCACTACTGTACACCATATCCAAGGCGCCGTTAGAAGGGCGCAAGAAAAGCGTTAGACGGCCGTTAGAGCCGCGCTTATTACCACCCATCTTTACCGATACCTTCTTGCATTGGCGTTTGAATTGGCAGCAGCCCGAGGGCGACCCACCGGGTCGCCCCTACACCATACCCTGCGATACGCTGAGCCCGAGGGCAACCCACCGAGTCGCCCCTACGCCATGCCCCTGCGATACGCAGAGCCCGAGGGCGACCCACCGGGTCGCTCTACGCCATGTCCCTGCGATACGCTGAGCCCGAGGGCAACCCACCGGGTCGCCCCTACGCCATGCCCCTGCGGTACGCAGAGCCCAAGGGCGACCCACCGGGTCGCCCCTACGCCATGCCCCTGCGGTACGCAGAGCCCAAGGGCGACCCACCGGGTCGCCCCTACACCGTACCCTGCGATACGCAGAGCCCGAGGGCGACCCACCGGGTCGCCCCTACACCATACCCTGCGATACGCAGAGCATGTAGGGGCGACCCGGTGGGTCGCCCGGTATGCTGGTGAGCATCGCGCGTACCGAGTCCAATTGACATGTGTGTAAAGAGCCGGACTTATGATTGTGCACTTAATATTGTGGCACGGTCGTCCGAATGAATTCGGCATTGGGCCAAACGTAACGCCGAATTCATTCGGCAGACTGGCGGCAGACTGGTTTTGGCATCTCAAACAGCACCTTTAGCCGTCTATTCAGAGACCAATATAGCAGCGGCGGGCCAACTCCTGGCGATCACCCGGCCGGCGGCGGAGGCGATCCTATGCCTCGCGTCGCGGGCTCGTGAGAGTCAAACTCCACAAAGCGGTACCCCAGTCCTCTCTCATTGATGATGTATTTGGGGTGAGAAGGGTCCCGCTCTATCTTCTGGCGCAGGTACGTTATGTAGAGCCGCAGGAGCTGAGTGTCGTCCCGATACTCGCGGCCCCAGACCCTGGACAGAAGACCTTCATGGGTGAGGAGCTTACCGGAGCTATGCATGAAATGATGGAGAAGCCGGTACTCGGTGGGACGGAGCCGGACCCGCTCCCCCCGCACCAACACCTCCCGCTTGTCGAAATCGACGGCAAGGTCCTCATCTACTACTATCCGGCCCTTGCCTGCCGGGGCGCCCTCCACCCGGCGCAGCACCGCCTTGATGCGGCTAACTAGCTCCCGGTGACCAAAGGGCTTCGTGATGTAGTCATCCGCCCCCAGCTCCAGACCCCGTACCTTGTCCGCCTCGGTGCCCTTTACCGTGAGGATGATAACCGGCACATTAGATACTGAGCGGATCTCTTTTAGAACTTCGAAGCCGTCCATGCCAGGCATCATCACATCCAGGAGCACCAGGTCCGGGATAACCTCCCGGGCTTTCTCCATGGCCTGGTATCCATCTTCAGCCTCGAAGACCTCGAAGCCCTCGCGCTCCAGGGTCAAGCGGATTATATCCAGGATCTTTGGCTCATCATCAACTACTAATACAGAAGGGCTCATTTCTTCGTCCTCGCCAGGAACATGTGGGAGGCGATAGCGGGTAGGGCCGCGGGCTCCAATCTTGGTAACGTGAAGCGGAAGCGGGAGCCTCCCGCGGGGGCTGGCTCCACCCAGATCCGCCCCCCATGGGCCTCTACAATGGACTTGCAGATGAAAAGGCCGAGGCCGGTGCCCTTGGCAATGTTGGCCCGTCCTCCCTCCCTGCGGAAGAAGCGGTCGAAGACCTTCTCCCTTTCAGCCTCTGGGATACCGGGGCCGCTGTCCACTACGCTAATGGCCACTTCGGAGCTGCGCACCTCCCCCTCGATACGGATGGGGCCGCCCTTGGGGAAGTATTTCATGGCGTTATCTATTAAATTGGTCAGGACTTCCTGGACCCGCTCGTAATCCGCCATTACCGTTGGGAAATCGGAGGGCACGGCCACTTCTATGGTGTGTTTCCGGCTGGTATGCCCCATCCTCTGGGCTACCCTGCGGACCAGGGACGGCAGGTCCACGGGCTCCCGCCGCAGTTCCAGGCCACCGGCCTGAATGCGGGAAGCATACAGCAGGTTCTCCACCATCTTGCTTAGCAGCCTGCTTTCCTCTCTTATCACACCAAGCTTTTGGCGTAGCTGGTCCTTGGGCAGGTGCAAACCTTCCTCGCTCAGGAGCCCGGCGTAACCCTCGATAATAGCAATAGGGGTCTGAAGCTCATGGGAAATGACGGAGAGGAAGGTAGACTGAAGCTCCTGGGCCTCCTTCCGAGCGGTGATATCCCGCACCCCGATAACCCCGCCCAGGACCTCTCCTGAATCACCCTGGATAACCGCATAGTTTGCCTCTACGTTCACCTGGCGGTCGTCCCGGGTAAGTAAGACCCCCTCTACCGGCCGGGATGCTTTCTGATCGTCCGCCAGGAAAACAAGCGGATTGTCCAGGCCTCCGGCAGCGGACCGGAGACGCAGCACCTGCTGGCAGGACCGGCCGTGCACTTCCTCAGAACGCCACCCGGCCATGCGCTCCAGCGCTGGGTTGAAGCCCAGAATGCGCTGATGGCGGTCTACTATAAGAATACCGTCTGCGCTGTGCCGTATCACGGCCTCCAGCCACCGCTTCTCCTCAATGAGCCTTTGAAGGAGGCGGGCGTTCTGAATGACAATCCCCACCTCATCCAGGATGATGTTATACACCGCAGGGTGCTCGGCAATGAGCTGGGGGTTCTCCGAAGGGTGGAAGAGAAAAAGCAGGCCTGCCAGACGGCCTTCGCTCCGTAGAGGCAAGGCGACCACGTGGAAACGGCCCAAGCCTGAGGCGGTGCTATCCTGGAAGACCTGCCGGCTCAGCTCGGTCAGGACCTTAAGGGAAGACCCGTCAGCCTCTAGCTGGGGTATGGCTTGATCAATCAACGGCCCGATCTGGGCCAGAGCCTTCTTGTTTAGACCGTAGCTGGCCAGTTGGAAGGGCTTCCGCTCGGCCTCATCCAAGAGGGCGACTACGCCCGCGACGCTGCCCAGGGCTCGCACTATATTGGAGATGGCCAATCGGAGTGCCCCCTGGATCTCCGGCAGTCCCTCCGCGGCTTTTTCCGGGGATGCCTTGTCCGTAGCCTTCATTCGGGGGGCTCTAACCTAACTCTAACTTTCCTCAGTGATTATTCTAACACAAGCCTTCTATAATGAAAACGAAGGGTGAAGGGAAAACATCCGACAGGAGGTCGACCGGATGCTCAAACGTGAAGGAGCATTCAAAGCCGGCAGCCCTTCTCAAATGACAATTCAGCTTGCAACAAGGAGGAAAATCAAATGGCAATTACACGGTGGGACCCATTTCAGGAGATGGTGAGCCTGCGGGATGCCATGGACCGGCTTTTCCAGGAGAGCGTCATCCGGCCTACCACGCGGTTGCTCACCAGGGAAATTGGTCCGGCCATGGACATCTATGGGACGGACAACGAGGTTATGGTAAAGTGCGCGCTACCGGGTGTCAGGCCGGAGGACGTGGACATTTCTATGACCGGGGATTTGCTCACGATCAAGGGTGAGATGAAGGTTGATGAGACCATCAAGCAGGAGGACTACTACCTCCAGGAGCGCCGCTACGGCGCCTTCACCCGGTCGGTGACCATCCCCATGCCTGTAGTGGCCGATAAGGCCGAAGCCAAGTTTGAGCACGGCATACTGACCGTGACGCTCCCCAAAGCGGAGGAGGTCAAGCCCAGATCGATCAAAGTCAAGGCCGCCGCGTCTCATCCGGCGCAATCCAGGTAAGGCCTGCGTGGACAACTGCCCCACCACCGACGCCTTCCAGGTACCGCCCGGCCGGCCTGGGGGGATCTACGACATCATATTCAATATGGGATAGGCGGTGCCGTGCTTGGTTGTGCTTAGTAGTGCCTAATCTCCCTTGTAGTCGTTTGATCGTGGTTCGGCCCTGCGCCAGAGACTAGGCTTGGCTACGACCGAGGTTGTTGTTATACTGGAGCCGATTACAGGCGCGGTCACAGCTTCGTGCGCGGCGCACCGTTAAGCAGGAACCAACCATGGCAACCTGAGCCTCTCGTTTCTGGTCATCATGAAAGAAGAACGCATACCTGCAGCCAGGAACCAACAGGATAAGGCAAGTCAGGCATTGGAGGCTCTCCAGGCGGCCCTTGGGGACCGCCTGCTCGCGGTGGTGCTTTTTGGGTCCAGGGCGAGGGGGGAGTCATCCGCTGGAAGTGACTGGGATTTGTTGGTCATAGCCAGCGCGCTACCTGACAAGCCCTTCCCGCGCCACCTGTTTTTGAAAAGCTTGCTGCCCCCAGGGTGCCGGGGGGCCGTCTCGCTTCTCGCAAGAACGCCCGAGGAGTTCGAGGCGCACCTTGCTTCCATCCATCTGGAAATAGCTCTTGACGGCCAGGTCCTTTATGACCCAATGGGATACGCGGCTGATCGGCTAGGGCACCTCCTAGAGCTAATCAATGACGCAGGGCTTTACCGGGAGCGGGTCGAGGCCGGCACGGTTTGGCGGTGGTCAAACGGGCCCGGCCATTGGCCCCTGGCGTGGGGTAGTTAGGCCGTGGAGGCGCCGGAGGCACGTTTCCGTCTAAAGCTGGCGGGAGGGTTCCTGGAAGAAGCCCGGCAGGACATTGACTTGGAACGCTGGCGCTCCTGTGTGGACAATGCCCCGTTAGCTGCAGAAAACGCCGCCAAGGCAGCATTGGCCATCCTGGGACCCGTGGGGCGTAGTCACAGCCCCGCAGCTCTCCTTCGTGATGGCCTTGAGAACCGACTCTTCCCGGAAGCCGTGCAAAGAGAGGTTCAGGAGATCGCCGAGTGCGCCGAGTTGCTGGGCCCTGACGTCCACATCGCCAGCGATTACGGCGACGAGGCGGCGTGGCGGACCCCATGGGAGCTCTTTGACGAGGCTGACGCCAGGCAGGCCATGGGACTGGCAGAAAGGGCCTTGACTCTGGCACAGAAGGTTATCGAAGGGCCTTAGGTGCGTTAACCGCCCTTTGTGCCTCCGATACCGTCGCCTGTCAGTCGAGAGGCATCTTCCGGCCTTACGGTGCTCGCCCCCAACGCCATCAGGTTCGCGTTGGCGTCGCTGCCCAGCGTGTATAGCGGCTTCCCCCATCCGATGATCTCGCGGCAGAACTGCTCCGTCTTGCCGGCAGGCTCGGCATAGGCGACGAAGACCCGGCCGGCCAGGGCGGCGACGAACCGGTTGCGATAGAGGGCCATCTGGGCGGTGGCACGGCTTTGCTTCTCGCTGAAGGGCGAGAGAACGAGTAGCCTTCCCTCTTTAAGGGGCTCCTGGTATTCGCCAGGCAGGCGCATCCCCGCCAGACTCCGGGCGGGACAGGCGATGATGGGCTGGCTGCCGCGCAACAACTGCACCAGGCACTCCCGCTCCATGGGGGAATGAAAGCCTCCAATGACCGTGACGCCGGCGTGCCTCAAGCGCCCGGCCAAGTCGTACGTGTCCAGGATGAGCTTGCCGGGGCGCTTGATGGAACAGAAGAGGGCGAGCGTCGATCTTGCCTACAACCGCGTTGCCAATTGTTGACGGCTCAGAACGGTAGTTCGACGTCCGGTGGCTCCTCCTCAGATGGAAGATCCTGAAGCTGAAGCGCGGTGTCCTTCCAGTCAGATTCCGTCATGGGTTGCAAGCGTCCATCATTCAAGAAGATGTTACGGGTCAACTTCAGGTATTGCTTGTTGCGGAGGCTCTCCCATTCCATAACGCTGTCTTCGTCCCACCGCTCTTTGGGTATTGGCATCCAAGAACGAGCTCTCATCCATGCTTCAAGCTCCTCTTTGTGTGTGAAAAAGACTCTGTACGGGGTGCCCGTCGCGGATGCGAAAGCCCGAAATGCTGGATGATTAACAAGCAAAATGCTCTTGATCGCATCATCCTTGCTTCTCCTCTCTACGGTCAAGAAGGAAACAAGCTGCTGCAACGTGGCAGCAACAGCTTTCATTTCCTCGAGCACCTTCATCTCAGCGCGCCGCTTCTCTCCCTGCAAGAAACGCTGGAAAAGTCCAGCCCATTGAGATTGGAGGTAAGTGCAGATATCTGCTGAGGTCGAGAACGGGGCAATTGGGTTGTTCATTGGTAATGCATGGAGTTGTTCGAGGAACTCGTAAACTTTCGGATTATCTGCGAAGCGGTAGTTAACGTCCTTGTTGCCCTTGTTCAGTTCGTA
>Ga0082335_1005869_pt1 | contig 16488 bp, 18 predicted proteins | sample Subgrocontami58m_FD_72375 | JGI IMG/M metagenome (GOLD analysis project Ga0082335, IMG submission 72375) | Subsurface groundwater microbial communities from S. Glens Falls, New York, USA - GMW37 contaminated, 5.8 m (SPADES assembly) (version 2) ... | reverse complement strand
TGCTTGGGCGGTAAAAAGTTTTTCCTATGCTCGCTGGCGCACAGACCGGGTCCCGGCAGCGGACCACAATGGCCTCCATGGTCAAGCGACTCGGCAAATGGTGGCAACTGTGGGTGACGCTCGCGGTCATGTGGACCCTCGCGGTTATCAGCTACGGATGGATGAATCTGCCGCGCGCGCAGCAACTGCCACACCATCCCTACGTCCTGAGCAAACTCTCGCACGAGGCCGCGTCGATTCTGTTCGGGCGTGATGCCCAGGCGGAACCGGTGCGTGGCGCATTGGTCTGGTCGCAGAGTCCGATGATCGTGCGCATGTCGAACGGCACGCGGCTGAAATTTCCGGCGCCGACCACTCATGAGCAGGCAGCGCTGGTCGCGAGCGAGTATCACCAACTGCTGGGCGTCGAGGCGGACGCACAAAGAGCGCCGTATCTGCTGCATCTGCTGGCGATCTGGCTTGCGCCGGGGTTGCTGCTCATTGCCGGTTTGGCGCTCGCCCGATTCGACTGGAGAATTATTTCGCAGTATGTTCGCCAGCGAACGGAGAAAGCCCCGCGACACGGCGACAATCAGGCGCAGGCATTCTGAGATCCATTTTGCCGTGCTGCCGAGGTTTCGATCGGCGCCGAAAGTCAATCCAACTCATCTCATCAAGGAAAAAAAATGAACCAGCTCAACCTTACCGCAATCGCGGCCGCAATCGCACTCGCATTCAGCGCCGGCGCGATGGCGACCGGCATGTCGAAGACTGATTACAAAGCCGGCAAGGCCAACATCGCGGCTGAATTCAAGTCAGCCAAGGCGGGTTGCAGTTCGTTCGCGGCCAACGCGAAGGACGTGTGCATGGCCGAAGCCAAAGGCAGCGAGATCGTTGCGAAGGCCGAGCTCGAGGACGGCTACAAGCCCACGAAAAAAACCCGCTACAACGTGAGTGTTGCCAAGGCGCAGGCTGAGTATTCGGTGGCCAGGGAAAAATGCGACGACAAGGCCGGCAATGATAAAGACGTCTGCATGAAGGAAGCAAAGGCCGCGCAGACTTCCGCCCACGCCGACGCGACTGCGCTGTTGAAGACTTCGAGCGCGAACCAGGTTGCCAATGACAAGACTGTCGCCGCACGCGCGAAAGCGAGCGAGAAAAACGCCGTGACGCGCCAGGATGCGGCAACCGACAAGCGCAATGCCGAGTACGCGGTCGCCAAGGAAAAGTGTGACACGTTTGCCGGTGACGCCAAAGTTAGCTGCGTCAGGGACGCCAAGGTCCGCTACGGCCAGTCGTGAGTTGCAGAACGGTCTGACGCCCGGCAATCCAGCGGGCGCGGTTTCTTTAACTGAAGTTTGAAAAAGAGGTATTACGATGAAAACGATGCAAAGGTTTGCAGTGAGTGCGGTGGCCGCAGCAGTGCTGCTCGGCCTGGGTGGTTGTGAGTCGATGTCGGCGCAAGACAGAGGCACTGCAATCGGCGCCGGAGCCGGCGCCGTCGGGGGCGCCGTTCTTACGGGCGGCAGCGCAGTCGGAACTATCGGCGGTGCAGCGGTCGGCGGCCTCATCGGCAACCAGGTCACCAAACCCAAGTAAGCACCTTCTGCGGGCGATCGCCATGTGGTGTTATGCCGCTGTATTGATCGGGATTGCCGTAGTCGCCGAGGTGGTGGGCCTCGGCGGCACTCCCGCACAAGCAGTGGAGCTCGAAAATATTCTGTTCATCGGGCTGCTTCTCGGTTTCATGGTGACGGTGTTTAGAGGATTTGTAAGGCGTTAGCCGCTGGTCGAAATCCGATCCGGAAAAGATACCCTGCCTTAAGTGTTCCACCGCACAGACTCACCCGGAGCAACGCGGATAATCCAGGTTGTATACGCAAGTTGTTTCTTCTTGAATATGATTGGATTGGCGAATGAAGACTCTCGATAACATCCCTTTGTCGGCGAGCCTCTTACTTCCTGGGAAAGCGATGCACGTGCCACGGCGGGTGAAGAATGGCCGCGTATCAATGGAAATTTTTTAAAATGGAATTCGAGAGGAATTAACATGAAGACGACGCAAAGATTTGCAATGAGTGCGATGGCCGCGGCGGTGCTGCTTGCCATGGCGGGATGCGGCGGGATGTCAACGCGTGACAAGAACGCCGAGATCAGCACTGCGCCTGCTCGTGCGCAGGGCGCGCTTCCCGACTGCAGGAACGCGAATTTCGATCAGGCGCGGGGCATTTTCATCGTCAACAATCCGGCTCCGGACGAGGTGAATCAGCAGTGTCTGCTTACGGTGGTTTCGACCGCGCAGGCGGCCGCGTCCAGCGCGCAATTTCCGGCGGCGCCCTTCATGGTCGAAGGCTGGTACAACATTGAAATGAGCGGTGGCGGTGGCGGTGGCGGCGGCGGTGCGGCGAAAGACGGCGGCGGCGGCGGTGGCGGCGCCGGTGCGGCTCCGTTCAATACCATCAAGCTGTTGTCGCCCGGCGTGTATAAGCTGACCCTCGGCAAGGGCGGCGACGGCGGCAAGCCCGGTGAATATACCCAAGGCGGAAATCCGACCAGCCTGACCAATTACAATACCGGCGAGCATATTGCCGGGTTCGAGGGTGCCGACGTTTGGCGCCAACGCAGCCAGGCGCCAGGCAGCGGGCTTGGCGGCGCAGCTTCGGAGGGTGGAAGTTTCGGTGGAAGTGGCGGGGACGCCAGTACTTCCCGTCGCATGTCCAGCGGCATGTCGGAGACCCCCGGTTATGGTGGCGAGTCCGGACAAGCAGCTTCTACTTCCCGTCGCATGTCCGGTCCCCGGTCCGAGCAAGCGGCTCAGTCCGGCGGCATGTCGGAGACTCCCGGTTATGCGGGCGTGCCCGGACAGGCTGGCGGCGAGACCGGCCAGACCGGTCAGACAAATGCGACCCGTAACACGGTTCAGGCCGATGCGGGTGGCGGCGGTGGAGCGGCCGTAGGAAGCGGCGGCTCCGGCGATTCGGCAACCGGTGGGGCAGCGACGCGCGGCGACCTTGGCGGCGGCGGTGGCGGCGGAAGCGGTCATGCGAATTCCTCCGATCCCGGAGCCCGCGGCGGTCATGGATTTATCCGGCTGGCGCTGTACGAGGCGATTGCACCCGCGCCCCAAGTGGTGGCTGCGGCGCCGGTGAGGGAACCTGCTCCCGAGGTTGCTGCCCCTGCTCCCGTGGCGACACCGGCTCCGGCGGCTATGCGCCCGGCGAAAAAGGACCGCAACTAAGCAAGCGTTACGCACCAATGCCCGCTTGCAGGTACGCCTCGATGTCGCGGCGCCCCTGCAGCAGCGGCGCAGTTTTGCAGCAGCCCCGGTTCGCAGCTCGACCGGGGCCGCGCTGCGCTTGTAACACCGACGCGTTCAGCATGACAAGCCAGGCGGATTGAGAATGGGGATGTACCACATCGGGATCGTTTTGCTGGGGCTGATCTTGCTTCCCCACTCTGCGGTGGCGTCGGATGCCGATGCGGTACCCGAGTTGGCTGTCATTACTCCGGCGACGCTCCCGAGCGCTCCGGCGAAGTCGGAAGTACCACTGCCGTCTTCCGCTGCAAGCATCAAGCGCGCTGTCTTCATACGTGTCACGCCGTCCCGCGACGTTCGCCATATCGCGGATTGGGTCGTCGATTCCGGCGACAACAAAGGTCTGCCGTTCGTGATCGTCGACAAAAAGGACGCGAAGGTTTTCGTCTTCGATTCCGGCGGGCGGATCCAGGGGGCGGCCCCTGCGCTGCTCGGCTTGGCGCGCGGTGACCACACCGTCCCGGGAATCGGCGACCGGGAACTCGCCGACATGCCCCCCGCAACCCGCACGACTCCGGCTGGCAGGTTTGTGGCGGCGCTGGGTATGAGTACCCGCGGCGTGGACATCCTGTGGATCGACTACGACGCGGCCGTATCTCTTCACCGGGTCATCAATACCAAACCCAATGAGCGGCGTCTCCAGCGACTGGCGAGCCCGACGCCTCTCGACAACCGCATTTCCTATGGCTGCATCAATGTGCCGGTGCAATTCTACGAGAAGGTGGTAGTCCCGGCGTTTACCGGTACGGATGGAATCGTTTACGTGCTGCCGGAAATCAGTCCGGCGCATCTGGCCTTCGGCTCCTACGACGTCGAGGAGCGGGAACGGCATCGAAACGCCGATCAGGCGCCGCAGATTGCGACCATCGCGGAGCAAGTCACCACCCGGCAGTGAATTCCCGCGTTAAGCGCTCTACCGCACAGACTCGCCGGGCGGGACGCGGATAATCCAGGTTGTATTCGCAACAATCAACGTTGCCCCGCTTCACATCACAACGCAAAAGGAAATCAACATGGAAGCGCAAATCAGGAAATCGCCCCACCCATTGGCGTGGGTCGCGGGCATCGCAGTGATCCTGTTCAGTGCCGCCGGAATTGCGTCCATCATGGGCTGGCTCCCGACTTCGGCCGGCACCCTGGGCAACAACGCGGCGCTCGAGGAGCCTGCAACGAACACCGCTAAACCCGTTGCGGCCGAAAAGCGAACGGCGAACACGGTTAAACCGGCTGCGGCCGGAAAGCGAACGGCGAACGCGGTTAAACCGGCCGCCCCGACAGAGTCAGAGTATACGGCTCCGGCCCCGGTGCAGGTGGCGAGCAACGTTCCCGCCAGACGGACGTGCGCGGAATGCGGCGTGATCGAGTCGGTGCGCGAAATCCAGCATAAAGGCGCAGGCACCGGACTGGGCGCAGTCGGCGGCGCGGTCGTGGGCGGCCTGCTCGGCAATCAGGTGGGTTCCGGCAGAGGCAATACCGCGGCGACCGTTGTCGGTGCGGTGGGCGGAGTGATCGCCGGCAACGAAATCGAGAAAAGGGTGAAAACCACCAAAGGTTATGAAATCACGGTGCGCTTCGAAGACGGATCAAGCCGCGTGATCAGCGCAGCGAGCGCGCCGGCGTGGCGGACGGGAGATCACGTAAGAGTTGTCGATGGCGTGATCCACGCCAACTCCTGAGTCTGGAGCGGTGCGCTACGAACCCGGCACCGGTTCAGTGCGCGCGAGCATGCTCTTTACCCACGGCAGAAAAAAATAGGCCGGGAACGCAAGAAAAAAAGTGAGCAGAAAATACGCCGGGTAGCCCATTTCCTCGGCGCCGAAGCCGCTCGCCCAGCCGGCGAACGAGCGCGAGAGCGCAAATACCGACGACAGCAGCGCGTATTCGGTCGCGGCGCGCTGTTTGGCTACGATCGCCATCAGGAACGCGAGGAACGCCGCGGTGCCGAGCCCGCCGGTGAATGATTCGAGTGCGCTCGCCGAGTACAGCAGCGCGCGGTGCTCGAGGAGAAGCGTGCTGCCGGTCGCGGCGGCGGGGATTACCGCTGCGGCGAGCGCATAGCCGAGATTGGATACGGCCTGAAACAGCCCCAGTACCCACAGCGCGCGGTAGATGCCGGCGCGGTCGGTATACCAGCCGCCAGCGAGGCCGCCCGCGATCGACAGTCCGAGCCCGAGATTGACCGATACCAGCCCGATTTCGGTCGCGGTGAACCCGCTGTCGACCCAGAACGGCTTGACCATGAATCCCATCGAGGCGTCGGCGAGCTTGAAAATCAGGATGAAAATCAGCACCGGCACGATGCCGGGACGCTTCATGAGTTCCAGCAGCGCGCCGAACATCGGGCCCTGCAGCGGATCGGCGGCTGGCAGGGGCGCGCGCGCCGCGAGACGGCGCGCGAGGGTGAGCGCCGCAAATATCGCGAGCGCGATGCCCCACACGGCTGGCCAGAAGTTCGGGTAGTGGAGCGACCAGCGCGTGGCGCTGTTGACGAGCCACACGCAGCCGAGCATGAGCAGCAGCACCAGTGCCAGCGCGCGCGGATGGAGCACGATTGCGCGCAGCTCGGCGAGTACGGTCTGGCCGTCGCGCGGCGCCAGCAGCCGCTCGCGCGGTGCGGCAAGGCACAACGCCGCGCACGTGCCGAATACCACTGCGGCGCAGATGAACGCCCCGCTCCACCCGAGATAATCGGACAGGATCAGCACGCCGCCGGCGGCGAGCATGCCGACGCGGTAGAAGCCGATGCGCACGCCATTGGCGAGCCCCAGTTCGTTGCGTTCCAGCAGTTCGATGGTGTAGCCGTCAATGGCGATATCGTTGGTGGCTGACAGCAACGTGAACACGCCGATTGCGAGCCACACCCACAATGGCAGGCCGGCGGCGGCCGCGAAGGCCAGCATCGCCGTGCCCATCAGGATATCGGCCGCGGCCATCCACAGCCGGTGCCGGCGATAGTGATCGATTGCCGGTGCCCACAGGAATTTCAGCGTCCACGCCAGTCCCAGCAGACTGATGATGCCGATGTTTCTGAGCTCGACGCCCTGCTGGCGGAACCACACCGGAAATATGTCGTAGAAAATGCCAAGCGGAAAGCCTTCCGAGAAATACAGCACGCCGACCCAGAAGAGCTTGGATCGCAGCAGCGCGGAACTTCCGCTCCGGGCCTCAGGCGCGCTCAAAGCGGTAAACCGCGAGACTGCCGAGCAGATTCGGCAGGAACGAAATGGCGCTGCCCGCACGCATCACGATGCGCTCCAGAATGCGCACGCCGTGACTGCGGCAGAAGTCCTCGAAATCGGTGATGGTGCAAAGGTGAATGTTGGGCGTGTCGAACCAGCGGTAGGGCAGGTTGTCCGACACGGGCATGTTGCCGAGCATCACGTCCAGCCGGTTGCGCCAGTAGCCGAAATTGGGAAAGGTGACAATGCCCTCGCGGCCGACCCGCAGCATCTCGCGGACGACGCGCTCACTGCTGCGCACGGCCTGCAGCGTTTGCGACAGGATCACGTAATCGAACGAGCCGTCGGCGAAGCCCGACAGCCCGCGCTCGAGGTCGCCCTGGATCACGTTGACGCCGTTCCTCGCGCACGCGAGGATGCCTTCGTCATCGATCTCGACGCCGTAGCCGATGCCGCCGCGCTGCTCGCCGAGATAACGCAGCAGCGAGCCGTCGCCACAGCCGAGGTCGAGGATGCGCGCACCGGGCCTCACCCAGTTGGCAATCGCCGCGAAATCGGGGCGTTGCATCGCGTTCGTTTTCATACCCCGAGGCCTTTGCCGATGCGGTCGTAGTAGGCGGCGATGAGCCGGTGGTAGCGCGGGTCGTCGAGCAGGAACGCGTCGTGCCCGTGCGGCGCGTCGATCTCCGCGTAGGTCACATCGCGCCGGTTGTCGAGCAGCGCCTTGATGATTTCGCGCGAGCGCTCCGGCGAGAAGCGCCAGTCGGTGGTGAACGACACGATCAGGAAGCTCGCGGTCGCGGGCTCGAGCGCAAGCGTCAGATTGCCGCCGTGCGCGGCCGCGGGATCGAAGTAATCGAGCGCCTTGGTGATCCGCAGATAAGTGTTGGCGTCGAAGTAACCCGAGAATTTCTGGCTCTGGTGGCGCAGATACGATTCGATCTCGAACTCGGCATCGAACGAATAATTGAGCTTGCCGTGGCGCAGCTGGCGGCCGAATTTGCTCGCCATCTCGTCATCCGACAAGTACGTGATGTGCCCGACCATGCGCGCGACGCGCAACCCGCGGGCCGGCCTGGTATTGTGCTCGTAATAGTGGCCGCCGTGAAAGTCGGGGTCGGTGATGATGGCCTGGCGCGCGACCTCGTTGAACGCGATGTTCTGCGCCGACAGGTTGGGCGCGCACGCGATCACCAGCGCGTGGCCGATACGCTCCGGGTACTGGATCGTCCACGACAACGCCTGCATCGCGCCGAGGCTGCCGCCCATCACCGCGGCGAAACGGCGGATGCCGAGATGATCGGCAAGGCGCGCCTGGGTGTCGACCCAGTCTTCCACCGTGATCACCGGGAAATCCGCGCCCCATGCGCGGCCGGTTGCCGGATTGATGCTCTGCGGCCCGGTCGAACCGAAGCAGCCGCCGAGGTTGTTGACGCCGATCACGCAAAAGCGGTTGGTGTCGAGCGGCTTGCCGGGCCCGATCATGTTGTCCCACCAGCCGACGTTGCCCGGGTCGCCGGCGGTGCGCCCCGCGACGTGGTGCGACGCGTTCAGCGCGTGACACACCAGCACCGCGTTCGAGCGGTCGGCATTGAGCTTGCCGTAAGTCTCGAAGACGAGTTCGTAGCCGCCGATTCCGGCGCCGCTCCTGAGCCGCAGCGGTGCATCGAAGCGCGCAGTCTGCGGCGCGACGATGCCGACGGAATTGTTGTCCTCAGTGTCATCCATAAATGAAAAAACCCGGTCAGCTTGCGCTATACCGGGTTATCTTTCTCTTTAGCCGGATTTATTAGGCGCCCGCAAGCTGAATCAAATCGGCGCAACAGCGGCTGCAACGGTAACCCGTTGCAACTATCTTGTCAATCAGCAGCGGGTCACGTGTTGAGCCTCGCGAGCATCGCGCGCAGCTTGTCCGGGTCATCGGTGCGCAGCATCCTGGCGGCCTGCGGCGCGGCCTCGCGCAGGCTGGACTGCAGCACCTGCTGCTTGACTTCGAGCAGGCGCGAGGGGTGCATCGAGAACTGGCGCAGCCCAAAGCCCAGCAGCAGCCGCGTGAGCTGGACGTCTCCCGCCATCTCGCCGCACAGCGCGATCGGCTTGCCCGCCTTGTTGGCGCTGCGGATGATGTGCGAAACCAGGTTGAGCAACGCCGGGTGCAACGGGTCGTAGAGGTGCGAGACCGTATCGTCCGTGCGGTCGAGCGCCAGCGTGTACTGGATCAGGTCGTTGGTGCCGATCGACAGGAAATCGAGTTTCCTGACGAAAGTATTGAGTGCGAGCGCCGCGGCCGGGATCTCGATCATGCCGCCGATTTCGACGCCGCGGTCGTAGGCAATGTGCCGGTCCTCGAGGCTCCGCCTGGCCTGCGCGATGTAGTTGAGCGTCTGATTGAGCTCCGAGACGCTCATCAGCATCGGAATCAGGATCTTCAACTTGCCGTAATGCGAGGCGCGCAGCATCGCGCGCAGCTGCGCGAGGAACATCTGCGGCTCGGTCAGCGAGAGCCGGATTGCGCGCAGACCCAGCGCGGGATTGGCGCCGGGAGATTGCTTGCCGTTGATATGCTTGTCGGCGCCCAGATCGTAGGTGCGGACCGTAACCGGCAGCCCGTCCATCTCGCGCACCACCCTGCGGTAGGCCTCGAACTGCTCGTCCTCGTCGGGCAGTCCGTCGCGGTTCAGGAACAGGAACTCGGTGCGGAAGAGCCCGATGCCGGTGGCGCCGTATTCCCTGACCTGTTCGACATCGTCGGGAAGTTCGATGTTGGCCTGCAGCTCGATTTCGACCTGATCGAGCGTGGTCGCGCGCGTGTCGCGCAGCCGCTTCAGCTTCTGCCGCTCGAGTTCCCATTGATGCTGGCGCAGCCTGTATTCGGCGAGCGCCTGCGGGTCGGGATCGACGACGACCATGCCCTGCGTGCCGTCGACGATCAGCAATTCGTTCTCGCGGATCAGCTGGCGCGCGTGGTGCAACGCGACGATCGACGGAATGTTGAGGCTGTGCGCGACGATCGCGGTGTGCGAGGTGGCGCCGCCGAGATCGGTGATGAAGCTGGCGAACTGATGCTGCCTGAACTGGATCACGTCTGCCGGTGACAGGTCGCGCGCGACCAGGATCAGCCTTTCCCCACCGTTGATCGCCGGTGGCGGCACGTAGCCGGGATGGCCGAGCAGCGCCTTCAGCAGACGCTCGACGACCTGGATCACGTCCGCCTTGCGCTCGCTCAGGTAGGCGTCCTCGATCTGGTCGAACTGGCCGAGCAAAGCATCCATCTGCACCTTGAGCGCCCACTCGGCGTTGCAATGCTCGGTCTCGATAATCACGCGCGGCGCCTTCGACAGCGTTGCGTCATCGAGGATCATCAGGTGCAGATTGAGGAACGACTCGAATTCCCGCGGCGCGCTCGGCGGGATCTGCGCGCGCAGCGCCTCGAGATCCGCACGCACGATCTCGAGCGCCGCGGCGAAGCGGGCCACTTCGTCGGCGACCTGCTGCAGCGGCACGACGTAGTGGGCGACTTCGAGCTTGGCATGCGACACCAGATGCGCATGTCCGATGGCAATGCCACCGGACACCGGAATGCCGTGCATGGTAAAGCTCACGCCTCACTCCCCTTCATCGAAGCGGTTGGCGATCAGGCCCTTGAGCGCGTTCATGGCCGCCTCCTCGTCGGGACCGTCGGTCTCGATGCCGACGGTGGCGCCTTTGGCGGCAGCCAGCATCATCACGCCCATGATGCTCTTGGCGTTCACCCGCCGGCCGTTGCGAATGAGCCAGATGCTGCTTTTATATTGCCCGGCCAGCTGGGTAAGCTTGGCCGACGCGCGGGCGTGCAGGCCAAGCTTGTTGACGATCTCAACTTCCCGTTGCAGCATTATGGAGCTTGAACAGCGGCACCCGCAATACGCCTTCGCATCCGCCGCTGATCGCCTTGGTCACGATGGTCGGCAAGTCGCGATCGCGATACGTGAGCACACGGATCAGCATCGGCAGGCTGACTCCGGCCACGGCCTCGACCTTGCCCGCTATCAGCAGCCTGGACGCCATGTTGCTCGGCGTGCCGCCGTAGATATCGGTCAGGATCAGCACGCCTTCGCCGGCATCGAGCTCTTTCACCAGCGCGCGGGCCCGCGGCAGCAGCATTGCCGGGTCGTCCTGCGCGGTGACGCCAAGCTGCTGAAGGCGCGGCGGCCGCTTGTTGAGTACGTGGCTCGCGCAATGGATCAGGCTCTCCCCAAGCGTGCCGTGGGTGATAATCAGTATGCCTATCATGCGAAAACGCTTCGTGGAGGAGTTGCAGTTACGATCATTTTACCGTATCGCGCGGTGCTCGACGGCGCGCTCCAGCGCATCCAGCATCATTCCGGCGACATTGAACCCGGTCTGGTCCGTGATTTCCTGAAAACAGGTCGGGCTGGTGACGTTGACCTCGGTCAGATAATCGCCGATGACATCGAGTCCGACCAGCAGCAAACCCTGCGCGTCGAGTTGCGGGGCGAGGGCTGCCGCGATTTCACTGTCGCGCGCGGTGAGCTTGCGCGCAACCCCGGTGCCGCCGGCGGCCAGGTTGCCGCGCGTCTCACCCGGTTTGGGGATGCGCGCCAGCGCGTAGGGCACCGGTTTGCTGCCGATCAGGAGCACCCGTTTGTCGCCGTCGGCGATCTCGGGAATGAAGCGCTGCGCCATCACGGTGCGCCGCCCATAGTGCGTGACCGTTTCGACGATGACGTTCAGATTCGGGTCTTGGCTGTGGACGCGGAATACCGAGGTGCCGCCCATGCCGTCGAGCGGCTTGAGGATGATGTCGCCGTGCGCGGCAAGAAATTCATGAATCAGCCCGGCGTTGCGCGTGACCAGCGTCGGCGCCGTGAACTGCGGAAAACGCGCGATCGTCATTTTTTCGTTGCAATTCCGGATCGCGCGCGGATCGTTGAACACGCAGGCGCCCTGCGCCTGCGCCAACTCGAGGAGATAGGTGCTGTAGAGATACTCCATGTCGAATGGCGGATCCTTGCGCATCAGCACCGCGCCGAATTCCCGGAGCGGTGTTGCGAGCGGCGCCTCGACGCGATACCACGCCGCTTTGTCGCCGGTCAGATGCAGGCGCCGCGCATGGCCGCTGACGACGCCGTTCTGCCACACCAGGTCTTCCTGCTGCAGCGCGAAGAGCTCGTGGCTGCGTGAAGCTGCCTCGCGCATCATCGCGTAGGTCGAGTCCTTGTAAGTCTTGAAATCGTCGAGCGGGTCGGCGATGAAAGCAATCTTCATTGACGGGAACGGCGCGGAATCAGGAATCCGCTATTGTAGCAAACGGCCGGGAATTGCCGCCGCGCGGCCAGGGCCAAAAAAACGGGCGCCCGCAGGCGCCCGTTGCAATGACAGTCCGCCAGCATTACATATGGTAGGCCGATTCGCCGTGTTCGGTAATGTCGAGACCTTCGCGTTCCGATTCCTCGGTTACGCGCAGACCCACGATGATGTCCGCAATCTTGAAGGCGATGAACGCGACCACCGCGGTCCAGATCACGGTCACCCCGACTGCCTGGGCCTGAATCCAGAGTTGGTCCAGGATCGGGTTGGAGCCGACTTTGGCCGTGACCCAGTCCGTGACCAGTCCCGGGCCGCCCAGGCTCTGCGAGTTGAATATGCCGGTCATCAGCGCACCAAAGATGCCACCGACCGCGTGCACGCCGAAGACATCCAGCGCATCGTCCGCACCCAGCATCTTCTTGAGCCCGTTGACACCCCACAAACACAGGGGGCCGACGATCAGGCCGATCGCGAAAGCACCCGCGATGCCGACGTTGCCGGCGGCCGGGGTGATCGCCACGAGGCCCGCGACCGCGCCCGAGGCGGCACCCAGCATCGAGGGTTTGCCTTTGAACATCCATTCGGCGAACATCCAGCTCAGCACCGCACACGCCGTAGCGAGGAAGGTGTTCATGAAGGCGAGTGCCGCGGCGCCGTTCGCTTCCAGCGCGGAGCCCGCGTTGAAACCGAACCAGCCGAACCACAGCATCGCGGCGCCGATCATGGTCATGGTCAGGTTGTGCGGCGACATCGCTTCCTTGCCGTAACCGATCCGCTTGCCGACCATGTAAGCGCCGACCAGACCCGCAACACCGGCGTTGATGTGCACGACGGTGCCGCCCGCGAAGTCGAGCGCGCCCCACTGCCAGAGCAGACCTGCTTTGGCGTTGAGTGCTTCCACCAGCTTCGGATCCGTGTAGGCGTCAGGGCCCATCCAGAACCACACCATGTGCGCGATCGGCGCGTAGCTGAACGTGAACCACAGCACCATGAAGATCAGCACCGCCGAGAACTTCATCCGCTCCGCGACCGCACCCAGAATCAGGCAGCAGGTGATGGCGGCAAACGTGGCCTGGAACGCGACGAAGACCAGCTCGTACATCGGGGTTGCCTTGCTGAACGTGGCGCCCATCGCGAACTCGCCCTTCATCGCATCAAAGGTGCCATTCAGGAACAACCGGTCAAAGCCGCCAAGAAAGGCGTTGCCCTCGGTGAAGGCGAGGCTGTAGCCATAGATGCACCACAGGACCGTGATCAGCGAGAACGTGACGAATACCTGCATCAGCATCGACAGCATGTTCTTGCTGCGCACGAGTCCGCCGTAGAAAAGCGCCAGTGCCGGCACGCTCATCAGCAGGACCAGCGCGGTCGAAGCCAGCATCCACGCGGTGTCGCCCTTGTTGGGAGTGGGCGCGGGAACTGCGGTCGCCGTGGCGGTTGCCGGGGCGGGTGCTGCGGCGGCTGGCGCTTCAGCCGCCGGCTTGTCCTGCGCGATGGCAGGAGCAGCGACGACGCTGAGTGCGCTGAAAAGCGCGAGCAATGTCAGTAAGCGTTTCATCTGGTTCTCCCTTATAGCGCGTCCGCGCCGGTTTCACCGGTGCGGATGCGATAGACCTGCTCAAGTTCGAAAACAAAAATCTTGCCGTCGCCGATCTTGCCGGTATTGGCGGATTTTTCGATTGCTTCGATTACCGAATCGAGCATTTCACTCTTGATCGCGGCCTCGATTTTTACCTTGGGCAGAAAATCGACCACGTATTCCGCGCCGCGGTACAGCTCGGTGTGGCCTTTCTGCCGCCCGAATCCCTTGACCTCGGTAACGGTGATGCCCTGCACGCCGATCGCGGACAGCGCCTCACGTACCTCGTCAAGCTTGAACGGCTTGATGATTGCAGTGACTAGTTTCATCGTGGTTCCCCGGAAAAAGGGGCCGGGTCAGCCAGCCCCATGCTGCCATGTGGTTAGAAAGTCTTCTGGACGAAGACGGTGAAGGCGTCCTTCCCGGTAAACCGGGTGTTGGCGGCGTTGGTGTAAAACGCTTTCTGCGTCGCGTTCATGCTGGTGCCGGTGTAGTATCCGCCGACGGAAAAGTCTTTGGGCAGTGCATAGGACACCCCCAGCTTGTAGTCATCGTACGAAGCATTGGCGTCGTTGTTAAAGGCGCCGGTGTTGCCTTCGAATTTCTGTTTGCCGTAATGGGCGACGAGCGTCAATTTCTCGGTCGCCGGATAGTTGGCGGTGAAGTCCAGATAATAGGTGCCGCTGCTGTTGGCGACGCCAAAGGTCTTGTTGTTCAGGCTGTGGGAATACTTCAGACTCAGCCATTTCCAGGTAACCGCCCCGTAACCCTCGAGCGTATCCGCTTTCACGGTGCCGGGAAAAAGGGCGGTGTTATGATTTCCCGGATAGTAGTAATTCAGCAAACCGACGTCGTAGCCGAAGTCCGACGAGCCGAAGGTGCCTTTAAAGCCGCCGTACATATCCCATTCCAGGCTGGAACTTGTATAACCCGTCGCGGCCGGCGTATCCGTGAGCCAGCTGATATTGGACAGCCAGGTTCCGGCATAAAGGCCGCTCGAGTGGCTATAGTCGAAACCACCCTGCAGCGCCGGGTCCGTGTTGGTTTGCGTCAGCCCGCGGAATATGTACTGGCTGAAAATCCCGACGTTGCCGGTCAGGGTATGCGGAGATTTGGCTTCTGCCGCAGCGCCGGCGGCCGCTTGCGCCAATACGACTCCGGGGATGCTGAGCGCCGCCCCGATCGCTCCGGCAATGAGTGTTTTCCTGAACATGATTTTCCCTTTCCTTGTTTAAAGATATGCAGTACTGCGCAATCGTGTCAGCACATAGCGTGCCAGGGATTAACAGATTGATAGTAAACAAGAATTAAATTTGATCGACAAATAAGACGAGTCGAGCGCACCAATTTGGCGCATGGAATTCCGGCTTGGCACCAAGATCGTGCGGCGTGGGGCGTGGTAGATTTGCAAACGATTGTGCCTTTGATGGAGCGAACGATGGCCAACGAAAAACTTTTCGATGAATTGGGCGCGCGGATCAAGGAAGTATTCGCCAACAGCCCGGTGCGCGATGTCGAAAAAAATCTGCGGGCAATGCTCGCGGCGACGTTTGCGCGCCTCGATCTGGTAACGCGCGAGGAATTCGACGTCCAGAGCGAAGTGCTCGCCCGTACCCGCGAAAAACTCATCCAGCTTGAAGCAAGGCTTGCGGAGCTCGAAAAAAAAGCGTGACGCGAAGGAACCCTCTGCCTCCTCATAGCTTGTCACCCCGGCGTAGGCCGGGGTCCAGATAACGCGCTTCAAGCGAATCGACACCGTACGGGATACCGGCTTGCGCTGGTATGACGGAATCCCGGCCGCCTATGACTTAAGGCCTAGGGACGCAGGTCTGCATCGCGGGGGATTCAGGCGTTAAGTTCTTATCTGAATCCTGAATCCCGGTTTCCATGTCACTTGCCGTTCTTTATAGCCGCGCGCTGGCCGGAATGGACGCGCCGCTGGTGACGGTCGAGGTGCACCTTGCCAATGGCCTGCCGAGCTTCACCATCGTAGGGTTGCCTGAGGTGGAAGTACGGGAGGCCAAGGACCGGGTGCGCGCCGCGCTGCAGAATGCGCGCTTCGAGTTTCCAACGCGGCACATTACGGTAAACCTCGCGCCCGCGGACCTGCCCAAAGAGAGCGGCCGGTTCGACCTGCCGATTGCGCTCGGCATTCTTGCCGCATCCGGCCAGATTCCGTCGCAGCGCCTCGCCGCTTACGAATTCGCCGGCGAACTCGCGCTAACCGGCGAATTGCGCGCGATTCGCGGCACGCTGGCGATGATGCGTGGCGCAAACCGCGACGCGCGGGCATTCGTCGTGCCGCAGCAGAATGCGCCTGAAGCAGCGCTGGTTGACGGTGCGCAGGTGTACGCGGCGCGCACGCTGCTCGATGTTTGCGCGCACCTTTGCGGGCGCAATCAGCTCGCGCTATGCCGCGACAGGCCCGCCCCGCAGCACGAACCCTATCCCGATCTCACCGACGTCAGAGGCCAGGCGCACGCCAAGCGCGCGCTCGAAATTGCCGCCGCGGGCGGCCACAGCCTGATCATGGTCGGCCCGCCCGGCAGCGGCAAGACCATGCTCGCCTCCCGTCTGCCCGGGATTCTGCCGCCGATGACGCAGGACGAGGCGCTGGCGTCGGCGGCGGTCCAGTCGCTCGGCAGTCACGGCTTCGACGTGCGCAACTGGCGCCGCCGCCCCTACCGCGCGCCGCACCACACCGCATCCGCAGTCGCGCTGGTCGGCGGCGGCAGCAATCCGCGCCCGGGTGAAATCTCGATGGCGATGCACGGCGTGCTGTTTCTCGATGAGTTGCCCGAGTTTGGACGCAATGTCCTCGAAGTGCTTCGCGAGCCGCTTGAATCGGGCCGCATCAGCGTGTCGCGTGCCGCGCGCCAAGCCGAATTCCCGGCGCAGTTTCAGCTGGTCGCGGCGATGAATCCGTGCTTCTGTGGACTCCTGGGGCACTACTCCGGCAAGTGTCGTTGCACGCCTGAGCAGGTACTGCGTTATCGCAGCAAGATCTCCGGGCCGCTGCTCGATCGTATCGACATTCAAATCGAAGTACCGGCAGTACCCACGGAAGATCTGTCGCGCGCGCGCAGCGGGGATTCGTCCGCCATGATCCGCGGGCGGGGGGAACA
>Ga0082335_1005868_pt1 | contig 16489 bp, 19 predicted proteins | sample Subgrocontami58m_FD_72375 | JGI IMG/M metagenome (GOLD analysis project Ga0082335, IMG submission 72375) | Subsurface groundwater microbial communities from S. Glens Falls, New York, USA - GMW37 contaminated, 5.8 m (SPADES assembly) (version 2) ... | reverse complement strand
CGAGTTGTCGAGCGCGCTCGCCCGGACGACGTAATAGTCGCTGGCGCTCTGGGCCCGGAAGATGAAGCCGGCGACGCGCTCGCGCACGCCGGACACCGGCTTGAAGCGCAGCGTGGCGTCGAGGTCGCGCAACACCGCCTGTTCGTTGATGCAGAGAGGGAAACGCGAGTCGGTGGCGTCGGCGGCGGTCTCGGCCAGCACCCAGCCGCTGGGACCATCGGGATCGGCGATGGCCTGCCAGTTGGCCGGCCGGCCGATGCCGGTCAGGCCCTGGGTGCAGGCGACGCGGCCGTCCGGCGTGGTCAGGGGGACCAGCAGCTGGGCCGCTGCGGGAGTCGTAAAGACGATCGAGGTCAGGAGAAACGGGGCGAGGAACAGGAAGCGCATGTTGCATTCTAGCAAAGCTTGACCACTCGTGCCGGAGGGAGGAGTTTACGCCCCGGCCGTAATTCGGGCGAAATTCCAAGGGGGGAAACACCATGCGTCTTTGCACAATCATGAGCGGCGGCAAGGCCGTGGTCGGCGTCAAGATGGGTGACGGCAAGATCGTCGATCTCAGCAAGCAGATGCCGCGCGGACCGAAGTCCGTGGTCGAGATCCTGGCCGGCGGCAAGGCGGTCCAGGCGGCTGTCGCCAAGGCCTGCGCCAAGCCCAAGGCCGGCGCCACGGTGGCGGAGAAGTCGGCGAAGTACCTGCCGCCGATTCCCAATCCGGGCAAGATCCTGTGCATCGGCCTCAACTACCGCAAGCACGCCGAGGAGACCGGCAACCCGATCCCGCCCTATCCCGTCGTGTTCACCCGCTTCACCAACACGCTGACCCCGCACAACGGCAAGATGCCGCTGCCGAGCCACAGCAAGCAGCTCGACTGGGAAGCCGAACTCACCATCGTCATCGGCAAGAAGTGCCGCAACGTGCCGAAGGAGAAGGCCCTGTCGGTGATCGCAGGCTACGCCTGCTTCAACGACGGCTCGATTCGCGACTGGCAGTTCAAGGGCAGCCAATGGACGCTGGGCAAGAATTTCGACGGCACCGGCGGTTTCGGCCCCGACATCGTCACGGCCGACGAACTTCCCAAGGGCGGCGCGCCCCTGCGGATCATGACCCGCGTCAACGGCGAGGTCATGCAGGACAGCAATACCGACGACCTGATCTTCGACGTGCCGACCCTGGTGCACGAACTCTCCAAGGTCATGACCCTCGAGCCGGGCGACATCATCATCACCGGCACGCCGTCGGGCGTGGCCGCCGGCCGCAAGCCGCCGAACTGGCTGAAGGTGGGCGATGTCTGCGAGGTCGAGATCGAGAAGATCGGCGTGCTGCGCAACGTGATCGCGCAGGGCGCCTAGGCTGTCGGGCGGCTCGCATGGTGGGGCGGCCGCTCGTCGTGGCGTCTTTTCGGCTCGACGTGGAGCAGGAAGCGCCGTTCAGCGAATTCTATAACCACCGCTATCTCCCGGGCCTGATGCGCGACGTTCCCGCGCTCAGGTCGGCCTGGCGCTACCAGGAGCACCACGTCGCGGGATCGCTGAAGTACTACCGCAAGCAGTTCCTCACGATCTTCGAGTGCGAGTCTGCAGAGGCTGCCGAACAGGCGGTCCATGCCATCGGCAGCCGCTCCGACGCCGAGTTGAAGAAATGGCAGGCCCTCGCCTTGCACGATGTCGAGCCGCCCTGCCTCCATCTCGAGCGATGGGCCCATCCGCGGAAGCCGGTGGACGGCAACTTCGCCGGCCGGCCCTTTTTCATGGTGAGCGTCGAGTTGGCCGCCGGTCAGGAGTCGCGGTTCAACGACTGGTACGAGCAGGATTACCTCCCCAAGAACGTGGCCGATGTTCCGTCGTGGGCGGCATGCCGTCGCTACAGCAGCGTTGGGCGCCAGCCCGCGCGGCATCATGCGATCTACGAAGCCGCCGACCTGGCCGGCCTCGATGTGAGCCTCGAGGCGATGCGCGCGCCCTTCCGGCTGGCCGAGAACATGGCGTGGAAGCAGTGGGACCAGGGCGAGCATCCCGCGATCACCTGGGAAGACGCCGCCACCTTCAGGCCGATCTTCCGCAGTCCCTGACCGCGGACATTCCTTCGGCGTCCGTCAGGCGGGCGTGCGGCGCGGCACGTGATCCAGGCCGCCCAGCATCAGGCGCGTCGCGAATTCCGTGGCGCCGGCGGGATCGACCGGATCGCGCGCCACCATGACCACCGAGACTTCGAAGGCGACACCGGCCAGCGACGCCGCGAGATAGGAGACGTCGACGTTGGGCAGCACGCCCCGGGCGATGGCGGCGCGGATGTCCTCGTTCAGCGCCAGGGCCAGCGCCCGCACGTCGGGCTTGTCGAGCAGCGTGCGGATGGCGGTGAAATTCTTCTGCGCCATGGCCAGCAGTTCGGGGTCCTCGACGATGAAGTCGAAATAGACCGCATAGTGCTTGCGGAAGAACTCCTCGGCGCTCTGCGCCTGGCCACGGCCCTGGCGGTGGCGCTTCAGCAGCTCGCCCGTCAGCTCGCCGACCACGGCCTCGAAGATCTCGTCCTTGTCCTTGAAGTAGTTGTAGAAGGTGCCCGAGGCGAGGTCGGTGCGGCGCACGATGTCGCGCACGCTGGCGGCACCTGCGCCCATTTCGGCGAACACCGCGCGCGCGGCCTTGATCAGCGCGGTGCGGTTTTCCGCCTTGTTCTGCTCGCGCCGGCCCGAGCGCTCGCTGCGCTGGTCGGTGGAAGCAACCTCAGGGGGGGCGTCGTCGGTCATGCACGGCGGTCCTGTTTCATCTGCCGAGTTGCGCCAGCTCGTGGCGCAGTCCGGCCACCATATCGTCCATCGCCCGCGCGCCCGCCTGCAGCGCGCCGCGCATCCCGACGAAGCCGTGGATCAGCGATTCGAACTCGCGATAGATGGTCTTCACGCCGGCTGCCGTGAGTTTGTCGGCATAGGCCTTGCCCTCGTCGCGCAACGGATCGAAGCCCGCGGTGCAGATCAGCGCCGGGGCCATGCCGGCGAGGTCGTCGGCGCGCAGCGGCGAGACGCGCGGATCGGCCACCTCGTCGAGGCTGGTGAGATAGTGGCCGCGCGACCATTCCACTTCGGCCCGGGTCAGCATGAAGCCCTCGCCGCAGGATTTGTAGGAGGCGCTGTCGAGGCCGAGGTCGGTGGCGGGATAGAACAGCCATTGCAGGCAGGGCGGGCGGGCGTCGCCGCGGGCCAGGCGGGCCAGCACGGTGGCGATCGTGGCGCCCGCCGAATCGCCCGCCACGATGACGCGCGCCGGGTCGATGCCGAGGCCGACGGCGCCAGCTGACAGCCAGCGGAAGGCGGTGACGGCATCGTCGATGGCCGCCGGAAACTTGTGCTCCGGCGCCAGCCGGTAGTCGACGGCGACGACGGCGCAGCCGGTGCGGGCGCAGATGAAGCGGCAGATCAGGTCGTAGGCTTCGAGACTGCCCGTCACCCAGCCGCCGCCATGGAAGTAGAGGATGGCAGGCAGCAGCCGCGCCACTGCGCCGGCGGGACGGTAGTGTCTGATGCGCATGCGGCCAGCCGGGCTGCCGATGGTACGATCCACGATCTCGCCGACCGGCGCAGCGCGGCCGCTCAGGAGGGGCAGGTAGGCGTCCATGTCGGCGCGGGCGTCGGCCACGCTCAGGCGGTGCACCGGCGGCTGGCCGCTGCGCGCCAGCAGCTTCAGGAACCATTGGGTGCGGCCGTCGAGGGTGCGACCGTCGACCGTCACCGGCGGGCCGGCCAGGATGTTGACCCAGGAGATTGGCATGCGCAGCGCCAGGTTGGCGGCCTTGCCCTGCAGCTCGCGGACGATCTCCTTCATCGGCATGATCCCGTTCCTAGCATTCCCGCCCACCGTTGTGGAGCCCGCGCCGGATGGCTAGCGTGCCTCCATGACGGCAACGGCGGCTCTCGATCCCACCCACGAACGCACCCACAACACCTATGACGACGCGCTCCGGCGCGAGGTCCTGCGCAGCGAGCTGCAACGCATGCGCGCCCTGGCGATCGTCCTGGCGGCCTTGCTGGCATTGACCCTGATCGCCGCCAACCTGCTGACCGACGTGAACCAGCGCATGTTCCGGGGCGGGATCGCGGGGTGGCTGCCGCTCGCCGGTATCGGCCCGTTCCTGCTCTACGAGCTGGCAGCCATGACGGCCCTTCGCTGGCGCATGGCCAAGGGCAAGGACTTTCCGCGGCCTGCCCGCTTCGCCAATGCGCTGATCGAGACCAGCCTGCCCGGCGTCAGCATCGCGGTGCTGGCCCTCCATATGGACCCGCAGCTCGTGTTCGGTTTCTGGCCGCCGCTGCTCTATTTCATCTTCATCCTGCTGTCGACGCTCCGGCTCGATTTCTGGCTGTCGCTGTGGACCGGGGCCGTGGCGGCGGTCCAGCAGATGATCCTCGTCCTCTGGCTGCTGCCGATCACGCCGTGGGGCAACGTCCCGGACGAGACCCTGATCTACAATTTGAGCCGCAGCATCGTATTGCTGATGGCGGGTGTGGTCGCCGGTGTCGTCGCCGGCAGTCTGCGCCGCCAGTTCGACCATTCGGTGGCGGCGGCGGCGGCGCGCGACCGCGTCACCAACCTGTTCGGCCAGCACGTCTCGCCCGCCGTGGTCGATCGCCTGCTGGCGGCGTCGTCGGAACCGCCGAGCGAGATGCGCACCGTGTGCGTGCTGTTCCTCGATATTCGCGGATTCACGGCGATGACCCGCACGCGGACGGCCGGCGAGACGGTGGCGCTGCTCAACGACTTCTTCGCCGAGATGATCGAGGTCGTCGACCGCAACAACGGCATCATCAACAAGTTCCTGGGCGACGGCTTCCTGGCGCTGTTCGGTGCACCGCTCGACGATCCGTCGGCGGCGCGCAACGCGCTCGCCGCCGCGCACGGCATGCTGGAGGCGGTCGATGCCTGGAACATCGCCAGACCCCGGCAGGCGCTGCGCGTCGGCATCGGCATCCATATCGGCGAGGCGGTGACCGGCACTGTGGGCTCGCCGCGGCGCAAGGAATATACGGCGATCGGCGACACGGTGAACCTCGCCGCGCGCCTGGAACAGCTCACCAAGGAGACCGGCTCACGCCTGCTCGTCTCCGATTCCGTCTATGCCGGCGTCGACACCGACGGCGCGATCGATCTCGGATCGATGGCGATCCGCGGCTACGACGAGACGGTGCGGGTATGGCGGCTGGCTTGATCTGGTACTTCGCCTACGGCTCCAACATGGATCCCGCGCGCCTGTTCGAGGACCGGCTGAAGCCTCGAGGCGTCGCCGCCGGCGAACGCATCGGCGGCCGGCTCCTGGGCTGGCGTCTCGCCTTCGACAAGCAGGTCACGCGGCCCGATGCGCCGCCGGGCGCGGGCGCCGGCAACATCGTCCCGGCCGCGGGCGAGGTCGTGTACGGCACGCTGAACGCACTGCCATCGAAGGGCCTGGAGGTTCTCGACGTTTACGAGGGCGTGGCCGGCGGTCACTATGAGCGGCGCCGGATGCCGGTGGTCCGCCTGGACAACGGCGAAACGGTCGAGGCGATCACTTATGTGGCCTTGAAGGTGGGCACGGGGCTCAGGCCCACGCGCGCCTATCTCGGCTGCCTGCTCGCCGGCCGCGACCTGCTGCCGGCCGACTACTGGGAGCGCCTGAGGGCGACCCCGACGCTCGATTAAGGGCGGGGACTACCCCTCCAGATCTAGCCGCCGAGCAGATGACGGCGCACATAGCCCTTGAGGTCTTCCATCGATTGCCGGGCGGCGGCGTCGTTTGGTCCGCCGCTCACACCCAGCGTCCGACAAACCGCGAATGCCTTCGCCAGGGCGCCCTGGATCGGCCGGCCGTCGGTGCCGATGGTCATGACGCCGCTCGCGCGCTCGACCCAGGAGCGGTCGGCCTGCTGCTGGAACACACACTTGGCGTAGTTCTCGCCCTTCGGGTCGAAATAGGCCCGGCCGCCGTCGAAGCCATGCATGGCGTTGGGGAACACCGTCACCTCGACACGCGCGCTGGCCGCGCGCAACGCCTCGCCGTAGGTCTGGCAGGGCTCGAAGCCGACATAGGTGTCGGCGCCGCCCAGCAGCATGTAGATCGGCGCGCCGGTGGTCTGCGGCCGGTAGTATTGCGCGCTGCAGGACGGATAGAACGGCACGTGCAGCGCATAGCGCAGGCCGGCGGGAACGCCGGCGGCCACGACCTGCTGCTCGTGCGCCGCCATCAGGGCAGACGTGCCGCCCTTGGAGAAGCCGGTGATGCCGATCCTGGCCCGGTTGATGCGGCCGTTCGCACCCAGGGCCTTCAGCGCAATCAGCGCGTCGAGGTTGAAGTCCTGGCCGGTGACGGCCGACTGGTCCTGCACGACGGAACTCACGCTGCGCGGCCTGAAGGAATCGACCACCACCGCGGCCACGCCCATGGCCACGATCCCGCGGGCGAAACGCCCCTCGCGGCTGTCGCTGACGCCACCGCTGCCGTGATGGATCACCAGCGCCGGCACCGGACCGGCCGCGGCCGGCCAGTAGATCTCGGCCGTCACCTAGACCGGCCGGCCCTTCTGACGGCTTTCGAAGGAGATGGATTCGCGTTGCTGCGCCTGGACCGTGCCGGTGGCGAGCGTCGCGACCAGCACGGTCAGGGCAGCAAGCCGCATCAGGCCGCGACTTTCGCCTTCGTCTTGGCCTTCTTCATGCGTTCGCCGGGCATCGAGTGGGAAGTGTCGATCTCCGGCACGTCGGCTTCGTTCCAGAAGTTGAGTTCGATCATCACGCCGTCGGGATCGTGCAGGAAGACCTGCTGCAGCGGCCGCGCCGGGACCTTGCGGACCTCGAACGGGATCTTGTCCTTCTTGATCTGGTCGATGGTGCCCCGGATGTCGGCGCAGTTGATGGCGACATGGTCGATGGCGCCGCTGCCGTGGTCCTTGCGGCCGGTCTCCGACACGAGATGCAGGATCGGCTTCTCGCCGGCGTAGAGCCAGGCGCCGGGGAAGGGGAACGGCGGGCGATCGCCGTCATGGAGACCGACATAGCGCTCGTAGAAGCGCACGGTGGCTTTCAGGTCCTTGCAGTAGACGTTCCAGTGATCCAGCGAGAGTGCGGGCATCCTTGCCTCCTACCGTTCCGAATGCGCCAGTCTTGGGCGATGCAGTCTAGGGCGAATCGGAAGGCGGAGAAAGTCGGGAGAGCGTCTCGGGCCGGCCCAAAACCGCATTGAAGACGGTCGCCGGCACCGCGACGCGGATGTCGTCGTAGGCGCCTCGCAGCGCCTGTGAATCGGCGTCGGGCGCACGGCTGAATGCCGCCAGGCGGTCGATGAAACCAAGGTCGATCTCGGCGTCGGTCCGGCTCATGCCGCCCCAGACGTCCCAGGGCAGCATCTCGTGGTTGTTGAGCGCGGCCACGTCGCGGATGACGTTGCCGGCGATCAGCCAGAGGCCAGCCATGTCGAGGATGGCGAAAGCCTTGGGATCGGTCGTGCCGTCGCGACCGCGCCGCCAGGCCTCGCCCGCCACCAGGAACTGATCGCGCGGCACGTCGAGCGGATCGAACGTGACCTTGAAGAGTTCGCGCTGGCGGGCATCGAGCTGGGCGTCGACCAGCACCCAGCGCCGTGCCGCCTCGTCGAAATATTCCGTCACCCAGTGATCGATGAACTTGTCCTTCATGAAGTAGGCACCGAAGCCGCAGCGGGCCCGCGCGGCGATCCCGCGGCTGCGCAGCATGGCGACATGCAGCAGGGTGAAGTGCCGGCACACGCCAACCTGGCGTGCCTCGACCGGCCGCGCGGTACTGAGCGGCCGCGGATCGTGCCCGAGGATTCCCTTCAGGATGTCCGAGACCGCCCTTGCATGGGCCTCGGCGTGCTGCTCGGGCGTGAGCGTCAAGCCATAGGCCGGGGCGATATGCTCGTGCATGAGCACGCCCTGGACGACCTTGGCCAGCCCGCCCACGTCGTCCGGCAGCCCGTCGAACAGCGATGCCCGGGCGCCGGCGTCGCTCATCGCCACGGGGTGGCGCCAGGTTTCCAGGATCGAGGGATCGAGGTTCATGCGAAAACGGCCTCCAGATTGTCGAGCGCACGGTTCCAGCCCACGACATGGTCGTCGCGCGCCTTGTCATCGAAGAACTGCTCGTGTGTCAGCGTCAGGACGGTCGAGTCGCCATCCGCCTTGAGGTCGATCGTCACCTGCGACTCGCGCTCCGGTGTCGTGCGCCATGCCCAGCTGAAGACCAGCCTCCGGTTCGGCACGACCTCGCGGTAGATGCCGCTCACATCGTGCTGGCCGCCGTCGTTGCCGCGGAAGCCGACGTGAAAGCGGCCACCCACCCTGACGTCGGCCTCGGCGGTGCGGGACGGAGCGTCGGAGGCGCCCCACCACCGGATCATTTTTTCCGGGACGGTCCACGCCTCGTAGACTTTTTCGGGCGGCGCCTTGAGCCGGCGCTTGAGGGCGAGGCTGGGCTTGCTTGCCATGAGTCGTCCTCCACGAAGGCGGCGAGGCGGTCGAGCTGCTCCGTCCAGTAGCGTTCGTACTTGGCCAGCCAGTTCATCGCCTGCTCCATCGGTTCGGCCTTGAGCTGACAGGTGACGGTGCGGCCGACTTTCTTGCGTGCGATCAGGCCGGCATCCGAAAGCACGTCGAGGTGCTTCATGATGGCCGGCAGCGACACCGGGAACGGCCGGGCGAGATCGCTGACCGAGACGCCGCCCTGCTCGTCGAGCCGGGCGAGGAGCGCGCGGCGCGTCGGATCGGCGAGGGCGGCGAAGGTACGGTCGAGGACGGGGCTTTGAAGGTTAACCATGAAGTTAACTATGAAACAGGGACTGCCGCCTCGTCAAGCCATTACGGCCGCGGCCGAAGCATTGTTCGCTGTTCTTCCGCCAGGGTCGGGCCAGCCCAATCCACTGGAGGCCGCCATGACCGTCACCGTCTTCATCCGTTATGTCCTCGATCCGTTCAAGCTGGAAGCCTTCGAGTGCTACGCGCAGAAATGGCTGGAAATCATCCCGCGCTGCGGCGGCGGGCTGCTGGGCTATTTCATGCCGCATGAGGGCACCAACAATATCGGCTGGGCGCTGATCTCGTTCGAGAGCCTTGCGGCCTACGAGGCCTACCGGGCCCGGCTGCGGGCCGACCCGGAGGGCATGGCCAACTTCGAGTTCGCCAAGCGCGAGCGCTTCATCCTGTCGGAGGAGCGGACGTTCCTGCGCCAGGTCGAGGGCCCGGCCTAGCCACTAATGGCTGAACAGACGCTCCCGCGTCATCAGGCCCGCCACGGCGGCGGCGCACAGGGCGAGAAAGGTCACGAGGGCATTGGCGGCGTGCGAATACTCCCAGCGGGCCCGCAGCGCCTGCCAGTCAGCCGGCGCCACCGTCCAGTTCGCCGTGGTCTGGTTCACGGGATAGGTCCAGATGAAGAAGATCGCGAGCGATGCGACGAGCAGCAGCGCCGCCGCCAGCGCCCATCCGGCCGCGGCGCCCCGGTGGCGCGAGAGCAGGAATACGACGGTATTGGCCGCGAGGGCGCCGAGCAGCACGATGCCCAGCAGCGACCAACCCCGGTAGAGGCCCTGGACGACGAGATAGTCTTGCCGGTCGAGGACGATCTTGTGTGGCAGTTCGAGCACATGGGCGAGGCCGGGGGCAAGCGCCAGAGCAGTCAGGACGATAGCCAGGAAGCGGGCGAGGCGGGTTCCCTCAACCGACCTTGGCGATCAAGGCCTGTGCCGCCGCCGGGTTGCGCACCTTGGCGCCGGAAATGAAATAGACGAAGGCGTCGCCCTTCTTCGCCCAGGCCTTGGCGCGCTTGGCCCATTTGTCGAGCTCGGCGGGCTTGTAACCGGTCTTCACCTTCTCCTCGGCTTGCATCAGCCGCGCGTAGGTGAAGTCGGCCGTCGGCTCGTCGATCTCGGGAAAGTCCTTGTCGTGGGCATAGACGATGGCGGCGTTATATCTGCGCGCAAGGTCGTAGAAGCGCTTGTCCTTGAAACTGTCGTGGCGCACTTCCAGCGCATGGCGCAACGGCAGCTTGCCCACCTCGCGCGGCAGCAGCTTCAGGAACGCCTCGAAATCCTCTGCGTCGAACTTCTTGGTGCCCATGAACTGCCAGTTGATCGGTCCCAGCCGGTCCTTCAGTTCGACGAGGCCTTGCGTCACGAAGCGCTGGACCGATTCGCCCGCCTCGGCCAGCACGCGGCGGTTGGTGCAGAAGCGCGAGGCCTTTACCGCAAAGACGAAACCCTCGGGCGTCTCGTCGTGCCACTTGGCCCAGCTCGCCGGCTTGAAGCTCGAATAATAGGTGCCGTTGATCTCGATCGAGGTGAGCTTGCGGCTGGCGTATTCCAGCTCGCGCTTCTGGGTGAGATCCTCGGGATAGAACACGCCGCGCCACGGCTCGAAGGTCCAGCCACCGATGCCGACATAGATCTTGCCTGCCATTGCCGCTCCCGCATCCGCCATCTGCCGCCACTGTACATCAGCCGGCGCCGTTCGGGGCGGGTCGCGTTTCCGGCATCGCCAGCCAGACCAAAGCGAGACCGAGGACGCCGATGGCCGCCAATCCCAGGAAGGCCGACTCGCTGCCGGAATGGTCGCTTATATATCCGGCGAGCGCCGGGCTGATCGATGCGCCCACGCCCATCATCGTGCCGACGATGCCCTGGGTCAGGTTGAACCGTCCGGTGTCGCGTGTGAGGTCGGCGACCGTGAGCGGCACCATCACGGCGAACACCGCGGCCGTCAGCCCGTCCAGCAGCTGCACGGCGACCAGCAGGTAGGGGTCCGTCACCACGGCGAAGAGAAGGCCGCGGACGGGAAGGGCGGCAAAGCCCGCGATCAGCAACGGCCAGCGCCCCCATTTCTGCGCCTGCCGGCCGACCCACGGCGAGAACGCCGCGACGACGAGCCGCGGGCCCACCATGCAGGCCGCGATCAGGACCGTCGCCCATTCGCTCGAGCGCATGGTGAGCACGCTGCCCATGAGCGGCAGCATGGCGGCGTTGGCGAGGTGGAACAGCAGGATGCAGCCGCCGAAGATCAGCAACGGTCGCCGCGAGAGAAGGCTTCGAATGTCGATCGGCGACTCATGCAAGTGGTGATCGGAGACGTGGTGATCCGGGATGTGGCGCTCCGGCATGTTGCCGTGCGCCCGTTCCGAATCGATTTCCTGCCAGGCCATGTGGCGCAACACCGACAGGGCCGGAACGAGAAGGGCAGCGGTGACGAAGAACACCGCGCTGGTCGAGAAGAAGTACCCCACGGCGCCCATGACGGCGGCCGAAAGGCCCGCGCCCAGCGAGGCAAAGCGGGCATTGCGGCCGAACCGTTCGCCGATCGTGTCGTGTCCAACGAGGCCGAGGCTGATCGCCGCGATCGCCGGACCCAGGACGCAACTTGCGGCGGCATGCACCGTCGCGGCGGCAAGCACGGCCGGGAAGATCGGCAAGGTGGCGTAGGTGAGCGCAGCTGTCGCGATCAGCGTCACCGCCACCGCCGCGACCGTGCGCTCGGACCGGGCGGCGTCGACCAGGGCGCCGCCCGGCATCTGGCCGACCAGGGCGACGAGGCCCGCAACCGAGAGCACGAGGCCGATCTCGACCTGCGTCCATTTCTCGCTCGTCAGATAGACGGCGACGAAAGGCCCGAAGCCGGTCTGCAGGTCGGCGACCAGGAAGACGAACCAGTCGAGGCCGCGCAGGCTGCGCCGCGATGGATGAGGCGGCGGCGGGAGGCCGCGGTTCTGCGCGGTCACGGACTCGGCCCGCTAGCGAAGTTGCTCCAGATTGCCCGACGCGCCCAGCACGATGGTGGGCTTGCCCTCCTTGTATTCCGGGGCGGGCTTGACCTGCTCCCGCGTCAGCTCGAGGACGATGCCGTATTTTTTGGCGGCCGTGGGAACGAAACGGAGCGCCTTCCAATCGACGGCGACCTTCCGGCTGCCGACGCCGAGGAAGCCGCCGAAGTCGATGATTGCGGCGCGAGCCCGTCCCTCGCCGTCGACCAGAACGTCGACGATCCGCCCCATGTTCTCGTCGGCCGTGCTGCGTATTTCCCGGCCGAGGATACCCTGCACTTCCTGGCTGCCGAGGACGGTGACCGACGGTGGTGCGGCCGGAGGCGGGGCGGCTGGCTGCTGGGCGCTGTCGGAACTGCCCGGCGCGGTCGGCGTCTGCGCTGTGGCCGAGAGCGCGATCAGCGCAGCTCCGAGAAGGATCAATCCGAGCCTGACGCCCATCGCTGCCTCCGCTCCCACGCCCGGGATTTAACTCGCGACGAGCGGTGGAGTTCCCATCCTTCAGCGTGACGAGACGATCGAGACCTGGATTTTCCGGCCCCGTGTGCGCAGGACCTCGAGCGAGACATCGTCCCGATGGCGGCGGACACCGATGTCGACGCTCGATGCGCCGAGCTGCAGACCGCGCAACGTCACCTCCTCGAGGAACGGCGGCAGGCGCGGGTTGCGCAGGCGGATCTCGTGGCGCCGCGGCTCGAACTCCAGGCCCAGCGAGGCCTCGATCAGCGAGAACGGCGTGGCGCTGGCCCAGGCCTGCGGCGCGCAGGCGACGGGATAGAGCGTCGGGCCGCGGCTGCGCTGGCGCTGGAAGCCGCAAAAGAGTTCCGGCAGCCGCCGCAAGTCCATGTAGGTGGCGGCGTCGAACAGGCCCTTGAACAATTGCTCGACCGCCGGCTTCAGGCCATAGCGCGCCAGGCCGAGCGCGATCAGGGCGTTGTCGTGCGGCCAGATCGAGCCGTTGTGGTACGACATCGGATTGTAGCGCGCCTCGCCGCGAGCCACGGTGCGTACGCCCCAGCCGGAAAAGAAGCGGGGCCCCAGCAGTCCTGTCGCGACCTTGGCGGCGCGATCCGGCCGCGCGATGCCGGTCAGCAGCAGTTGTCCGGCATTCGACGTGCGGACCCGGCAGGGCTGCTTGGCGCCGTCGAGTGCCAGCGCATAGGTCTCGAGGTCGGGACACCAGAAGGCGGCTTCGAAGCGCCGGGCGAGGCGCCGGGCCTCGTCGTCGAGCCGGCGCGCGTCTTCGCCCAGATGCATCCGGCGCGCCAGGCGTGCCGCGGCCTTCTTGGCGGCGAAGACATATCCCTGCACTTCGGCGAGCGCGATCGGGCCTTCGGCAAGGCGGCCGTCGGCATGGAAGATCGCGTCGTGGGAGTCCTTCCAGCCCTGGTTGGCGAGTCCCTGGGCCGTGGCGCGGTGATACTCCACGAAGCCGTCGCGGTCGGCATCGCCCGACTCGTCGATCCAGCGCAATGCCGCCTGCACGGCAGGCCACAGGGCCTCGACGGTTTCTTGGTCGTCCGTGCGTTCGGCATAGAGGCCCGCCAGCAGCACGAAGAGGGGCGTCGCATCGACGCTGCCGTAGTAGAGGCCGAACGGGACCTCGCGCAGGGCCGCCATTTCGCCGCTGCGCATCTCGTGCAGGATCTTGCCCGGCTGCGCATCGGACAGCGGATCGGTCGTGGTGGCCTGATGGGCGGCCAGCCGCCGCAGCACGCCGCGCGCGATGCCGGGGTCGCACCACAGCATCTGCAGCGCGGTGATCAGCCCGTCGCGCCCGAACGTCGTCGAATACCAGGGAATGCCGGCATAGGGGTAGCGGCCTTCGGGCGTGTCGGTCGTGAGCATCTGGAGATCGGCCGCCGACCGGCACAGGATCTCGTTGAAGAGCGCGTTCGAGGTCTCGACCGTGGTGCCGCCCCGAACGGCCGCGCGCCATTCGCGCCGCGCCGCCAGCAATCCGCTCAGGAACGGCGCCGGGTGAGCGTCGAGCGCCTCGTTGCAGCTCACGGTGACGAAGATCGGCCGCATCTCGCCGGGCGCCAGCTCGAGCCGGTAGGACGCACTGCCGATCGCGAGGTCGGTCGGTGGCGGGTCGAACGCCAGCGTGGTGCGGCGGGCCTCGCCGTCGAGCCCCTGATAGCCAAGCAACACCCGATCCCTGGCGATCACGTGAGGCACCGCGCTGCCGCGGCGCGCCCGGCGCAGTCCCCGCACCTCGAACAGGTCGGCGAAATCGCTGCGAAAGAGGATCGAGAGCGAGAGCTCGATGCGGTGATCGGCGTGATTGTGCACCGCCAGCCGTTGATAGGCCGTGCCGCGCCACAGGAAGATCGTCCGCGCGATATGCAGCAGGTCCTTCTGCAGGACGATGCGGCCGTCGACGAGGAAGTCCGGATTGGTGAGGTCGATGGAGAGCTGGGTGTTGTCGTCGCGCAGGTTGGACCCGAGCAGCAACGGCTGGCGGCCGTCGATCAGCAGCTCGATGTGCGAAAGAAAGCGCGTGTCGCTGTGGAACAGCCCGTCGGCTTCGCCGGGCGAGGCGCCGATGTCGCCGTGACTGTCGAGCACGGCGAACATGTCGCCATGCTTGAGGGTGCGGCGCGGCCGCGTCGCCGTTCCCGTCGCCGGAATGTAAAACGGCGTCTCGGCGATGTATTCGTCGTCGTGGGGCATCGCCGCGCGCAGAATCGGATCAACGGACATGGCACCCTCGATCTGTTCAGGCTCGCACCGTGAGTCGAGAATCGGGCGATGCGATGGCAGCCTGCCGTGCCCTCAGGCCCGGACTCCTGGTCTCGCGCGTCACGCCGCCTGAACGAGGCGGGGCACCGCACCCTTGCCACGGACTTCCGCCTCTTCGTAGTCGGCGGCGGCAATCGCCCGGTCGAGCGCGGCGCGCAGCTCCTTCGCGCTCTCGAGTGTAAGTTCGACGGCGGCGCGGGCGCCGGCGCCGAGACTTGTGTTGAAAAAGTCGAGCGTGATGACGTCGCCCAGCGGTGCGTGACGCGCGTGGTCGTAGGCGACCACGGACTGCGTCAGCGGGAACCACTCCTCGCCGCGCTTGGCCATGCCCTCGGCGCGGGCGATCTCGATGATGGAGGTGCACATGCCCGGGCCTCCTATTTCTTGGCGAGATGGGTCCGGAAGAAGGCGAACACCTTGTTCCAGCCGTCCATCGCCTGCTCGGGCCGGTAGAGCGGCCGGTGCCAGTAGAAGAAGCCGTGGCCGGCGCCGTCGTAACGGTGGAACTCGTGCGTCTTGCCGTGCTTCTTGAGCTCGGCCTCGTGCTGGTTCACCTGTTCGGGCGGCGGCGCGCGGTCGTCGTTGCCGAACAGGCCGAGCAGCGGGCAGGAGAGGTCCTTGGTCATGTCGATCGGCGCGACCGGCGTCTTTGCGTTGAGCTCCTCCTTGCCCATCACCACGCGGCCACCCCACAGCTCGACGCAGGCATCGATGTCCTTCTTCTGGCAGGCATAGATGAAGGCGTGCCGGCCGCCGGAGCAGGAGCCGAACAGGCCGACCTTGCCGTTGTGATCGGGTTGCGCGCGCATCCACTTCACCGCGGCCTCGGTATCGCCCACCATCTGGGCGTCGGCGATGCCGCCGTCGGCGCGCACCTTGGCCGCGACGTCGTCCGGGTTGCCGTCGCTGCCGCCACCCTCGCGCTGATAGAGATTGGCGCAGATCGCCATGTAGCCATGGTGGGCAAAGCGCCGCGTCGTCTCGATGTAGAACTCGCTCCAGCCGGGAAGATGATGGATCAGCACGACGCCCGGGAAGGGCCCCTTGCCTTCCGGTTTCGCCACGTAGGCGGTGATCGGGGTTCCCTTGTCGCCTTTGATGGTGACGTTCTCGCAGGTCATGCCTCGGTAGAATGACATCGGTTTCCTCCTCCGTGGGAGGTGCAGTATTCGACGATCGCATAAGGGGCGCAACCGCGGGCGGCCGACCCGATTTCGCGCCCGCCGAATTCCCGCTAGGCTGCCTGCGACATCAGGCAGGACGTAAAGGGGAACGCGCCATGACGACTGCAATCCTCGAACCCAGGACCGCCGAGTTCGACGTCGACGATGTCGAGTACCTGCGCCATGGCGACAAGCCGTTGCTGGCGCGCGTGTTCAAGCCGCTGGGCGCCGGGCCGTTTCCCGCCCTGGTCGAGTGCCACGGCGGCGCCTGGTGCATGAGCGACCGCACCACCGAGAAGCTGCGCCACGAATACATGGCATCGCACGGCATCGTGTCGATCGCGCTCGATTTCCGCTCCGGCAACGAGGACCCCTATCCCGCCTCGGTGCAGGACATCAACTATGCGGTGCGCTGGACCAAGCTCAATGCGCGCGCGCTGAAGACCCGGCCCGACCTCGTCGGCCTGTCGGGTCAGTCGAGCGGCGGCCATCTCGCGATGCTGGTCGCCATGCGCCCGCACGATCCGCGCTATGCCGCGATCGCATTGCCGGCCGGATCGCCTGCGCATGATGCAAGCGTGCGCTGCGTGACCATGTCGTGGCCGGTGATCAATCCGCTCAGCCGCTATCGCCATGCCAAGCGGGCCCAGATGCAGACGCCAGCGCCGGAATGGCCCAAGTCGATCATCGCGCGCCACGATTCCTACTGGCGCTCGGAGGCCAACATGGCGGAGGCCAGCCCCACGGTCGCGCTCGAGAGGGGCGAGAAGGTGCAGACGCCGCCGGCCGTCTGGT
>Ga0082335_1005865_pt1 | contig 16493 bp, 15 predicted proteins | sample Subgrocontami58m_FD_72375 | JGI IMG/M metagenome (GOLD analysis project Ga0082335, IMG submission 72375) | Subsurface groundwater microbial communities from S. Glens Falls, New York, USA - GMW37 contaminated, 5.8 m (SPADES assembly) (version 2) ... | reverse complement strand
AAGTAACGAAAGGATCGGATTTGGCTACTCGCACGAGCTTGATGGACTTCCAGGTGCCGAAGATCGTCCACGAGGACGTCACCGAGAACCGGGGCGTCTTCGCGATCGAGCCGCTCGACCGCGGCTTCGGCTACACGTTCGGGAACTCGCTGCGCCGCGTGCTGCTCTCGTCGCTCGAGGGCGCCGCCGTCACGGCCGTCAAGATCGAGGGCGTCGCGCACGAGTTCACCACGCTGCCGGGCGTCCGCGAGGACGTGACCGACATCATCCTCAACCTCAAGAACCTCATCTGCCGGCTCCACGGCGAATCACCCGAGGTCGAGGTGCACATCGCCAAGAAGGGGGCGGGCATGGTCACCGCCGCCGATGTCGAGGCGCCGGCGGACCTCGAGATCCTCAACCCCGAGCTCGAGCTCGCCCACCTGTCCGACAAGGGCAAGCTCGAGATGACCCTGACGATCGGGCGCGGCCGCGGCTACGTCCCGGCCGAGCTCAACCGCGGGCCGGAGACGACCATCGGCGTGATCCCGATCGACTCGATCTTCTCGCCGGTACGGCGCGTCGCCTACGACGTCGAGGCGGCCCGTGTCGGGCAGCGCACCGACTACGACAAGCTCATCCTCGACGTGACGACCGACGGCTCGGTCGAGCCGCGCGACGCGATCGCCGAAGCGGCCGAGATCCTCATCCGCCAGCTCGCCATCTTCACCGACCTCGACAAGCTGGAGGGCTTCGGCGAGACGACCGGCGAGACCGCCACCGGCGAGGCGCCGACCGCGCACGGGATGGAGAACTTCCCGATCGAGGAGCTCGAGCTGGGCGTCCGCTCGTACAACTGCCTGAAGCGCGTGGGCATCGAGACGATCGGCGACCTGATCTCGAAGAGCGAGGACGAGCTGGCCTCGATCCCGAACTTCGGCAAGAAGTCGATCGAGGAAGTCAAGGAGACGCTCGCCACCCACGGCCTCACCCTCCGGGGCGAGGAATAGGGGGCACGGCAGGGTGCGGCACCAGCGCGCAGGCAAGAAGCTCGGGCGCGACTCGAGCCATCGCAAGGCGCTCTACTCGAACCTCACCGGCGCGCTGATCGCGCACGGGCGGATCGAGACGACCGAGGCGAAGGCCAAGGCCGTCAAGCCGTTCGCCGAGAAGATGATCACGCTCGGCAAGCGGGGCGACCTCGCCGCGCGGCGGCTGGCGCTCGCGGAGCTGCGCTCGCAGGATGTCGTCCACCTGCTCTTCGCCGAGGTGGCGCCGCGCTTCGCGGAGCGGCCGGGCGGCTACACGCGAATCGTCAAGCTCGGCCCGCGCCAGGGTGACGCGGCCGACATGGTCTTCCTCGAGCTCGTAGACCACACGCCCTGACGTCCCTGGGCGGCGGGCTCCCGCCGGGCAGAGCCCGGCTCCGCCCGCCTCGCGTCGCTCGCGCCGCTCCAGTCGGGGGCCCGTGCTTTCGCACTGTTCCCCCTCCCTGCGCGACGCGAGCGACGCGCCAGGAACGTCAGGGCACATCGGTATTGCTCGGGCGCCGTGGGGGCCGCGGCGGGTCTAGGCTTTCGGCGTGAGCCTGCTCGTTGCGATCCTGCTTGCCATCTTCGTGCTCCCGTCGCCTTGGGGTCTCGTGGCGATCGCGGCCGCGGGCCTGCTCGAGATGGGCGAGACGTACCTCGGGTTTCGCTGGTCGCGACGCGAGCGGGCCGCCGTCGGCGCCGAGGCGCTGGTCGGCCGCACGGGTGTCGCGACCAGCGACCTCCGGCTCGAAGGGCAGGTGAAGGTGGACGGGGAGCTCTGGGGGGCGCGCTGCGAGAGCGGCGTGGATGCGGAGACGCGCGTTGTCGTGACCAGCATCGAGGGGCTGACACTGACCGTCGAGCCCGAGCGGCTCTTGTGAAGCTGCGGCTCACGCTCGAGTACGAGGGCACCGGCTTCAAGGGCTGGGCACGGCAGCCCGGCGAGCGGACAGTCGAGGGCGTCCTCCAGGAGGCACTCGCGGCGACGTTCCGCACCTTCGACTCGCTCGCCGTCGCCGGCCGCACCGACGCCGGCGTGCACGCCCTCGCGAACGTCGCGAGCGTGGACGTCGAGGGCGGGCCGCCGGCGGCCCGGGCGGCCGAGGCCCTCAACACGGCGCTGCCGGACGACGTTGCCATCGTGAGCGCCGAGGAGGCGGAGCCCGAATTCAACGCTCGCTTCTCGGCGGTCTCCCGCTCCTACCGCTACCGCGTCTTCCGCCGCCGTTCGCCCTGCCCGTTCGAGGCGACCCGGGCGCTCTGGTGGCCGCGCCCGCTCGACGAGGAGGCGCTGATCGCAGCAGCCGCGCTCCTCCACGGCGAGCACGACTTCCGCGCCTTCACCCCGGCCGTGACCCAGCACGCGGGCTTCGTCCGCAGCGTCCGGGCAGCAGCCTGGGAACGGGCCGGTGACCACCTCGACTTCACGATCACCGCCGACGGCTTCCTCCGGCACATGGTGCGGACGCTCGTCGGCACGATGCTGGAGGGCCGAGACCTCGTCCCGTTGCTTGAGGGCCGCCCGCGCGCCGAGGCCGGCCTGACGGCCCCGCCGTGGGGGCTGTACCTGGAACGGGTGAGCTACCGACCCCCGGACGGGGGGACTTACCGACTGTCGGCGTCAAGAGCTGCGCGGCCCGGCCGATGACCACCGTGCCGTGCCAACTCCGAAGGCTCCCAGACTCAGACCGCTCGTTCCGTGCGCGCTCTTCGCCGCTCTCGCTGCGGCGCTGATCGCGACGCACTACGTCGTCGAAGCCGACTCGCTCGCACAGGCGCTCATGTACCAGTCCGTCGGCTTCGCCGCGTGCATCGCCGTCGTCACGGGGATCTTGCTGCACCGGCCCGAGCGGCAGGCATATCTCTGGTGGCTCGCGGCGGGGCTCTTCCTGCTCTCCGCCGGTGACGCCGTCTACCGCTCCTACGAGTTCGTGTTCCGGATCGAACAGCCGTACCCGTCGGTCGCCGACTACGTCTACCTCTCCAGCTGCGGTGCGATTCTCGTCTCGGTCCTGCTACTCGTGCGCAGCCGGCAGCGGCCCGGCCTGAGCGACTTTCTCGACGGTGCGATCGTGCTCACGGGCTCGGCGCTCCTCTTCTGGTTCGCCCTGATCGGGCCGGTGGCCCGGGACACCTCCGCGACCGTCGCAAGCCGCGTCGTCTCGGGCGCCTATCCGTCCGCCGACGTCCTCCTGGTCGTCGCTGTTGCTCAGCTCGTGCTGACGGCGGGCGCAAAGAGCTTCGCCTTCCGGGCGCTCGCGCTCGGCGCCGTCGTGCTGCTCGCGGCGGACATCGTCTACGGCCTGCAGACGCTCCAGGGCACGTACGTGTCCGGCGGCTGGCTCGACGCGGGCTGGATGCTGACGACGGCGCTCTGGGGCACCGCCGTCCTGCACCCGTCGATCCGCTCGCTGCACACGCATGCACCTGTGCGGCACGCGCGTCTGACCTGGCGCCGGCTCGCGCTGCTGGCAGCGACATCGCTCGTGACGCCGTTCGTGATCGTCTACTACTCGGGCTTCGATGACCCGCTCGACCGTGGCTTCGTGGCGGCGGCGGCTACGGCGACCACGTTGCTCATCTTCATCCGCATGTCGCTCCTCTTCAGAGAGCACGGGGCGGCGGTCGTCGCGCTGCGGGACGTCGAGGCGCGCAAGGAGGCGGCGCGTGCCCTCCGCCTCTCGCACGAGCGCTTCCAGAGCGCCGCTCGAGCGCTCGACTGCGCGATCTACGAGTGGACGGCGGTGGACGGGAGCGTGCTCTGGACGGACGGCCTGCGTTCCGCGTTCGGGTACCCGCTCGAGACGGTCGAGCCGACGCTCGCCTGGTGGCTCGACCGGGTCCATCCCGAGGATGCGGCCGAAGCCGAGCGCATCGTCGCCGATGTCCACAGCGGCGCCACGACGACGGAGATGCACTACCGCTTCCGTTGCCAGGACGGCGGGCACCGGCACGTCTGGGACCGCTGGGTCGCGACGCACGACGCCGACGGTCGCGTGCTTTCGATCGTCGGCGGTATGACGGACGTGACGGACCGGATCGAGCTCGAGCGGGAGCTGCGGCAGTCCCACAAGATGGAAGCCGTCGGGCGTCTCGCCGGCGGCATCGCCCACGACTTCAACAATCTGCTGATGGCGATCTCGGGCTACGCGGAGGTGCTCGCCGGTCGTCCGTCGCTCGACGACGGCGCGCACCGCGACGTCGCGGAGATTCGTCGCGCGGCAGATCGCGCCGCCGAGCTCACCCGGCAGCTCCTGACGTTCAGCCGAGCGGAGGCGCCGCAGACGGAGGCGGTCCCGCTGAACGAGTTGGTCGCCCGCACGGAGACCATGCTGCGGCGGCTGCTCGGGCCGGACCTCGAGATCGAGACGGCGCTCGAGCCGGACAGCGGCGCGGTGCTCTGCGACGCCGGCCAACTCGAGCAGGTGCTCGTCAATCTCGCCGTGAACGCCCGCGACGCGATGCCCGACGGCGGCCGCCTACGCATCTCGACGCGTCGTCTGGGGCTCGGCGAGGGACCCTCGGAGCTCGGCGGGCGCGCCTGCGGCATTCTGAGCGTCGTCGACACCGGGTCCGGGATCGACCCGGAGCTGGTCGGCCGTATCTTCGAGCCGTTCTTCACCACGAAGGAGGTCGGCAAGGGGACGGGGCTCGGGCTCGCCACCGTCTACGGAATCGTCAGGAACGCCGGCGGGACCATTGTCGTCTCGAGCGAGCGCGGGCGTGGAACGGCCTTCGACGTCTACCTCCCCTGGGCCGCCGGAGGCACTCTTGGGGAGCCGGAGCCCGAGGCTGACGCCGCCGCAGGCGGCACCGAGCAGATCCTGCTCGTCGACGACGAGCCCGCCGTCCGCGACATCGTCGCCACGATGCTCGAGCGGCAGGGCTACAGCGTGACCCAGGCCGAGGGCCCGCTCGAGGCGCTCGCGCTCCTCGAGGGCGGCGAATGCTCGCCCGACGTCGTCGTGACCGACCTGCTGATGCCGAAGCTGACCGGGTGGCAGCTCGCCGGGCGCGTCCTCGAGCTCCGGCCGCGGACGTCGTTCATCTTCATCTCGGGCTTCACCGGCGCCTCGGATCCGGCAGACGGCGAGCTCGACTGCGAGTGGCGGTTCGTGCAGAAGCCGTTCGCCACAGCCGATCTCGTGCGAACCGTGCGCGAGCTGCTCGACGGCGTGCGCCTCGCCGCGTAGCGACGCCGCTACGATCGGTCGGGTGCGCTTCCCCGTCGTCCTGTTCGACCTCGACGGCACGGTCGTCGACTCCGGCTCGATCATCCTCGCCTCGTTCCGGCACGCGACACGCACCGTGCTCGGGCGCGAGATCCCCGACGACGTCCTGATGCGGGGCGTCGGCGGCTCGTCGCTCTACGCGCAGATGCTCGAGCTCGATCCGGACCGGGCGGAGGAGCTCGCCGACGTCTACCACGTGCGCAACCGCGCCCTCCACGCCGACCTCGAGCCGTGCGCGGGGATGCCCGAGGCGCTCGCCCGCCTGAAGGCGGAGGGGCGCCGGATCGGGATCGTGACGGCCAAGCGCCGCGAGGTCGCCGAGCTCTCGCTCGGCCGGCTCCCCGCGAACGGGGTCACCTTCGACATCGTCGTCGGCGCCGACGACACGGAGCTGCACAAGCCGCATCCCGAGCCGATCCTCTTCGCGCTCGCGCAGCTCGGAGCGGAGCCCGCGCAGGCCGCCTACGTCGGCGACTCGCCGTTCGACATCGGCGCCGCGAAGGCGGCCGGCACATTCGCGGTCGCCGTCACGTGGGGTGGAATGCACCCGCTCGACACGACGCTCGCGGCGGGGCCCGACGCCGTCGTCTCGACCGCGCAGGAGCTGCTCGATGTCCTCTGAGCTCGCCGCGCGCGCGGCCGAGCTGCGCCGCCTGATCGAGCACCACAACTACCGCTACTACGTCCTCGACGATCCCGAGGTCGCCGACGCCGCGTTCGACCGGCTCTTCGACGAGCTGACGCGGCTCGAGGAAGAGCACCCGGAGCTTGCGACGCCCGACTCGCCGACCCGGCGGGTCGGCGCGTCCCCCTCGGCGCGCTTCACCAAGATCGAGCACGTCGCTCCGATGGGCTCGCTCGAGAAGGTGGGAAGCGAGGAAGCGGTCGTCAAGTTCGCCGAGGACGTGCGCAAGCGGCTCGACTCCGACGAGCCCGTGGCCTTCGTGCTCGAGCCGAAAATCGACGGTTCGGCCGTCTCGCTCGTCTACGAGGCAGGCAGCTTCGTCCGCGGCGCGACGCGCGGCGACGGTGCGCGCGGTGAGGACGTCACGGCCAACCTGCGGACGATCGAGGCGATCCCACTCCGTCTGCGGTTGCCGCCGGGCGAGGCCCCGCCGCCTCTGCTCGAGGTGCGCGGCGAGGTCTACATGCCGCTCTCCGGCTTCCGTCGCTTCAACGAGCGCCTCGCGGCGGAGGGCAAGCCCGCCGCGCCGAACCCCCGCAACGCCGCCGCGGGCTCGCTGCGGCAGCTCGACCCGCGGATCACGGCCGAGCGGCCGCTCTCGATCTGGGTCTACGGCTCGGGCCTGCGCGAGGGAATCCCGGCGGAGACGCATTTCGAGACGCTCGCCTGGCTGCGCGAACGCGGCTTTCGCACGAACCCGCTCGTCGAGCGTCTGGAGACGGTCGAAGCGGTGGCCGAGGCCTGCCGCGCCTGGGAGCGCCGCCGCGGCGAGCTCGACTACGAGATCGACGGCGTCGTGATCAAGGTGGACTCGCTCGACCAGCAGGCCCGCCTCGGCGCGCTGCACGAACGGGCGCGCTGGGCGCGTGCCTACAAGTGGGCGCCGCTCACCGCGGAGACGACGCTCCGGCAGATCGCGATTCGGGTGGGCCGCACCGGCGCCCTCAACCCGTGGGCGATCCTCGAGCCGGTCGAGGTCGGCGGCGTCACCGTCTCGCGCGCGACGCTGCACAACGAGGAGGACATCAACCGCAAGGGGATCCGCGAGGGCGACCGCGTCGTCGTGCAGCGTGCGGGCGACGTGATCCCGCAGGTCGTCGGCCCCGCCGGTGAGCACGCACCGGGAACGAAGGAATTCCGGATGCCGGCGCAGTGCCCGCTCTGCGGCGCCGGTGTCGTCAAGCCGGAGGGTGAGGTCATGCACCGCTGTCCGAACCGCGCCTGCCCGTCGCGGGGGCTGGAGACGCTGATCAACTGGGTCAGCGCCGCGCTGGACATCGAGGGCGTGGGCGAGCAGTTCGTGCGCCGGCTCTGGGACGAGGGGCTGCTGCGCTCGATGCCCGACCTCTACCGGCTGTCGGCCGAGCGGCTCGCGCAGCTCGAGGGCTACGGCGAGGTGTCGGCGGCCAAGGCGGTCGAGGCGATCGCGCAGTCGAAGGAGCAGCCGTTCGCACGCGTGCTGTTCGGCCTGAACATCCCCGACGTCGGCTGGGTCACCGCCCGCAACCTCGCGCGCCACTTCGGCTCCGTCGATCGCCTGCTCGCGGCGAGTCGCGACGAGATCGAGCAGGTCGAGGGGATCGGTCCCGATCGCGCCGAGTCGATCGCGGACTGGTTCGCCGACGAGGGCAACCGCGCGCTCGTCGGCGAGCTGCGTGAGCTCGGGCTGCGGTTCGAGGCGGGCGACGCCGAGCGGCCCATGGAGGGACCGCTGTCCGGCCGCGCGTACGTCGTCACCGGGACGCTTGTGGACTTCTCGCGGGGGGAGGCGGCGACGGCGCTCGAGGCGCTCGGCGCGAAGGTCTCCGACTCGGTGTCGAAGAAGACGACCGGCGTGATCGTAGGCGAGAGCCCGGGCTCGAAAGTGGAGAAGGCGCAGAAGCTCGGCGTACCCCTCCTCACCGAGGGCGACCTGAGGGCGTTACTGGGCTCCGGCTAGGACCGTGGCGAAGCGGTCCTGCGCGATCCGCGCCCACCAGCTCGCGACGGGGTTGCCGTTCTGGATCACCGCGAACGCGTAGCGGTCGCCGGCGAAGCCCGCGAGCGCCGAGGCAGAGTTCGTCGTGCCTGTCTTCGCACGCACGCGCCCGCGCGCCGGGGGGTCGCGCAGCCGCTCCTCGAGCGTTCCACTGACGCCGGCGACGGCGAGCGAGGTGACGAACGCGTCGCGTAGCTCGGGGTCGTCCCACGCGGCGCGCAGGAGAGTGACGAGAGCTCTCGCCGTCAGCCGGTCGTCGGACGAGAGCCCCGAGCCGTCGGCGATCCTGACGCCCGCCAGCGGGACACCGGCCCGCTCGAGCACGTCTCGCACGACGCCAGCGCCGGCCGCGGTCGTCCCGCTCCCGGCCTCGAGCGCGCCCAGCTCCTTGAGCAGGAGCTCGGCGGCGAAGTTGTCGCTCTCGGTCTCCAGCTCGGCGACGATCTCCGCGAGCGAGGGCGAGATGCCGTAGGCGAGTGGGAGCGAGCTCTCGCCTGCGCGCCCGACGCCGGAGCGCTTCGCCACCGTCACGCCTGCCTCGCCGAGCGCCTGCCGGAAGAGCGACGCCGCAGCGAGCGCCGGGTTGCGCGAGGTCTTTCCCCGGTAGAGCGCCCGCTCGACCACGAGCGCGGAGAGGGGCGGCGACTCCAGCACGTAGAACGAGCTCTTCCAGCCCGGCCCCGTGCGGACGCCGTCGAACCACGACTCGTCGCCGAGCACGGCGCCGGTCACCCGCGTGATCCCCCAGCCGGCGACCTGCCTCGCGAGCGCGCTCAGATCCGCCGCATCGAGGGTCGGATCGCCGTGTCCGCGCAGGACGAGGTCGCCGCGCCAGACCGTCCCGTCGAACGAGCCGAGCCCGCGTACCTCCGTGTGGAAGCGAAAGCCCGGCCCGAGCAACGCGAAGGCCGCGTAGCCGACCGCGAGCTTCGCCGTCGAGGCGGGCAGCAGCGGCAACGTGGGGTTGCGGGAGAAGACGGCTGCACCGGTGCGCAGGTCGACGGCGACGGCGGCGGACCGCCCCGTATCCAGGTTCGGAGCCACGAGCGCCGCTGCGAGCCGGCGCGCGAGTGTGGTGTCGCTGCCGGGCCGTCCCGCGGCGGCGCCGGCGACGGCGAGCGCGACGAGTGCTGCGAGGAGAGGCGCAAGCCGTGTCCCGCTCATGCCGCGGCCGTCAGTGGATCGTGATCGTGACGGTTCGCCGGCCCCACGCCAGCGCCTGTTCCCTCGTCGGGAACCAGAGGTCGATAATCGCGCCCCTGACCGCGCTGCCGGTGTCCGCGGCGACGCCCTCTCCGTAGCCGGGGATCGACATCCTCGTCCCGAGTGGGATCACGGCGGGATCGACGGCAACGATCCCCCACCCGACGGGGAGGCCGGTCGCGGTCGTGCCGGGCAGCGAGTAGCCCGTTGCGGAGACGGTCAGCCTCGAGCCGGTCGCGGAGATGACCGAGGTGAGCGGCGCGAGCTCCTCCGTGACGGATGGCGACGGGGGCGGCGCCGCTGCGACGAGCCCCGCGGCGACGGCCTCGGCGGCACGGGCACGCGCCTCGAGCGAGGCGATCTGCCTCGTGTTCAGGCGCCGCTCCTGCTCGAGGGACGCGATGTAGCCCGTTCGCTCGGCGCGGGCCGACGTGAGCGCGTCCTCCGCCGTCTCCGCCCGCCGGGTCAGGAGTGCCAGCTCGGCACGCTGCCGCTCGAGCCGCTGGTTGAGCCGCCGGAGCCTCGCGCGCGTGGTCTGCGTCTGGGAGAGGATGTGGCGGCTCTGGTCGGCCGCGCGCTGGATCCCATCGATGCCGCTGAGAGCCTCGTCGAGCGACTCGGCTCCGAGCAGGACGGCCAGGACGTCGGGCTCGCCCCGTTCGTAGAGGGCGCGCACGAGACTGGACAGTTCGTCCTGCGCGGACGCGACGGCCCGCTGGGTGACCGCGATCTGGCGACGGGCCTCGTCCTGTTCCGCCGTGAGCGCCTCGCGGCGCGCGTAGAGCTGTGCGAGCGTCGCCCGCGTGCGTCCGAGCTCTGACTCGAGCGCGTAGAGCTGGAGCAGCGCCTGCTGCGAGCGCGCGGCGAGCCGGGAGTCGCGCGACTGCAGCGCCTGGGCACGCTCACGCAGGGCCGGGGCCGAGCCTGCGCCTCCCGCCGCCGGGAGCAGCGTGGCCACGAGCACACCTGCCAGCACGGCGGCGAGACGCGCCGCACGCATCGTCCTTCCTCTCCGCACGAGGCGTGGACCGTAGCACAGGTGCAGGAGCTTGTGCGTTGCCGGAACTGCCTATTTGGAGGGCTTTTTGGCTTCGTTGACTGTTGCAGACGTCCGGAGCGGCTGCTAGGCTCCTGTACCTTGTGACGGACCGGACCCTACCGGTGCGTCTGCCGCACCCGCGCTCACCGCGTGGATCTCGCCTGAGGAAGCGGCAGGCGCCGGCATTCCTGACCGTACTCGCGGCGATTCTCGTCGGCGTGGGCTCGGCGTCCGCGGACCCGTCTGTCGACGGCAAGCGCGCGCAGGCCCAGGCCGTGCTCGAGCAGGTGCGTGCCCTCGACTCCAAGCTCGCGAAGGCGGCCGAGGCCTACAACCTCGCCAACATCCAGCTCGACCGGATCAAGGCCGAGCAGGGGGCGAACATGCGCCACCTCGCGATCGCGACCTCGAGCCTGCGCAACGCACAGAGCCATCTCGAGCAGCGCCTGATCGCGCTCTACGTCAACGGCCAGGAGTCCACCGCGCTCGAGATCGTGCTCGGCTCGGACTCGATCGACGACCTGATGGACCGGCTCGACGCGGCCGAGCGCATCTCGCAGCAGGACACCCAGGTGCTTGGCGAGGTGCGCGCCTTCAAGGCCGAGACGAAAGCGCGCAAGCTCCGGCTCGAGCGCGCCCGCGCCGAACAGGCGCAGATCGTCGCCGAGCGGGAGTCCCAGAGGCGCTCGGTCGAGGGTCAGCTTGCGGAGCGGCAGCGGCTGCTCGCGTCGGTGAAGGACGAGATCGCCAAGCTCGAGGCTGCGCAACGGCGCCGCGATGCGCTGCTCGCGGCCCAGGCTCGCGCCCGTCTCACCGCCGAGGGCGCGGGGTCGAGCGGGTCGCAGTCGGCGGCGCTCGGACCGGGCTTCGAGCCGGACGTCGAGAGCTCGCTCCCGCTGCCGGCGGCGCGCTACGGCGGCGCGGTCGGGATCGCGATGCAGTACCTCGGCACCCCGTATGTCTGGGGCGGCTCGAGCCCGTCCGGCTTCGACTGCTCCGGCTTCGTGATGTACGTCTACGGCCAGCTCGGCGTCTCGTTGCCGCACAACGCGGCCATGCAGTTCGGCTACGGGACGCCCGTGCCGCGCTCCGCGCTCGAGCCGGGCGACCTCGTCTTCTTCGACGGGCTCGGCCACAACGGCATGTACATCGGCGGCGGCCAGTTCATCCACTCGCCGCACACGGGCGACGTCGTCAAGATCTCGAGCCTCTACGACTCGTGGTACGCGAGCACCTGGGTCGGCGCCAGGCGGCTGTAACCCCTCGCACGCCAGGAACACGAGGGGCGCACCGTTCGACCCGGCGCCACGGATCAACGCGCTTGCTACTACTCGCCGGCGTACAGCCTGTCGAGCTCGTCCGCGAAGTGCTGGGCGCAGACGCGGCGCTTGAGCTTGAGCGTCGGCGTGATCTCGCCCTCCTCCATCGAGAAGTCGCGCGGGAGGAGGAGGAACCGCTTCACCTGCTCGTAGCGCGAGCGGTCGGCATTGACCCTGTCCACGACGCCCTGGATCAGCTCGCGCACGCGCTCGTCGCGCGCCAGCTCGGCCGGCGTCGCCGCGAGCCCGTGCGCGGCCGCCCACTTGGCGATCTCCTCGGCGTCGAGCGTGATCAGCGCGGCGACGTACGGCTTGCGGTCCCCGACGACGAGCGCCTGGGAGACGAACTTCGAGGTCTTGAGGTCGTTCTCGATGTTCTGCGGCGCGACGTTCTTTCCGCCCGCCGTGACGATGATGTCCTTCTTGCGGTCGGTGATCGTGACGAAGCCGTCGTCGGAGATCTCCGCGATGTCGCCCGTGTGCAGCCAGCCGTCCTCGCCGAGCACGGCGGCCGTCGCCTCGGGATCCTTGTAGTAGCCCTGGAAGACGGTCGGGCTGCGCACGAGCAGCTCGCCGTCCTCCGCGAGCCTCACCTCGGTGTTCGGCAACGGGGGCCCGACCGTGCCGAAGCGGTAGCGCGAGAGCTGGTTCGTCGTCGCGGCGGTCGTGCACTCGGTCAGGCCGTACCCCTCCATGATGGTGATGCCGAGCGTGTCGAAGAACTCGGCGATCTCGACCGAGAGCGGCGCGCCGCCGGAGATCGGTAGGCGCAGGCGCCCGCCGAGCCGGGCCCTGACCTTCTTGAACACGAGCGCCGCGGCGAGCCGGTGGGAGAGCGCGAGCAGCGGCGGCAGCGGCTTGCCCTCGTACCGGAGGACGCGCTCGCGACGCCCGACGGCGAGCGCCCACTCGACCAGCTTCCGCTGCGCCCCGCGGGTCTCGTCGAACTTCGTGACGACGGCGGTGTGGATCTTCTCGTAGACGCGAGGCACGCTCGGGAAGACGGTCGGCCGCACCTGCAGCAGAGCGGCGGCCGCCTGGAGGGGATCCGGCAGGAACGCGATCGTGAAGCCGCAGTACGGCCCGGAGAGGTGCATCAGGCGGCCGAAGTTGTGGGCGAGCGGCAGGTAGAGCAGCATCGTGTCGCCGTCGACGGTGAAGTCCGCCAGCTCGTCCGCCTCGGCCGTCATCGCGTAGTAGTTGCGGTGGCTGATCATGCAGCCTTTCGGCGGCCCGGTCGTGCCCGAGGTGTAGATGTACGTGAAGAGGTCTTCCTCGTCGATCGCCGCCTCGGCCTCCGCCAGGGCGCCCGGGTTGCGCGCTGCGAAGTCGGCGCCCCTGGCCTTGAGACCCGGCAGGTCGTCGTAGGAGAGCACGTGCCGGAGGCCGGGCAGCTCGCCGCGCACCTGCTCGACCTTGTCGAGCTGCGAGGAGTCCTCGCAGAGAACTCCCACCGCCTCCGCGTGGCCGAGGATGTAGCCGGCGTCCTTCGACGAGCTGTTCGCGTAGATCGGCACCGAGATCGCGCCGACGCAGCCCAGCGCGAAGTCGAAGAGCGCCCACTCGAGCGTCGTCTGGGCCAGGATGCAGAAGACGTCTCCTTTGCGGACGCCGAGCGAGAGCAGGCCGTTCGCGAGCTGCCGGACACGCTCGTCCGCCTCCTCCCACGTGACCGCGTGCCAGTGGTCGTGATGCTGGACGAGGTAGGCCGGGTAGGCGCGTTGCCGCGCGATCGCGTCGTTCCAGAGGCGCGGGATCGTCCGCCTGAGGTCTGCCGCTGCCGGCGCGGCAGCGGGTGCGTGCGGCGTCTCCGTCATCGGGCGGAGCTTACTCGCAGGGGCGGCAGGGATCCGCCGCGCGGGCGAGAATCCGAGTAGTCCATCTTGACTACACTCTGACTGGATTTCCATGCGCACGACCTGGCACGGCTCACTCAGCTTCGGACTCGTCACGATTCCCGTCGGGCTCGCGCCGGCGACGAAGCCGGCTGCGCGGCAGTCGGACGTCTCCTTCCGGCTCCTGCACCGCGAGTGCAAGACGCCGATCCGCCAGAAGCGCTGGTGCCCGAAGCACGAGCGCGACGTCGAGCCCGGCGAGATCGTCAAGGGCTGGGAGGTCGCAAAGGGGCAGTTCGTGCTCGTCGAGGAGTCCGACCTCGAGGCGCTCGAGGCCGCCGACGACTCGCGCGCGATCGAGATCACCCGCTTCGTCCCGCTTGCCGACGTCGACCCGGTCTATTTCGACCGCACGTACTTCCTCGTGCCCGCCTCGGCGCCCGCCGCCCGGCGTCCCTACGCGCTGCTGCTCGCGGCGATGCGGGAGTCGGGGACTGCCGCGCTCGGCCGCTTCGTGCGCGCGGGCAAGGAGTCGCTGTGTCTCGTGCGGGCCAAGGGCGACGCGCTCGCGCTCGAGACGCTCTTCCTTGCCGAGGACGTCTACTCGCAGGCCGAGATCGGGGAGGCCGTCGAGGGCGTCGCGGTCAAGGACGCGGAGCTCGAGCTGGCACGGCAGGTGATCGCGAGCCTCGCCGGGGACTTCGAGCCGGCCGGGCTCGTCGGCGAGTACCGGCGCGACCTGCGCGCGCTGCTCGAGGCGAAGCTCCGCGGCGAGGAGATCGTCACGCCCGAGCCGGTGGCCGAGGTGCCCGCGCCCGATCTGATGGAGGCGCTGCGACGCTCGGTGGCGGCTGCCAAGACGCCGGTCGCCAAGCCGAAGGCCGCCGCGAAGCCGCGCGCGCGGGCGAAGTCCGCCTAGAGCCGGAAGCGCCTCGAGCGGCTCGCGCCGCTCGAGGAAGGACGTCTCACCCGTGCTCGCGCTAGCTGGCCTTGGCCACGCTCCCGATCGCCTCGAGCTGCGCCTGGAAGAGCGTCTTGTCGATCTTGCCCTGGTAGATCGGCACGCCCTCCTGGATGCACAAACGGATGACCTCCTGCCGGTCGATCCCGAGCTCCTTGGACAGCTCTTCCGGGGTGAGATGGTTTGGCATGTGCTCCTCCGTTTCGTGAGACGAAAAAGCCCGCCGGCGCGATTGCGCTCAGACGGGCTCGATCATCCCCTCGTATGTGATTCCCGGAATCAACGGGCCGGGATCCCCAAAGCGTTCATCGACTCCAAGAATACTTGCGCCGCACGATGCCCGCAACGGGCTGCCGCGGCGCCCGGCGGTCGAGGAGCGCTAGACGGGGTTCTCGACCTCGAGGTACTCCCAGTCGACGCCGAAGCGCTCCGCGATCCGCGCCGTGAGCGCCTGCACGCCCAGCCGCTCGGTCGCGTGGTGGCCGGCCGCGACGAAGTGCACGCCGAGCTCGCGTGCCGTCTGCAGGCTCGGCTCCTCCGGCTCTCCGGTGAGGAAGAGGTCGTATCCCTCGTGGGCGGCCCGGACGAGGTCGTGGCCGCCGGCGCCCGTCGAGACGGCCACGCGCTCGATCCGCTCGGGCCCGTACGGGAAGACGAGCGGGTCGCGCTCGATCACCCCGCGCAGCCGCACGAGGAAGTCGTCGAGGCCGCACGGCTCGGCCAGCCGGCCGCCGGTCCCGACCCCACCGAACGGCGTCTCCGGCTCGATGCCGAGCGCCCGTGCGAGCTGGGCGCTGTTGCCGACATCGGGGTGGGCGTCGAGCGCGAGGTGGTAGGCCAGGAGCGTCAGGTCGGCGCGGAAGAGCGCCTCCAGCCGGCCGCGCAGCCGGCGGTCGACGACGAGCGGATCGTTGCGCCAGAAGAGCCCGTGGTGGACGACGAGGAGCTGCGCGCCGGCGGCTGCTGCCCGCTCGACGAGCTCGAGCGAGCAGGAGACGCCGCAGGCGACCCTCGTCACGTCCTCGGCGCCGACGACCTGGAGGCCCGGCATGCCGAACTCCGGGAAGCGCTCGACCTCCAGCAGCCTGTCGGCGAAGGCGACGATCTCGTCTCGGTGGGCCATGGGCAGCGATTCTACGGCCGCGTGACCAAGATTGGCCGTTGCCGCGCCGCGCCGCCCTGACTAGGGTGAGACACATGAAGCGTCTGGTCGCACTCGGCGTGCTCGCCGCGCTCGTGGTCGCAGCCTCGGCCTCCGGCCGCGGCACGGGCTTCATCACGGTCAAGCCGGGCGACGAGCTGGACGTCGTCGGCACGAAGATCCTCTGCCAGATCACGCAGGAAGGGCCCGGCGAAGCGGCGATCGCCTGCTTCAAGGCCGACGCGAAGGGAGCGATTCCGGGCTCCTACGCCGTCGGCATCACGCAGAAGGGCGGCGTCGCTGCCTGGAAGATCGACGCCAAGCGGAGCCCGCAGCCGGTCTACACCCGCAAGCTCTCGTCGACGCAGAAGCGGATCAGGGTGAAGGTGAAGCAGGTGACGCGGATCCAGGGCACGACCGTGGACTGCGCGATCGTCCTCTCGGGGACGCGCAACGACGAGGAGACGATCTACTGCTCGCGCGACGACAAGGTCGGGCCGATCGCCGGCTCCTACGCGGTGCTGATGAGCGACTCGATGGTTGCGGTCGGGAAGATCAAGGCCGACCGCTCGACGACCATCATCTGGACGAAGAAGCACTGACCTCCAGCGAGCGCTCCAGCGCGGCTTGACTACTCCCCGGGCGGGCTCAGGAACTCGACGCTTGCCGCGACCACCTCGATCGCGCTGCGCTTCTTCCCCTCCTCCTCCCACGAGCGCGAGCGCAGCCTGCCGTCCACGGCGACGCGCTTGCCTTTCGCGAGGAAACGGGTGCAGGCGTCCGCCTGCTTGTTCCACGCCGCGATGCGGACGAAGTCGGCCTGCTCCGAGCCGGGCCGGTCGACGGCGAGCAGGAAGCTCGCGACGCGCTTCTCCTCGCCGACCTCCTTCAGCTCGACGTCGGTCGCGAGATTGCCGATCAGCGTGACGTTGTTCACAGCTCCTCCTGTTGGCGGTAGAGACAACGTAGCGGCCGAGGTGTGCCGGGACCGTGCCGACTCGCTAACCTTTCCCCGCTCGGGGTGTGGCGCAGCCTGGTAGCGCGCTCCGTTCGGGTCGGAGAGGTCCCCAGTTCGAATCTGGGCACCCCG
>Ga0082335_1005864_pt1 | contig 16497 bp, 15 predicted proteins | sample Subgrocontami58m_FD_72375 | JGI IMG/M metagenome (GOLD analysis project Ga0082335, IMG submission 72375) | Subsurface groundwater microbial communities from S. Glens Falls, New York, USA - GMW37 contaminated, 5.8 m (SPADES assembly) (version 2) ... | reverse complement strand
GCGCGAACGGCTCGAGCGCCTCCTCGATCCGGGCACGCCGTTCCTCGAGCTCTCCCCGCTCGCCGCGCTCGGGCTCTACGAGGGCGAGGCGCCCGCCGCGGGCATCATCACCGGGATCGGTCGCATCTCGGGGACGGAGTGCGTCGTCGTCGCGAACGACGCGACCGTGAAGGGCGGCACCTACTACCCGCTCACCGTGAAGAAGCACCTGCGCGCGCAGGAGATCGCGCTCGAGAACCGGCTCCCCTGCCTCTACCTCGTGGACTCCGGCGGCGCGTTCCTGCCGCGCCAGGACGAGGTCTTCCCCGACCGCGAGCACTTCGGCCGGATCTTCTACAACCAGGCGCGGCTGTCCGCCGCCGGGGTGCCGCAGCTCGCGGTCGTCGTCGGCTCGTGCACCGCCGGCGGCGCCTACGTGCCCGCGATGAGCGACGAGACGGTCATCGTGAAGGGCCGCGGCACGATCTTCATCGGCGGTCCGCCGCTCGTGAAGGCGGCGACCGGCATCGACGTGAGCGCCGAGGAGCTCGGCGGCGCGGACGTCCACGCGCGGCGGAGCGGGGTCGCCGATCACTACGCGGTGGACGACGCGCACGCGATCGCGATCGCGCGCGAGATGGTCGCGCAGCTCGACCGGCCGCTCGCCTGGGGCGCCGAGGTGGCTGGGCCGGAGGAGCCTGCGCTCGATCCCGCGGACCTCTACGGGGTCGTGCCGCGCGAGCTCCGCACCCAGTACGACGTCCGCGAGGTCATCGCGCGGCTGGTGGACGGCTCGCGCTTCCACGAGTTCAAGGCGCTCTACGCCACGACGATCGTCTGCGGCTTCGCCCGCCTCCGCGGCTTCCGGGTGGGGATCGTCGCGAACAACGGCGTGCTCTTCGGCGAGTCGGCGCTCAAGGCGGCGCACTTCGTCGAGCTCTGCGACCAGCGGGGCGTGCCGCTCGTGTTCCTCCAGAACGTCGCGGGCTTCATGGTCGGCGCCGAGTACGAAGCCGCCGGGATCGCGAAGGACGGCGCGAAGATGGTCAGCGCGGTCTCCTGTGCCCGCGTGCCGAAGTTCACCGTCATCATCGGCGGCTCGTTCGGCGCCGGGAACTACGGGATGTGCGGTCGCGCCTACTCGCCGCGCCAGCTCTGGATGTGGCCGAACGCCCGCGTGAGCGTCATGGGCGGCGAGCAGGCCGCCACGGTGCTCTCGCTCGTCGGGACGTTCCCCGGCGACGCCGAGCGCGAGGCCTTCAAGGCGCGGATCCGCGACCAGTACGAGACGCAGGGCGCGCCGTACTACTCGACCGCCCGGCTCTGGGACGACGGGGTCATCGACCCGCTCGACACCCGCACGGTCCTCGCGCTCGGCATCGCGGCCGCGCGCCACGCCCCGCTCGAGCCGGTGCGCTACGGCGTGTTCCGGATGTGACCTAGCTACTCGAGGTGCGCGACGCAGCGGCAAGCGGCTCGATCACCTTCCGCGTGAGCGCGGTCGCGAGACCCGGCTTCAACCGGCCACGCGGATTCAGCACGATGTGCGTGATACCCGCGGCGATGAAGGGGCGCAGCTCCTCGACCGCGGGTCCCGGATCGGCCGCGTCAACGTGCCATTGGAGCGAGCGGGTGATCTGGGCGGGGTCGCGGCCGACGGCCCGGCAGTGCTCGTCGAGGACGCCGGAGAGGCGCGCGAACTCGGCCGGCGTGTCCCCGTTGAAGTTCCAGCGGTCGGCGTGCCTCGCGACCACGCGCAGCGTGAGCGTCTCGCCCGTACCCCCGATGACGATCGGCGGGTGTGGCTTCTGGACCGGCTTCGGCTCGCAGCGCGCCGCCACGAGCGTGTAGTACCGTCCGGCGAAGTCCGTCTCGGTGTTCGTCCACAGCGCCTTCAGGATCTGGCAGGCCTCGCCGAGCGCGCGGATGCGGCGCGCGGCCGTTCCCAGCGGGATCCCGTACATCGCGTGCTCGCCCTCGTGCCATCCGGCGCCGATGCCGAGCTCGAGTCGTCCGTTCGAGATGATGTCCACCGTTGCCGCGATGTTCGCCAGGACGGCAGGGTGGCGATAGGTGTTGCTCGTCACCATGAGCCCGACCCGCGCGCGCGTGGTGAGCGCGGCGAGTCCGGCGAGGAGGGACCAGCCCTCCAGACACGGTCCGGTGGGGTCGGGCCCGAGCGGCACGAAGTGGTCGAAGGCCCAGAGATGCTCGACGAGCGGGATCTCGTCGGCCTCCTGCCAGATCCGCCGGAGGTCGTCCCAGGTCCCGCGGTGGGGTCCGGTCTTGATGCCGAAGCTCAGGCGTCCGTTCGAGGTCATGCGCCGCACGATACAGTCGGCACGCGCCGCACGACGCTGGAGGTGACCCGTGGCCGAGGCGAAGCACTACCGCTGGAGCGACCTGCCGCGCGAGGAGCTCGCGCCGGGCCTGGGGCGACGCTTCGTCCACGGCGAGAAGGCGATGCTCGCGCAGGTCTACCTGAAGGCCGGCACTCCGGTCGCACGGCACGTGCACGCGAACGAGCAGATCACCTACATCCTCGAGGGCGCGCTCCGGCTCGTCCTCGGCGAGGGCGCCGAGCAGACGGTCGACGTGCACGCGGGAGAGGTCCTCGTCATCCCCGGCGGCCTTCCTCACTCCGCCGTCGCGCTGGAGGACACCCTCGACGTGGACGTCTTCAGCCCGCCGCGCGAGGACTGGATCCGCGGGACCGACGCCTACCTCCGCAAGTAGATCCGGACGGCTCCAGCGCGTACAGGCGCTCCGGCGCGCGCGACGGACGAACGGCGCCGGGGCCGCGCGGACCGGCCTGCGGGCCTAGAGTTCGGCCATGACGGCTGCGGCCCGGCTCGCGACCGACGCGCGCGGCGTCGCGACGCTCCTGCTCGCGCGCCCCGAGCGCAAGAACGCGTTCGACGTGGCGCTCATCGCGGAGCTCACCGCCGCCGCCCGCGCGATCCCCGCCGACGCACGCTGCGCGGTCCTCGCGAGCGAGGGCGACGTGTTCTGCGCCGGCGCCGACGTGGCCTGGATGCGCTCGACCGTGGACCGGAGCGAGGAGGCGAACCGCCGTGACGCGGAGGACCTCGCCGAGATGTTCGCCGCGCTCGATGCGCTCCCGATGCCGCTGGTCGCCCGCGTGCAGGGCGCCGCGATCGGTGGGGGCGCGGGGCTCGCGACGCTCGCCGACGTCGCCGTCGCCTCGCGCGCCGCCACCTTCGCGTTCAGCGAGGTGCGCCTGGGCATCATCCCGGCGGTCATCTCGCCGTACGTCGTCCGCCGGATCGGCGCGACGCGGGCGACCGCGCTGTTCGTGAGCGGCCTCCGATCCGACGCGGACCGGGCGCTCGCGCTCGGCCTGGTCGATGAGGTCGTCGAGCCGGAGGCCCTCGACGCGTCGGTCGAGCGGTGGGTGGACGCCGTCCTCGCCGGCTCGCCGCAGGCCGTCCGCGCCGCGAAGCGCATCGCGCGCGAGGTCGCCGGGAGGTCGCCGGCCGAGGCACGAGCGCGCACCGTGGACGCGATCGCCCGCATCCGCGTGAGCGCCGAGGGGCAGGAGGGCCTCCGCGCGTTCCTCGAGAAGCGGAAGCCGCGCTGGCCGGCGTAGACGGCCCGGCACGCACGACCGACCCGGCGCGCGCGACCGGCCCGGCGCGCGCGACCGGCTCACGCGGTCCGCTGACCACGTTGCTCGTCGCGAACCGCGGCGAGATCGCCCGGCGGATCTTCCGCACCGCACGGCGCATGGGGATGCGGACGGCCGCGGTGTACTCCGACGCCGACGCCGGCGCCCCGTTCACCCGCGAGGCCGACCTCGCGCTCCGCCTCGGCCCGGCGTCGGCGCGCGACTCGTACCTCGCGATCCCGCGCATCCTCGAGGCGGCGCGTACCGCCGCCGCGGACCTCGTGCACCCCGGGTACGGGTTCCTCGCCGAGGAGCCGGCGTTCGCTCGCGCGGTCGCCGCGGAGCGGCTCGGCTTCGTCGGCCCGCCGGCGGACGTCATCGCGGCGCTCGGCGACAAGGGCGCGGCGAAGGCGCTCGCCGAGCGCGCCGGCGTTCCGGTGCTGCCCGGGTACCGCGGCGCGGATCAGCGCGACGAGGCGTTCCTCGCGGCGGCCCACGGGATCGGCTATCCGCTCATGGTCAAGCCGGTCGCGGGCGGCGGTGGCATCGGCATGGTGCCGGTCGCCGCCGCCGCGGAGCTCCGCGAGGCGCTCGCGCGAGCGCGCCGGACCGCGCGCGCGGCCTTCGGCGACGAGCGGCTCCTGCTCGAGCGCGCCATCGTCGGCCCGCGCCACGTCGAGGTCCAGATCCTCGCGGACGCGCACGGGACGGTGCTCGCGGTCGGCGACCGCGACTGCTCGGCCCAGCGGCGCCACCAAAAGGTGCTCGAGGAGGCGCCCGCGCCCGGCCTCACGGCGAGCACGCGCACCGCGCTCCACGCCGCGGCGGTCGCGATCGCCCGCGCGGCCCGGTACCGGGGCGCCGGAACGGTCGAGTTCCTCCTCGACAGGAAGGGAGCGTTCTTCTTCCTCGAGGTGAACGCGCGGCTCCAGGTGGAGCACCCGGTCACCGAGGAGGTCACGGGGCTCGACCTCGTCGAGCAGCAGCTCCGGATCGCGCTCGGCGAGCGCCTCGACCCGGCGCCCGTCGCGCCACGCGGCCACGCGATCGAGGTGCGCCTCTACGCCGAGGACGCGGCGGCCGGCTTCCTGCCGGCGACCGGCACGGCGGCCCACGTCCACTGGCCGGCGGGCGTCCGGGTCGATGCCGGGATCGAGGAGGGCGTGCCGGTGACCGCCGACTACGACCCGCTCCTCGCGAAGCTCGTCGCGCGCGGCGACGACCGCGAGGCGGCGTTCCGCGCGCTCGCGGACGCGCTGCGCGAGACCGAGGTGCTCGGCGTGCGCACGAACCTCGCGTTCCTCCGCGCCCTCGTCGCGCACGCGCCGCTCCGCGCGGGTCCGGCGGACACCGAGCTCATCGGCCGGGACCTCGCGCTGCTCGCCCCAGCGCAGGAGCGCGCACCGTCCGAGGCGCGCGCGCTCGCCGCGGCCGCAGCGCTCGCGGCCGTCTCTCGCGCGGCGATCACACGCGCAGCCGGGTCGCGCGAGGCCGGGTCGCGCGAGGCTCGTGATCCGTGGGTCGCCACCGGCCCGTGGCGTGCCGGTCGCGGCTCGGTCGCGACGATCGTGCTGCGCGACGCCGAGGCCGAGCTGGCGGTCGAGGTCGCCGGCGACGGACCGTACGCGGCGCTCGGCCACCGGCTCGCGCGCGCGACCGGCCACCACCGCTGGACGGTGGACGGCACGCCCGCGAGCGTCGCGCTCACCGGCGGCGCGCTCTGGATCGCCTGGCGCGGCGGCACGTACGAGCTTCCCCTCGGCGCGCGCGAGCGGAGCGTCGAGGCCGTTGCAGCGGAGCTCGTCGCGCCGATGCCCGGTCAGGTCGTCGCGGTGCACGTGCGCGCGGGGCAGGCGGTGCGCCGCGGCGAGCTCCTCCTCGTCATCGAGGCGATGAAGATGGAGCTGCGCATCGAGGCTCCCGCCGACGGGATCGTCACCGCGGTGCGCTGCGCCGCCGGCGACGTCGTCGAGCGAGGCAAGCGCCTCGCCGAGTTCGAGCCGGTCTAGCCCGCTACCAGCGCCCCCGGTGGACGATGTCCGCCGCGGGACGGTGGCCGCGCGCGAGCGAGGGCGATGGGCGGTCTCCCACCTTGGGGTAGCCGACCGCGATCGCGCCGACCGGGCTCATCTCGCGCGGCACGCCGAGCGCCGCGTGGAACTCGTCGATCCTCGTGATCCCAAAGAAGAGGGCGCCGAGCCCCGCGTCCACCGCGGTGAGGAGCACGAGGAGCGCGGCCATGCCGGCGTCGACGTCCCAGTACGGCACGCGCCAGCGCTTCTCGTCCAGGTCGGTCCAGCCCTTGTCGGGCTCGGCGTAGCGGCGCAGGTAGTGGCCCTTGTCCGCGAGGGGGAAGATGAGCACCGGCGCGTTGAAGAGGTCCGGCCACTTCCAGGCCGCGCGGCCCTCGACCGGCCAGCAGGCGTCCCAGAAGCGGAAGGTCTCCTCCTTGCCCTCGAGGACGAGGAATGCCCAGCCCTGGCTGAAACCCGCCGACGGCGCGCGCCGCGCGTTCGCGAGCATCCGCTCGACCTGGTCGTGCGGCACCGGCCGGTCCTCGAACGAGCGCACCATCTTGCGCCGCCGGACGGTTTCCTGGAAGTCCATCCGTGCGACGATAGACGGGTGGACGAGCGGCGCTTCCCCGGGCGCGTCGAGATCGTCGAGGTCGGCCCGCGCGACGGCCTGCAGAACGAGCAGCGCGCCATCCCCGCGGCGACGAAGGTCCGCTTCATCGAGCGCCTCGCGGACGCCGGGCTTCGGGTCATCGAGGCGACCTCGTTCGTCGATCCGCGCTGGGTCCCCCAGCTCGCCGACGCCGAGGAGGTCTTCGCCGCGCTGCACCGGACCCCCGGGGTGCGCTACTCCGTCCTCGTCCCGAACGAGCGCGGGCTCGAGCGTGCACTCGCCGCGGGCGTGACCGAGATCGCGATCTTCGGCTCGGCGACCGAGACGTTCTCGCGGAAGAACCTCAACCGCTCGGTGGAGGACGCGACCGAGATGTTCCGCCCCGTCGTGCGCCGGGCGAAGGACGCCGGGCTCCGCGTGCGCGCCGACCTCTCGATGGCGTTCGGCGACCCCTGGGAGGGCGCGGTGCCGGCCGCGCAGGCGGTCGAGGCGGGACGGCGGCTGCTCGACCTGGGCGCGGACGAGCTGTGCGTCGCGGACACGATCGGCGTCGGCACCGCGGCGGACGTCGTCGCGGTCGTCCGCGGCTGCGTCGCGGCCGGCGTGCCGGTCGCGCGACTCGGCGTCCACTTCCACGACACCTACGGGCAGGGCCTCGCGAACGTGCTCGCCGCCCTCCAGGAGGGCGTCGCGATCGTCGACGCGAGCGCCGGCGGGCTCGGGGGCTGCCCCTACGCGAAGAGCGCGACCGGCAACCTCGCGACCGAGGACCTCGTCTGGATGCTCCGCGGCCTCGGCATCGAGACCGGCGTGGACGTCCACGCGCTCGCGCGGGTCAGCGCCTGGATCTCCGCCGAGCTCGGCCACGAGCCGCCCGGCCGCGTCGCGCGCGCGCTCGCGGGCGCCGCTCCCGTGCACTAGCGAAGGCCCCGCTCGAGAGCGGGGCCTTCGACTTGCTGGGGAGGTGGAAGGGGCTAACGCTTGGAGTGACCCTTCGAGGTCGTGGTCGCCTTGTCCGATGACTTCTCGCCGGACTTCTCCGCGGACTTCGTCTCGTGGTCAGCGTCATTGTCCTCGTCGCTGTCCTCGTCCTCGTCGGCGTCCTCGTCGGCGTCCTCGTCGTTGTCCTCGTCCTCGTCGTCGGCCTTCAGCTCGGGGGCCGGGAGGGCAGCCACGGTGGTCGTGACCTCGGAGACGACGGTCTCCATGTCAGCGGTCGCCTGAGCGACGACCGCTTCGATCGCGGCGCCATCGACGGCGGCAGTGGCGACCGTGGTGCAGTCTTCGACGCTCTCGTCGATGGCACCGAGGGCCGCCTTCGCGGTCGCGCGGATCCCCTTCAGCTCGGAGTCCGCCTGCTTCAGGAGGTCGCGAGCGGCCTTGTTGCGCTCGCCGCCCTTCTCCCGGAGCTGCTCGATCGCGAGGTGGTTCGTCGTGAAGGCGCGCTGGAGCTGCTTCTCCGCGGCGTGGAGCGCCGCCTCGAGGACCTGGTCCTTGTCGCAGCTCTGCTCGGCCCGGTGGGTCAGGCGCGTCGCGTCGGTCCCCGCGCTGCGGGTGTGGGCCGCCGCGCCGCCGGCGCTCAGGGTCAGGCCGAGGACGAGCGCGGCCGCGACGCCAGCGGCCTTGGCCGTGGCTGCGAGCGAGTGCTTCGTGCTGTTCATGTGGTTCCCCTTCATTGCTTGCGTACACCCGCATAACGGGCCCGCCCGCTGCGGTGTTAGGAGGCGGGCCGGGGTAGTACGAAAGGGCTATCCGGGGCGCGGGACCTCCGCGGCGCGCTGCTAGTTGCCGGGGGAGGCGGACGGCGACGGACGACGAGTCTCGGTCGGCGCAGAGGTCCGCTCGGCCTCGGGAGTCTTGGTCGGCTCGGCTGTCGGCTCGGCCTTGGGGGTGCCAGTGGGCCCGGATGTGCGTCCGGCCTCGGGAGTCTTGGTCGGCTCGGAGGTGCGACGAGTCTCGGGGGTCGCGGTCGGCTTCGCTGTCTCCCCCACCTTGGGGGTCTCGGTCGGCTTGGGGGTCTCGGTCGGCCGTGCGGTCCGCTCGGGGCTCTTCGTCGGCACGCTGCCTGGGCGCCTGGCCGGGTCGTCCGACGGGCGGATCTTCTCGGTCTCCCGCTTGGCGTGCTCGATCGCGTCCTGGGCGTCCTCGGGCGCGGTCCGCTGGAGCTCGTTCAGGATGACCTCGTGCTTCGCGCGGGCTGAGTCGGCGACGGTCTTCGCCTCCTCGCGCTTCGACTCGTCCGCGTCGGGACGGCCACGGAGCGCGTCGACGGCAGTCGTGAGCTTCGCGACGGCCTCCGCGTACGCGGCCGAGGCTGTCGGCGCCGCCGTCGCGCGCTCGGTCGAGGCCCTCGAGAGCTCCGCGAGGCGGTGGTCGGCCTGCTCGGCGAGCACGCGCAGCTTGGCTCCGTCGTCGAGGGTGAGCGCGAGCTGGACGTCCTCGGCCGCGCGCTTCAGGGCGAACGCCGGATCGCCGGGCAGGCTCCCCGCGGCGGCGACACCGGTGCCGGTCGTGAGAAGGAGCGCGACCGCGGCGAACGCGACCGCCGGGCGCAGCCAGAGGCGCTGGAAGCGGTGCCAGATGGGCTCGCGCGGGACGAGCACGGTCCGCGCCTCGGCCATGAGCCGGCCGCGCAGCGCGCGGCGGAACTCGTCACGGGGCTCGGGGCGCGGCAGCATCTAGAGGGCCTCCCGCGACGGGATGAGGCCGCGGAGGACGCCGAGGGCGCGGAACTCGATGCCCCGGATCGTGCCGTCGCGGCGCCCGGTGATCTTGGCGATCGCCTTCGTGTCGAGGTCCTCGACGTAGCGGAGGACGATGACCTCCTGCTGGAGCGGGGTGAGCCGTGCGATCGCCGCGCGGACGACGGAGGCATCCGAGCCGGCGAGCAGGCCCTGGTCCGGGTCGATCACCCGCTCGCCGGGGTCGTGGGTCAGGGCGTCCTCGAAGGTCACCTGGGTGCGGCTCGCCAGGCGCCGGCCGCGGTCGATGACCGCGTTCCGCGCGATCCGGTAGAGCCAGGCCAGGAAGGCCTGGCGCGGCTCGTACCGGGGGATCGCCCGGAGCGCCTTCATGAACACGTCGCTCGTCACGTCTTCCGCTTCCGCCTCGTTCCGCACCCGGTAGAACACGTACCGGTACACGGGTGCCATGTAGCGGTCGTAGAGGATCCCGAACGCCTCGGCGTCGCCGCCGCTGGCCCGGGCCGCGAGGGCACGGTCGTCCTCTCCGGCACGCTCACCAGAGGTAACGGCTTGGTCCGGCGGTCTGTTAGGCGACTCCTCCACGCCCACCGAACGTACCATCCGACACTCCGTCACGGCTCCGCCGGTGGCAGCGCGGTGGAGCCGGGCCTAGGTGCGCCACCGCCGTCCGGCGCGCTTCGCCGCCGGCTTCCTCCCCAGCGCCGTGAGCCCGGCCACCCGCACGAGCCGGTCGAACGCGGGAATCTCCACCCGCTCGAGCGAGGCGAGGCGGGCGACCTGGACGTCCACCTGCTTGGCGAGGTGCGCGTAGACCTCGCGCATCGCCCGGGTCGGCGCGAAGTCCGCGCTCGCGACCGCCAGGGAGAGCCCGCCGAGCTTCGCGTTCACCTTCGCGCCGTAGTTGAGGGTGTCCTGGCGGCTCTTCGCCTTCACCTGGACGAGCGCCTCCTGCACCCCGGCGAGCCGCCGCGCGAGCGGTCGCGCCGCGCTCGCGACCCGGCCCGGGCCGGCGCGCTTCGCGAGCGCCTCCACCTGCTCGCGCAGGCGGTGCGCGGCGGTGATCGTGCGGTGCGCCGTGCTGAGCGTGTCGCGGATCGCGAGCGCGAGCGCCTGCTGGGCGTCGAGCTCGGCCTGCGCCGCCGCGACGCGCGGGTCCTTCACGATCTCGCAGGAGACCGCCTGCGTCTCGCGCCCGACCTGGAGCCGGACGCGGTAGCGGCCGGGCGCGGCGACGGGGCCGCTGAGCAGGCGGTCGAGGCCCTCGTAGAGGCCGGGCCCTTCGAACTTCTCGGCGTCCGGGTGGCGCATGTTCCACACGAAGCGGTTGAGTCCGGCCTCCTTCGGCACGCGGGGATCCTTCGACTTCTCTGCCGTCTTCTCGCCCATCGTCCCGGCCGTCTTCTCTGCGGCCTTGCCCGCCGTCCCTTCCGCCCTTGCCGCGGCCCCCTCGTCGGGCTTGCTCGTGAAGCGCTTGATCTCGCGACCGCGCGCGTCGTGGAAGGAGAGCGCGACGATGCCCGCCGGCCGCTCGCGGAGCCAGTAGTGCACGATGACGCCGTCGGGCGGGTTGCTCCCCGCGTCGAGGTGGACCTGCACCTTCTCGCCGGTCCTCGGGTCGTCGGCCCGCCGGGTGGTGACCATCGTCGCGCCGGGCATCCGGTACGTCTTCATCGCGGTGTCCGGCTGCGGGAAGCCGACGTCGGTCTTGTAGCGGACGGCCGGGCGCGGCGCGAAGAGGTGTGCCGCCGCACGCTCGACCGCGGTCGAGCGCTGGCGGAGCGGTGAGAGGTCGTCGAGGATCCAGAACGCGCGGCCGTGGGTGGCGACGACGAGGTCGGCGTCCTTCACGACGAGGTCGTGGATCGGGACGACCGGGAGGTTCCCGCCCATCTTCTCCCACCGCCTGCCGTCGTCGAACGAGACCCGCACGCCGGTCTCGGTACCGCAGTAGAGGAGGCCGGCGCGCGTCGGGTCCTCCCGCACGCAGCGCGTGAGGTCGTCGGCCGCGAGACCGCGGACGATCCGCGTCCAGGTCTTCCCGTAGTCGGTCGTCTTGAAGAGCATCGGCCGGAAGTCGTCGAGCCGGTAGCGCGTGGTGGCGACGTAGGCGGTGCCGGCGTCGTGCGGCGACGCCTCGATCATGCTCACGAGCGTCCAGGCCGGGATGCCGCGCGGCGTCACGTTGGTCCAGCGCTTGCCGCCGTCGCGCGAAACGTGGACGAGCCCGTCGTCCGACCCCGCCCAGAGCACGCCCTTCGCCACCGGCGACTCGGCGAAGGCGAAGATCGTGCAGTAGTACTCGGCGCCGGTGTTGTCGTGCGTGATCGGGCCGCCCGAGGCGCCCTGCCTCGAGCGGTCGTCGCGGGTGAGGTCGGGGCTGATCCGGTCCCAGGTCGCCCCTTCGTCGCCCGAGCGGAAGACGTGGTTCCCGCAGGCGTAGAGCACGTTCGGGTCGTGCGGCGAGAGGTGGATCGGATAGGTCCACTGGAAGCGGTACTTCACGTCCGCCGCGCCCTCGCCCGCGCTGCTCTCCGGCCAGACCATGATGTTGCGCGACTGACCGGTCCGGCGGTCGTAGCGCGTCAGCGTGCCCTGGTAGTTGCCGGCGAAGACGACGTCGGGGTCATCGGGCCGCACCGCGACGTAGCCCGCCTCGCCGCCGCCCACCGCGTAGGCCTCGCCGTTCGTGATGCCCGCGATCGTCGCGCGGCTCGGGACGGTGATCGTCGTGTTGTCCTGCTGCGCACCGTAGACCCGGTAGGGGGTCCGCGTGTCGGTGGTCACGTGGTAGAGCTCGGACGTCGGCTGGTTGTAGATCGACGACCACGACTCGCCGCCGTTGAAGGAGACGCAGGCACCACCGTCGTGCCCCGAGATCATCCGCTTCGGGTCGGCGGGGTCGATCCAGAGGTCGTGGTTGTCTCCGTGCGGGATGGTGGAGACGGCAAAGGTCTTGCCGCCGTCGATCGAGCGCCAGGCGTCCACGTTGAGGACCCACACCGTCTCGGGGTCACGTGGGTCGGCGTAGATGTGGTGGTAGTACCAGGCGCGCTGCCGGAGGCCGCGGTCCTCGGAGCCGCGCTCCCAGGTGTCGCCGCCGTCGTCGCTCCGGAAGACGCCGCCGTCCTCCGCCTCGACGATCGCCCAGACCCGGCCCGCGCGCGCCGGTGAGGCAACGATCCCGATCTTGCCGAGGAGCCCTGAGGGCAGGCCCTTCGCCCGGGAGAGGTCGGTCCAGGTATCGCCGCCGTCGCGCGAACGGAAGATGCCGCTCCCCCGGCCGCCGCTCGTGAGGCGCCAGGCGTTCCGCTCGGCCTCCCAGAACGTCGCGTAGACGACCCGCGGATTCGTCGGGTCGATCGAGACGTCGATCGCGCCCGCCTTCGCGCCGCGGTAGAGGACCTTCTTCCAGGTCTTCCCCCCGTCGCCGGTGCGGTAGAGGCCGCGGTCGCGGTTCGGGCCGTGCGCGTGGCCGAGCGCCGCGACGAACGCGGTGTCCGGGTCGCCCGGATCCACCCGGACCTTGCCGATGTTGCGGGTCGCCGCCAGGCCGAGGTGGGCCCAGGTCTTCCCCGCGTCGGTCGAGCGGTAGACGCCGTCGCCGTGCGAGACGTTGCCGCGGATGCACGCCTCGCCCATGGCGGCGTAGACGACGTTCGGGTCGCTCGGCGCGACCGCGAGCGAGCCCACCGAGGCGCGCTTGAAGAAGCCGTCGGAGACGTTCTCCCAGAAGAGGCCGCCGTCGGTCGTCTTCCAGACGCCGCCGCCGGTCGAGCCGAAGTAGAAGACCTGCCGGTCCACCGGGTCGCCCGCGACCGCGACGACGCGGCCGCCGCGGAACGGCCCGATCGAGCGCCACTCGAGTCGGTCGAGGTACTTCGGTGCGGACCGTGCGATCGGCATGCGAACCCCTCCCACGCGGCGATACCGCGGCGATGCGCAGACTAGAGCCGGCGGGCGCGGCACGCTCGGCGGTGCCAACCCGGCGCGACGCGGCCGCGGGACGGCCTCGTACGACGTGGCGGCCTGTTCTCGCGAGCCCGCGCCGCGGCCGCCTCGGTGCTAGCGTCTGGCCCCATGGAAAAGGTCATCGGCGCCCGGCTCGACGCGCAGCTCGCGATCACGCTGGTCACCCTCGCGATCGCGATGGTCGTCGCGGAGCAGCTCTACAAGTTCCACTCGTTCACGCTCGAGACCGGCGCGTTCCTCGTCACCTGGTATGTCCTGCGCCGCGCGGCCCTCCTCGTCACGCGGCGCTGACCAAGGCAGCGATCGTCCTGCGGCCCCTTCTCGAGTTCAGGAAGCCACTTGCGGAAGGGGCCGCTCTTGTGTGTTCGCTCGCGGATCATTGACGACGCGTTGAAGGATTGCCTCTCGTAACGGGGAGAAGCCACGCGCCAAGTGCAAGAACTCCGACAAGGCTCATCACGGTGACCGTGAGATCAGGGGGATAACACCGCCGGATGTCACCCGAACCGTCCTCGAGCATCGGCCAGGTGCAGCGCGCGTAGGCCACCACGATCGCTAGAAGGGCGGCGCCAGCAACACCCAGCAAGTACCCTGGCAGGTAGGCCGTGGCCGAACGCGATCGACGAGCCGCGACCCAGACGAGAGCGATGGCGCCCACCACCACGACGGCCAGGTGCAAGCCGCTGATCGTTGCCACGCCGCTGAAGCCGAGCACCGTCCCGACGATCCCGCCCGCAAGGAGCCGCAGCCAGTAGCCACTCGCGGCCTCATCGGGCCTCGCCGCGGTACCGATGAATGCCACCTCCCCTCCTGTGAGAACCGCTACGTCTCGTTCCTCGGTCGGTCTGGATCGCTTGACGTATGTGACGGATCTGTATCACACTGATTGATAATGATACATCCGCCTCAGAGCGGCGCGGGGAGATATGGACCAGGGTGTCTGGACGCTTCGTTCTGGAACGCCGCATTCCAGGCCGGCGCCCTGGGCTATGCCCTTCAGTTCCACGATCTGCACGCGCCGACTGCCGTCGAGCGGGAGATCAACTCGGAGCCGCCGCCACGGCAGCGACCGAAGGCGGCGATGTTCAACGCGCTGTGTGCGACCGGTGCGCTGCGTATCACCGACCCCGCGCAGATCACGGTCCACCTGTACGGCCCGGGTGACCGCGCCGTGCTGTCCCTGGGACGAGAGCGGAACTGGCCCGTGCTGCTGAATGATGCCCGGCCCCACACGTACGCGCGGCTGCAGCTCGGGCTCGACGCGGTGAGCGTCCCTGAGCTGCTGGTCCTCGCCGTGCATGCGGGCTGGTTGCCAAAGGGCGAGGCCCTCGCGATGCTGCAGCGCATCGGACCGATAACCGGTGCCATGCTGATGCAGATCGCGACGCTCGCCATCTCGCAGTATCCATAGGCGCTATCAGAAATGAGGAAGACAAACACGACGATGGGCAAGGGACTACCGAAGACCAAGCGCCGCGGAGCTGCCGCGCGAACCCCACTCGTCATGCGTACCACTGCGCAGCAGGAGACGCAGCTCGCGCAGGTACGCGAGCGTCGCGAGCTGCCGACGCAGCAGCAAGCCGCGAGCACGGCGCTGAGTGCCGGACTGCGCACGCTCGCGCTCGAGGATGCCGTGGGGTTGTACCGGAACGGTCGCAGCCTCGAGGAGGCGGCCCGCGAGGTGGGGCTGCCTGCGAGCGAGGTGTTCGAGCACTTTCTCCGCGAGCGCATCCCGCTCATGGAGAACGAGGACGCCCTCAGCTCGCTCGCACGTCTGGCCCGGCGCTATCAGCTCCCGACCCTGGAGCGCGCCGTCGCGCAGATCCAGCAGGACCTCGTTCCTCAGCCGGTGTAGCTCCGACCTACGCCGCACAGCCGGCGACGGACGAGTGGCTCGACCTGCACGGCGAGACCGCTGGCTGCCCGCTCAGATCGCCTTGCCGGGGTTGAGGATCCCGGCGGGATCGAGGAGGCGCTTGAGCGAGCGCATCGTCGCGAGCGCGACGGGATCGAGCTCGCGCTCGAGGAAGTGCCGCTTGAAGGTGCCGACGCCGTGCTCGCCGGTCACCGAGCCGCCGAGCGCGATCGCGAGGGCCATGACCTCGTCGCACGCCGCGAGTGCCGCGGCCCGCGCCGCCGCGTCGGCGGGATCGAAGACGAAGGTCGGGTGGAAGTTCCCGTCCCCGGCGTGACCGAGCAGCGCGACGGTCGTCCGGTGCTCGCGCGCGATCCGCTCCGTCGCGACGAGGAGCTCCTCGATCCGGCCGCGCGGGACGATGACGTCGTCGAGCAGCGTCGCGCCGAGGCGATCGAGCGCCGGGAGCGCGTCCCGCCGCGCGGCCCAAAGCCACTCCTGCTCGCGGGGGTCCTCGGCGGTGACGACCTCCGCGGCGCCCGCGGCGCGGCAGAGGCCCTCGAGCACGGCGAGGTCATCGGCACCGACGTCCTCGAGCTCGATGAGGAGGGTGGCAGCGGCGGCGGTGTCGAGGCCGAACGGGCGCATCGCCTCGACCGCGCGCACGGTCACCCGGTCCATGAGCTCGAGCGCGCTCACGTGGAGGCGTGACCCCGCGACCGTTCGCACGGCGACCGCCGCGCCGGCGATCGTCGCGAACGCAGCGAGGGCCGTGGCGGTGGCGCCGCGCGCCGGCCGCAGGCGGAGCGTCGCCTCGGTGACGACGCCGAGCGTGCCCTCGGAGCCGACGAAGAGCGAGACGAGGTCGTAGCCCGCGCGGCGCTTGACGGTCCGGCCGCCGGCGCGGAGGACCTCGCCGCTCGCGAGCACGACCTCGAGCGCGAGCGTGGACTGGCGGGTGATGCCGCCGCGGAGGCAGCGCAGACCGCCCGCGTTCGTCGCGAGGTTCCCGCCGATCGAGCAGATCTCGAAGCTCGAGGGGTCGGGCGGGTAGCTGAGCCCGTGCTCGGCCGCGGCGCGCTTCACCGCGGCGTTGAGCACGCCCGGCTGGACGACCGCGACGCCGTCAACCGGATCGACCTCGAGGATGCGGTCCATCGCCATGAGCGAGAGGACGACGCACCCGTCCAGGGCGTTCGCCGCGCCCGAGAGCCCGGTGCCCGCGCCCCGCGGCACGACCGGCACGCCCGTCGCCGTCGCGGCGCGGAGCACCAGCGCGACGTCGGCGGTGGAGCGGGCGCGGACGAGCGCGAACGGCACGCCGCCCTCGACCGCGACGAGCCGGTCGCTCCGGAACGAGCCGAGGACGTCGGGGTCGGTCACCGCCAGGCCGTCGGGTAGCGCGGCGAGGAACGCGCGCCGATCGGGTGGGAGCTCGGCGAGGAACGCGCGCCGGCCGGCTTCGTCGCTCATGCGCCACATTCTGGGCGCATCTTGACGGTCGAACGCGCGTTCCATATGGTCCAGGCACTCAATGAGAACGGCCGTTCGATTTCCCGCCCGGACCAGCCTCGAGCAGATCCTCGACGGCTTCTCGCGGGACGAGGCGTTCATGGCCCAGGTGACGCGCTGGGAGCGCGAGCCGGCCCGGCCTGCGCGGTACGCGCCGTTCCCGGAGTGGCTCCGCCCGCGGGGCCCGCGGGCGCCCCCGGCGCGCGGCGTCCGCGGGCGCC
>Ga0082335_1005862_pt1 | contig 16502 bp, 11 predicted proteins | sample Subgrocontami58m_FD_72375 | JGI IMG/M metagenome (GOLD analysis project Ga0082335, IMG submission 72375) | Subsurface groundwater microbial communities from S. Glens Falls, New York, USA - GMW37 contaminated, 5.8 m (SPADES assembly) (version 2) ... | reverse complement strand
CTCTGGTAGGTCAGGCGTCCACGCCTGACATGTATGATGACAAGCGGGGACGCTTGTCCTACCAACGAGGGGAGGTTAGAAGTCCCCTCTAAAAAGAGGGGATTTAGGGGTGTGTATACCGTGATTCAAAATATATTTTATGAATATAAAGTATTAAAAATATCGTCTTACCTTTCCAGCTATAACTTGTATTAAAACAACTATTAAGAACTGAGTAAACTGTCATGAGTTGTATTTTCACGCATAAAAGGCTTGACAGAAAATTATAAAAAATGTAAAGTTTGCTAACAGTTTGGTATGCGCGGGATAAACCTTAGGTCGTTCGTAAGAGCGGCAGCCCCAAGTGGGTGGGATCCTAAGGCCCGGAACCTACTTTTTTTATTTATACGTACTTGCAATCCACTCAAAACTTTTCGTCTCCAGCATTTCATCTCCTGCTTCGCGCGGCCAGAACTTTATTCCATAGCGGACAAATTGGCCATTTCTATTGTAGACAACCGGTTTAAGCATTCCAACGTATCGGTCTTCAGTGAAACCGTACTTGCTTGGTTCAACGGCATAGAAAAAACTACTTGCAACCGCATCTGCAATTTGGAGTCCCATTCTTTTACCCGCTGTATAGGCAATTATCTGGTTTGAGTCAATAACATTCCAGTCAATCTGCACATCCATAAACCCAGTATTTTTCTTAAGGGTTTCAAAATAGGTTTTCATCTCATCGTATGACATGCCGGAGCGGTTTGAAAATACAATTTCAGTGCTTCCATCGCCACTATCATGATGAGTTTTGTGTTCTCTACAATACCATGAGACACGTTCGAACAAAAAGCGAACTGCATAAAAATAAAGCCTGTACCGTTCCTGAAATTTTTCTGGTTCTTTCAGGGACGGTTTATGTACAAGTACGGTAACTGTTCTCAACTCAGCATGAGATTTTACAATTCTGTCAATAAAAGGAAGTCGCTGCTCATGCTTCATATCACGAAAGTGCAATGGTTTCTTATCTGGTTTGCCAAGTTGTCGTCTAACATCATCAACCAGCTTGACCGTCTCTAAGTCTTTTGCCTTTCTTGTAATAACAGCGGATATTACAAACCATTTCGAACTTCCACTGTTGAAGCGAAAGCCCTCATCACCAGACTCATCTATATAAACTACAAAAGTAGGAGTGTTGCTATCTATTGGTTTATGCATCATGCGCCACCTTTTTCCATCTCCTTTTCAACTCCTGCCTTGGTGGATTATCGTACCTCTTTTTACGGTTGTGATGTCTTTTTCATGCACGCGAGGTACAGCAAGCCGTCAGATAAGGAATAATTGTAGGGAAAGGGACAGAGCTCCTGGCTTAATCGTTCAATAATATGATGATACAGGCCCTCGGCTTCCTCCGGAGACATGCCCTGCTCCACATCAAAGAAATAGCCTAATCCCATATCCTCCCCCCTGGGAGACATGATGCTTCTGAGCCCATACTCCGAGGGATTGTGGGTAATCGGGGAATCCTTCTCCATCCCAAAAAGCGAGGGCAGACAGGAATACCCCGGCGAAGACAAATACTCTTTCTGAAGCACAAAGTCAAGCGACTCCAGCGCCTCTTTTTCCGTTTCGGTTGGAAAACCAATAATTATGTAGAGATGAAATGCAATGCCCGCTTGTAAACAAGCGCCCAGCACCCGTTTCACGACATCGGTCTTTATCCCCTTTTTCATCAAATCCAGCACGCGCTGATTGTACGACTCTAAGCCAAACACCAGCTTTTGGCATCCCGACTTGCCCATCTTTTCCAGTAAATCATTATCGAGAGCGCCCTCAAACCGCACCCCGCCCATCCACTTTATATCCCATTGCTTTTCCAGCAAACCCTGAGATATCTCCCTTAATTTATTGATGGGGACGGATTCGTCGGTAAAGAAGAAATACGGCGTGTGATACTTTTGGGAAAGGTGCCCAATGTCTTCCAGGAGAAGTTCCGTGCTTCGGAGACGGAAGCTCCTGTGATCCAGATGCAGATTACAGAAGGAACACTTCGAATAATAACACCCCCTCGACGTCTGCACCGGCAAAACGGACGCGGGCGCGTGGTAGAGTTGCAAAGGGAAGCCGTCGAAGTCAGGCGTTGGTAGTTTGTTTAAATCTTCCGTATAAAATGGCTCATTGACCTTTGTAACGCCGTTTTCGCGGTAAACCAGATTGGGCACCTTCTTGAAATCGCGCCTGCCATCCAGTTGTTGCGCCAGTTCCAGCAGGGCGTGTTCACCCTCAAAAACGATAAAGCTATCCACTACGGAGAACAAACCGTCTATCTTTTTTATATTTTCAATGAGCTTGGTAAAGACGCTTCCCCCTACGGTAATATGGATTTCCCCGCGCTGATTCTTTATTAATTTTGCGAGGGTTAAACCCGGAATGATCTGAGAGGTGTTCGTAATGGAAATACCCACCATATCCGGCGCATACTCCAGGACAGAGGAAAGAACGTGCCTTTGATAAAGGTCGAGAAAGATGTTTTCTTCCTCATCGTCCAGCGCCTGAAAAATATCCTGTGATGAGTACACAGAATACCGCATCGTGTTGCTGACGGGCGTCATGAGCGAGGGGTAGTAGAGCGCGGACATATTTCTCAGCGCCTCATTAACAATATGAACGCCTTCCATGTACCTTTCGAGGTCATAAAAAGCCTCAGACCTCAGGGTGTTTTTCGCCGCTTCTACCTTATCCAGTATTGCCGGGATAGCCGCTGCGGCTTCAGCCAGGATGTGGTATTGTTCCTGATGCTGCGGGGCATGAACAGGCGTCCTGTCCATGCTTTTTATTTTGTCAACAATCCTCTGGTAAAACGCGATGCACTCCTTCCTGGTAAGGAGCGCATCCAGCAATTCGATATTTAAATCTCTCTGTGTTACACCGGAAACACCATGGTGTTTTAAAAATGCGGTCAAGGAGGGCAAACTAAGGTACGGCTGCGAAGGATGCCAGGACGGGGGAAATAACAGCAATGCTTTCATTCTCTCACCTTTTTTTCTCCGCCTCCGTTTTTCCGATAGATTTTACCTTCGGCGGCATGATCGAATCCAGATGCAACGCCTCTCTCCCCGCAAGGACGTCCATTTGCTTCTGCGCCTGTATCTTTACCGGCAAACCGTATATCTTAATGAATCCGAGGGACGCAGCATGGTCAAAGGTGTCTTCTTTCTGATAGGTGGCCAGTTTTTCACTGTACAGCGATAAGGGCGATTTCCGGCCTACTACGGTGCACGTCCCCCTCGACAATCTTACACGGACGGTCCCCGTTATAATCCGCTGGCTGCTCAACACGTACGCCACCAAATCCTGATGGAAGGCGGAAAACCACAGCCCGTTATAAATCAGGTCGGCATAGTGGGCGGACACAATGTCCTTAAAACGCAGCGCGTCCTTTGTCATAATCATACCCTCCAGCGCCTTATGGGCCGCGTGCAATATAACGGCGGCAGGGGCCTCATAAATTTCCCTGGATTTAATGCCCACAAGACGATTTTCCAGATGGTCAATGCGGCCAACGCCGTGCTTTCCACCCCGCGCATTCAGCGTATTGATAAGGGTTACCCCGTCCATCTCCTCTTCATTAAGAGACACAGGGACGCCTCTTTCAAACTGAATCTCCAGGTATTCCGGCGCATCCGGCGCTTCTTTCGCGCTTTTTGTCCATTTATACACCTCTTCAGGCGGCTCAGCCCAGGGGTCTTCCAATACGCCGCACTCGATACTCCTGCCCCAGAGATTCTCATCCGTGCTGTACGGGCTCTTAATCTTTGCCTCCACCGGGATATTGTGTTCCTCGGCGTATCTGATCTCTTCGTCGCGCGTCATCTTCCACTCCCGCACGGGGGCAATAATCTCTAATTTCGGGCTTAGCACCTGCAAGGACACGTCCAGACGCACCTGGTCATTTCCCTTTCCGGTGCAGCCGTGGGCAACGGCATCCGCCTTCTCGTCATGCGCCACGTCTGCCAGCAACTTCGCAATCAGCGGCCTGCCCAGCGCCGTCGCCAGCGGGTAAACGCCTTCATACAGCGCCCCTGACTGCAGGGCGGGATAGATAAAATATTTGACAAAGGTATCCTTCGCGTCAACAACAATCGCCTTCTTCGCCCCTATTTTTAAGGCCTTTTCGCGGATAGCGTCCAGGTCCTTCACCGCGCCAAGGTCAATCGTCACCGTAACGACGTCCATATTGTATTTTTCAGGAATCCACTTAATTGCAACCGAGGTGTCCAGACCGCCTGAGTAGGCCAGCACCACTTTTTTCCGCTGTTCAGCCATGAAAATAAATCCCCCAATGTTAACGAGTAATATCTTGTCTCACCACAAAGGCACAAAGGACGCGGAGAAAGCTTAATTTCCTCCCCTGTGTGTCTCTGCGATGAACGTTTGTCCAAATAACGATGCCATTTCAAAGTGAAATTATAGCAAACAAGGGGTAAGAATCAAATGATTTTCAATGCGCGACGGCAAGCGCCCTTGGGTGCGGATTGACAGGAATCAGGAAGTTTTAGTCATACCGCACATTTGATTACTTGTCCTGGGTCGCAGCGCTTTTTGGGGCAAAGTGCGGAAGTTGCAAGACATTTTCCCTGACCGCTATTCCCTTAGACTTTGATTCAGAGGCGAAACCGCTTGCTACGCCTCCCGTACACCAGAGATGGGTCTTTTTTATGTTTTGCGATTGGGAAAATTTGGCAACTTCGACTGGAAATCCTTTCATTTCAAGGACATTCTCAACAACGTCGTAAGGAATGATCAGCATCAACTCCTTTGCCCCGGTAACGGCGCCAAGCTGCTTTGTCACGACAACCAGTTTTGTCAGGTTTTTTTCGTACTTCTGGTATGCAGAAAGCAATTCCATCTGGTTTGCGGCAAAGGTGGCGGCATCGGGCGATTTGACCTTTCCAAGGTGTTCAATCGCGCCGGATAATCCTTCAACTCCATTGCCCGTCTCCGGTTTCGCCAGAGATTTTAAGTACAAATAAAGGTATGCCTGTTCACGCGGGGAATAATTGGGATTGCTGAGAAGGACGCTGACGGGACTTCCTTCCGCGCACTCAAGCCCCAAATCTTTGTTATATTTCCCGGTAAGCACATATCTCAATTCAGCAGGGGCCTCGTTACAAATAAGCTTTTCCGTTTCCGCGTCAAACCCGTTCGGCGTAAGGGAATTGCTCAAAAGACCAAGACCCTGGACGGGGGAAAGAAAAAACAATCCGACGCTGGTCCCAAGGGAACCCTTTGACCGCGCCTTTGCCACTTCCCTGATCAGCGCCTGTGCGTAAGGGTTATCCGTGTAAACGTCCAGGCAGACTTCTGCTGCAAATTGCCTGGCGTGTTTACCCACAAACAATCCCTCTCCGCCCTTATCCCGATCCGCGCCATCCCCCGCCTTTTCCTCGTCTTTCCCATCTACTTGTTTCTTCAGGAACCGCCCAATGCTTCGCGCTATCTTTCCGCCAGCCTGCGCAAATGCCTTTGCGGATTCTTTCGGCTCTTTCACAATGCGTTTAGCGCCGCGTCCAATGTTTTTCAGAGATTCGCCCGCTGCGTTCCAGGCCTCGCTCCCTTCCTTCGTCGCCCGGTATTCTTCGATAACACGGATTTCGTGACAAACCTTGAGGAGTTCCCTTATTGATACGACGTCATACTCGCCATGCGGCGATTTTATGGAAAACCGGTAGTACAATCCGTCAACCCGAACAACGTCATCAATGGTAAAGTATTTATTGCTCTTCGAAAGATCGTGGAGGGCTGCAATAGAAGAGCATGTTACGGTTGACGACGACGCATCTTTTCCAAACCCGGGGATGCAAAAAAACGCATGACTCACAAGCGCGAGCAAAACAAGCGGCATCGCCTGGGTTATCCTGTTTTTTCTTTCCTGTCCACAAATCGTCCAAAATTTTGCAAAGGATGCTACCAGAGGGTATTCATTTTTCAAGGCGGATAGTTTGTTCATACAATCTCCTGGGAGGGTTAAGAAAAGGAATCATCATAACGATACCGATCGTCCAAAATTATAGAACAAATGTCGGCTAATTTCAACTTTCAACGGCAACAAGGCTATTTCATGCCCCTCCAGGAAAGACACTTTCAAATACCGTTGAATTTCCTGCCCTTTTCTGATATTATTTTTTCTGCGCCGGTTCGCCCGAACGAAGCAATCGCTTCGTTCTACAACACAACTTTGCGGGTTAAATTTATTACAAAACAATTTTGAAACAAACACCTGAATGCCTTTAGAAGAATTCAATTCGTCAAACTTTTTTAGCAAGGCGCGCATCAACGTCCTGCTGTTTATTTCGACCTTTCTGACGACCTATTACGTCAACGGGCTGTGGTATGCGGTCACTATCATGACAATCCTGCTCTCCCACGAGCTGGGGCACTTTTTCATGTGCCGCAAATATCATGTCGCCGCCACCATGCCCTATTTTCTCCCGCTCCCGTTCCCGCCCTTTGGCACCTTTGGCGCGGTAATCAAGATGAAGGGGCTTATTCCCGACAAAAAGGCGTTGTTTGATATTGGCGCAGCAGGCCCGCTCATGGGGCTCGTCTTTGCCGTTCCCGCCATCATTATCGGATTGTATCTTTCGGACGTGCGTCCCATACCCAGCGATACTTCGCAATACCTGGGACTCGGAGAGCCTGTTTTGTTTTCGCTCCTTTCCAAACTTGTCATCGGCAGTCTCCCCGAAGGCATGGACATATACCTCCACCCCATTGCCTTTGCAGGCTGGGCGGGATTATTCGTCACGGCGCTCAATCTGCTGCCTATTGGACAACTGGACGGGGGGCATATCATGTACGCCCTGCTGGGCAAGAAAAGCAGTATTGTGTATCGCGTAGGCATCTTTGCTTTCTGTATCATTGCCATATTCATGTACCCGGGCTGGATGGTGTTTGCCATCCTGCTTTTAATCTTTGGATTCCGGCACCCCTCACCAACAGACGAGGTTACTACGCTCGACCGCAGACGCAAGATACTCGGCGTTATCCTGTTCATCATATTTCTCGTATCCTTCACCCCCGTGCCGCTGAGATTCTGATTTAATAGAACCTTAGCCACAGAGAGCACAGAAGTCACAGAGATATAATGGATCTGCAAACCGAAAAAATTATATCGGCAGCCATAGAAGTCCATCGTGTCTTAGGACCGGGCTTACTGGAATCAATTTATGAAGAAGCGCTTTGTTACGAACTCTCTCTTAGAGGTATTCCGTTTGAGCGACAGAAGGAACTGGATGTAGTCTATAAAGATAAAGTTATCAAAGGGCAAAGACTCGATCTTTTGGTATTTGGAGAAGTAGTGGTTGAGATCAAATCTGTACGTAAGCTAGAAGATGTCTTTACAGCACAAACACTCTCGTATCTTAAAAGTATGAAACTTAAGCGAGCCTTATTGATTAATTTTGGTGAAAGCAGATTAGTTGATGGAATTAAAAGAATTTCATTGTAACTCTGTGTTCCCTGTGCCCTCTGTGGCTAATCGGTTATTTTTAATTCTATGAAGACAAAAGTCGTTATTGCCATGAGCGGAGGCGTTGACAGCAGCGTCGCCGCTCACCTGCTGGTCGAACAGGGCTACGAGGTTATCGGTCTGTTCATGCGCCTCGGCATTGATAAACTCGATACGATTACCAGGACAAAGGTGTGTTGCAGCCTGGAAGACGCGAACGACGCCCGCAGCGTGGCTGACCAGCTTGGCATCCAGTTCCACGTCTTAAATTTCAAAGAGGCCTTTGACCGCATCATTGACGCCTTCTGCACCGAATACCTCAACGGCAGGACGCCCAATCCGTGCATCACATGCAATCAGGAATTGAAATTCGGGAAGCTGCTGGACTTTGCCCGGATGCTCAATGCGGATTACATTGCCACGGGACATTACGCACGGGTAGAAAATCCCCAGGACAGATACCTCCTCAAAAAGGGCGTTGATGCCCGCAAAGACCAGTCGTACGTGTTGTTCTCGCTCAATCAGGATCAACTCTCCAGAACACTCTTTCCGCTGGGCACGGTAACGAAAGAATCCGTGCGCCAGATCGCCACTGACCTGAACTTAAAAACCAAGGACAAGCCGGAAAGCCAGGATATCTGTTTTGTCCTGGATAACAACTACCACACCATTTTGTACGAAAGGTTCGGAAATTCCATAACACCGGGGACGCTAAAAGACACCCACGGAAACATTTTAGGGAAACACCCCGGCGCGCCCTTCTTTACTATCGGTCAGCGGAAGGGACTCGGCATCGCGCTGGGTTCTCCCCGTTACGTGGTTGATATAAACCCGCAGGAAAACACCGTTGTCGTTGGCACCGATGACGAACTCATGGAGGACGAATTGGTGGCCGCTGCACTCAATTGGATTTCTATTGAAAAGCTGGTGGCGCCTTTAGAAGTGCAGACAAAGATTCGGTACAATCACGTCCCGTCGCCTGCTGTCGTATATCCCTACGAAGCAGACAAGGTGCGCGTCGTTTTCAAAGACCCGCAGCGGGCCATCACGCCCGGGCAGGCAGTAGTTTTCTATCAAAATGACGTCGTCGTGGGCGGGGGGTGGATTGAGAGGAAAAGGAGCAGCACACCACGGAAAGACGCCGAAACTCACTGAACGGAATAGCGGCAACACCTCCTGACTGGATGTTCAGGAATTTCAATGTTGTTGGTAGGAGCCAACTCCTGTTGGCGACCGGGCGCTTATGCGCTGTCGGACACCGTCACTCGCCGTCGGGAGACGGCTCCTACCAATACTACGGGCGGGTTCAGGTTTGCAACCTGAACCCTGTAGTTTGAACAAACGATACCCAGTTGAACAGTCACAACGCCCAGAAATACATAAACCTCCAGGTTCAAGTTGCAAACTTGAACCCGCAAAGGAGATTGAACCAGATATGGGGTGGGAAGGTGCTATAGCTTTATTTATACAAGGCCATACCTTTGACCTTCGACACTATCTTTCTGCCTGCCCTTTTCATCTTGAACTCAATCTCTATCGTCTCCCCTTCTTCCAGGGTCACCGTCTTCTTGCCCTTCTTATATCCACTCTTTTTTGCGATGATAACATAGGTATCTGCCGAAAGGTCTTCGAACTCAAAGTACCCATCTGCGTCAGACGAGGTCGTGGTCTTTGTTCCCGCTTTTATCCCTTTAAGGCTCAACGTTGCTGATTCAATGGGTACACCACGGATATTTACCACATAACCGTAGATTCTGCCAATTACAACCTCTTCCAGGATAATCGCCTCCAGTTCGAGCGTCTCCCCTTTTCCAAGCGCCACGGATTGCGTTTGGGTCTCATAGCCATCATCTTCATAAGTAAGCGTATACGCGCCTTCTGCAAGACCACTGAATTTATAATACCCGTCATCATCAGTTTCGGCGCTATCAGAATAATCAGTACCCTGTATCGTTACGGTAACGCCCTCCAACGGATTATCATCTTCGTCATACACAAACCCAGAAACAATACTCTCCGTTGTAGATATTACGTAATTCAAAGCGGCCTCCACGTCCAGGCGGCCATATCCGGACACCGTTGTCTGCTCCCCATCATTACTGCCGGTTTGAAATAAGGCATTTCTTGCAGTATCAGGAGAGCCTTTTAGAGAAGGTTTTGCCTGCAACAGCAACGCCGCCGCCCCTGCCGCAACAGGAGAGGCCATACTTGTCCCCTCCATTACATAATAATCCGCCGGTCCATTGCCGTCGTTATTCCCATCGTTGTCAATTACATAATCATCGTTATCTCCAGGCCAGGTAATACTCTTATCCCTTGCCGAAATAATTTCCTGACCGGGAGCGGCAATATCGGGCTTCGTTGTGCCATCAATCCTTGGCCCCCGGCTGCTAAAGGATGAAATATCGCCGATTATTTTGCTGATAGACCAGGAATTATCCTTGTAGTCAACCCACTCCGTCCTGCTTATATAAGAAGCGACGGCGATTGCATTATCTGCCACGGCAGGTTCTCCTACGGTATAACCAGAGTCTGCGCCTTCAAAGGTTACGTGGGAATCACGGGAATAGACGTGAAAGTCTTGATCAGAACGCGAATAGTTTTTTACATCCAGATAAAATGTTGCCGGTCCGGTAACGTCATAATTCAGGTAACAATACTCCGCTTCGGTACCCCTTGTACTCTCATCCTCCTCAGTCTTGATAAAACCCGATACCACATTGAAATCTTCGTCATATAAAAACAGCTCAAGGTCGTTGCTTACTCCAACGCCGTCAAACCAGCTCAGGTAAAAAGACAACGACGCCGCACTTGTCTCACTTATATTTATCTTGATATAGTTCGAGTAAGAACCGGCATTAGCCGTTCCGGAATAATGTGATGCGTCATCGGCCTCGTTTCCGGCGGAAACAAACACCAGCGCGCCTTTGCTAAAGGCATAATCAACTGCCTGGCAATCCTCACTGGAACCATCATTGTACGCGCCAAAACCACCGACGCTTAAGTTTATAATGTCAGCGCCATAGGTGTCAACCGCCGCCTTTGTAGCTCCCACAAGGGCTGCATTCGAAAAGCCCCCCGAATCCTTTTCACCTTTTAAGAAAATCAGGTCTGCGCCGTACGCCATGCCTTTATATTTTCCACCTGACAGTGCGCCCCGTCCCAGCGCACTGCCCGTAACGTGGGTGCCGTGTCCGCTTCCGCTGGTATCCTCAATAGAATCATCCAGGTCAGGATACCCTGAGTAATCCTTGCTTGCCACGGGTGTGGGGATGTCGGAATGGGTGGTGTCCAATCCCGAATCTATTATAGCAATTCTAACCCCGGAGCCGTCATAGCCGAGATTCCATACGTTGTCCGCATTAATACTCTTCGCGGCCTCGTCGTTCTTCAGCTCCAGCTTTTTCTCGGCCGTCTCCAGCCTGACAACAAATGATTTTTTTGCCAGCTCGTACAAACGGTTAACGGGCATACGGACAATAAAGAATCCCGTTGGATGGTTTTTTAATGGCGGCATCCAGGAGTCTTCATACACCGACACGCCCATCTTTTTTAACGACTTTATTTCCGAGTCGCCTGGTTTTTTTTCTGCATGGACATAGACCAGGTGTTTGCCTATCACCTCAGTCTTCATGCCCATTTTTTTCATTGCGCTTAATCTCTCAGGGGTAGACTCTTTTATATAACTCTTTCTCAACTGAACCTGGAATTTCAGCAGGCCGCTGATCTTTTTTTCTACTTTATCCGTCTTCTTAATTGCGGTTTCTTTGAAATATTCCGGAAGGATTAAAGGTTTTCTCTCAGAGGAAGCGTCCGCGTCTGCGTAAATAAACAGTAACGGCAAAAATACAAGCCACACGAACTTTTGCAATGTGTTCATAGTCACCTCCCTTTCTGCAATTTGCGTATTGCCAAAATGTTTAAACTTGCTCAAGCATACTCAACAGCACACGGATAAAAACAAAGACGAGGCCGCTACTTTATGGTGATTGTACCCGTCTTTACTTTCACCGTATTCGTGCCGCCCATTCTGACCTTTACCTTTACCTTCACTTTTCCGGTTACCGTGTCAGATGCAAGATAAGCGACCATATATTCATGCGTCCCGTCCAGCGCCTCTTCGTAATTCAGGTAGCCGCCAAATTTCCCGCTGACATCCTTACCGCCTGCCGTCAGGGTAATGTCTTCGGCTATGAGATTATAGGCGGGCGTTAAGTCTGAAACCGTTGCCTTCACGTAGACCAGGATATCGTCCCCCTTGCGAAACGTCTTTTGCCTCTTTATGGCGCCGGTGTAGGAATTGTATTTGTAAAAAATCATCTTACCTATTTTCAGGACGGCATCCGTATTCCCGGGGTCGTCGCCTTCAATGCCATGTTTGGCAAACGCCGCCTCTATCGCATCCGTATTTGCCCCGTCGTTGACGCTGCTGTCGGCCGTTACCCAGGCGTCTCGCATGTCAAAGAAGTTGGCGTCATTGGGAAGCACGTTGATGGCCGAGAAAAAAACCTGAAACGCCGTGTCCGTTCCCACGGCGTCCTTTATATCCCAGTAGACGCCGTTCAGTATCTCCCCGGTGTAATGCACTTCAGAAACGCCATAGGACGGTTCATACACGTCGCCAGGATACGTCCGGTCATTGTTCATATCCCGCGTGTAATCACCGGAGCCATATTTTGAGGTCAGTCCCCACTCTCCGATAATCTCATTGCCGCCAAAGTAGGATGCAATTACATCTCCGACAGACTCGTGGATTGCCCCGCAGTAATTCTGTTCAATGGCTTCATACAATTCCGGCTGGATGTGGTCCAGGATGGCATGGCCATACTCGTGGGTAATCACATCGGCGTCCAGCCCCAGATTATTAAACTCGTCCCCGCAGCCGAAAAGGATATAGCCCGTTGACGAAAAATTATCGTCCCTCGAATAGAAGGCATTATCGTAACCCATCCAGGGGTAGTCAGGGTCCTGGGCATTCACAAACACGGGCATCTGGTCATCCAGACTGCTAAAACCGTACTCCGATTTCAGGGTATCGTGCACGTTGTTCAGGTGATAATACGCCATAACCTCTTCCAGCCGGTTATCAGCGCTGCCGTAACTGTACTCCCTGCCCGAAGACGACGCCGTAGAAAGGCTTGAAAGATCCGATGTATCCTCTGCTGTTTCCAGGCAATTGGCGTTATACGTCTTGCCATAATCTCCTTCCAGCAGAGACGTACTGTTGGATAAATTATTCAGGGTAACCGTCGTTAATTCAGGCGTCGTTATGGGATTCTCCTTATACACACTCCCCGTTCCCGCAGCCGAGCTCTGAAGCTTCTTTTTGTATAACACCCACCCGGGCTTCTTCGCATCAACATACACCAGCCACGTCCTGTCAATCAGCCCTTTTTTAGAAACAATCACCCGCCACGCCAGACGCTGTGCAGCGCCGCCGGGCAGGATAACCAGCTCAGACGACGCCTTTTCCACCTTCGCGGCGTCAACGCCCAGCGACTGTTCCGCCGTATTCACTGCATCGTCCTGCTCAACCGACGGCTGTGTGTCTATCTGAATATCCGGAATACAGTGATTCTCGACACAGAATACGCTATTCCTGCCGGAGACATGCACCTCAATCTCGGCCCCCACAACGGGTATCTGCTCGTGGTACTGTCTGAACGTCACCCGTTCTCCCAGGGGTGTTTTCGCGCTCTCCCTTACCTGTAAATTCCCAAGGTCGGGCGGTAGCCCAAAAAGCCCGCGGTGCGCGGTTAAAAACTCACGCGCCGCATCCTGCGGCTTTCCACCAAAAACCTTGCTTTTGGCGTTAAACAACCGTTTGGCTACCGACGTCTGCTTATTCCATACCACCTTCCAGCCGGGATTATCCTCTGCCCGCAACTTTGACAAGGCAGATTGCGGCAAGCCCTGTCCGTATGCAAATGATAGGCAGAGACCAAAAACCGCAATGAAACCCACACAGGTAAATGAAAAATATTTTAATACGCCGCTCAACTTTATTTTATCCAGCATAATTCACCCTCACATGTTTTAACTTATTTTAACCTTTCCATCTGTAATCGCAAGACCATCGCCGCGCAATGGAAACCCTTTTTCTCATAGGCGTCCGCAAGAGACTGATACGCCTCCTCACATCCGGGGTCGAGTTTCAACACCTCGTTGAAATAACTGATGGCCATATCCACGTCTCCCTTTTCCATGGACTCAAATCCCAGAGACATGGCGTCCTGCGCCTTTTTTAATAAAATTTCTGACGCCTTATCGTACTCGATTATCGCGTCCTTTATATCGCCCCGTTGCACGGATACATTTCCCAACCACAAACGGGCGTTATACGAATCGGGCGCTAATTCAATAGCCTTCCTGAAGGCGGCAACGGACTGCCCCGGCGCCCCGTTTTTCGAATGCAACCATCCCAAGCACACGTAGGCGTCTCCATAATCAGGTTTCATCTCTATGACGTCCACGACCTCTCTCAGCTTCTGCCCCATTGATTGAACATTTCCCCTCACCCAGCCATAATTGGCGGTCATACCGTTTTCCACCCCTGCTTTGTTTATAATGGCGGCGCACGTCGCCTTTGCCTCTGATATTTGATTTTGAGACGCATAAACGAAGGCCATCAATGCAAGCACGTCGGCATGCCCAGGCGCACGGCGGCTCGCCTGTCTGGCGATATCCATTGCCTCTCCATACAGGTCGCGCTGCGCATAAATCCACCCCAACAGCGTGTAAGCCTGGACGTCTTCCGGATACGCCTGCATGATTTCCCTGCACGTCCTTACCGCATCGTCCATTTCACCTTTTTTGGTCTGCGCCATTGCGAGCGTCCAGTGCGCCTTTCTATGCCTGGCATCCACCCGGACGGCCTCTTTTGCGGCCGATACGGCCTTATCAAACATACCATTTTGCGTATAAAGCTCCGCCTCGGTAACAAGCGTATCAAGCACACGTTCCCTCATTTGCCTTGCCGCGTCCAACTCCTTTATCGCCTCGTCCAGCATCCACTTCCCCGCATAAAAACAACCCAGGTAGACACGGGCTTCTCTAAGATCGGGTTTCACGGACGCCGCCTTTTTCATCTCTTCAATGGCAACATCCATCATGCCTTTTTCCGCATAAGCGACGGCCAGTCCAATACGGGCATCCACGCAACCGGGCGCGGCGCTCAAGACGTCCTCATATTCACGGATGGCCTGATCAGCCGCAGAAACCGCCTTATTCCCGTCAATGATACGTCCCATTTTGGCAGGATACGATTCAAGCGCCAATACTTTTTTGTACTCGCTTAATGCGTCGTTCAATCTTCCCTCCATCGCGTAACACAAGCCCAACACCCTGTGCGCGCCGGGGAATTGGCCTATCGCATCAATCACGCCTTCAAAACTCTTTGTGAATTCAGAAATTGATGTGGGCATAACCTTCGACATGGGGTAGTCAAACGGCGTGGTTTGCAGGTCGGGATTCAACTGCACAGCGCTTTGAAATGCCTGCACGGCTTCGGAAATCAGCCCCTTCTGGCCGTACGCCCAGCCAAGATACGCATGGACTGCAGCGTCGTCAGGACAGAGTTTAATCACGCGCTCTAATTCAGGAATGGCAAGGTCAACCAGCCCCCTTTCGGCGTATTGCCGGGCGCGTTCAAAATGAACCCGCACATCGCCCGCAAGGGAAGCCTCGGTTTTTAAATTTTCTGAGGCGTCTACCGAAAAAAATAGCCCTTGAAGGACAAGGGCTATGGCAAGCACAAACGGAAGTGGTTTAACAGTAATCATAAAAGAATTTCAATCTTTTTGGTTGTGTAAATTTGTATAACGTATCAAATTCCGAACACACCCCTCAATCCCCTCTTGGGAGGGGACTGAGGGCATACGTGTTAAGTTAAGGACTCTAAAAATATCACTAACTAATTATTATTACAGCCCCTGAGGGAGCAAATCTGTAGCGCAGGCTTCCAGCCTGCCAGCTTTCTTTTATTTGCTTCATGCAGGCTGGAAGCCTGCGCTACTTTTTGTGCAAACATTGCTTAACTTAATACCTATGGGATTGATGGGTGGGCAAAAAACTTGTCCTCGCGTAAGCGGGGAATCGTTGGACTTTTGCTTCTAAAACCCAACCAACGGCGGGTTCAGGTTGCAAACTTGAACCCGCATATAGGCTTTGGGTAGGATCCAACTCCTGTTGGCGTCGGACACTTGCGCGCTGTCGTGCACGGTCAATCGCCGTCGGGAGACGGCTCCTACCGATAATATCGCGTCTTTGATTTTGCTTTGCAAAATCAAACCTGATTTAATGTTCAGGAATTTCAACGTAACAGTAGGGCGACCCTTTAGGGTTGCCATCCCTAGTGCGTGTTCGGACAGTTGCAAGGCTAAAGCCCTTGCCCTACATATTAAACAGATAAAAGTCGCCGTAGGCCTGATTCAATACCCTTTTATACCGCCGGAAACAAACTCTGGATAGGTGGGCGTCATGTGTTCGGAGATGTCAAGTCCCATGGTTTCGTCTTCTTCATTCACACGCCCCAGACCCACGGCCTTCAGTCCGCCAAAGATGATAATGGCACATAAACACGAATAGACAATACAAATAACGAAACCCAGCGCCTGAATCCCAATATTACAGGTCACCCCGTGATAGGAAGGCCGTATCAGGCCCATCACCCCGGTTGCTATACCGCCGATGGCGCCTGCCGTGCAATGCACACCGCACGTGCCCACCGTATCATCAATTCCAAGCTTGTCCAGCGATTTTACCACCAAAGGTATGATCGCTCCACTGATAACCCCCACCACAATCGCAAAACCCGGATGGGTAAAGCCGACCCCGGCGCAGATGGACACCATGCCCGCAATGGCGCCGTTTCCCGTGGTGAGCGGGTCGGGTTTATTGTTGATAATCCACCCGCCGAACATCGCGCCAAGGATGCCCCCGGCCATACTCATCGTAACGTTTATGGTTGTTGTGGGCAAATCGTTCACCAGCACCGTGATCATCTCGCGCGCATTTA
>Ga0082335_1005861_pt1 | contig 16505 bp, 17 predicted proteins | sample Subgrocontami58m_FD_72375 | JGI IMG/M metagenome (GOLD analysis project Ga0082335, IMG submission 72375) | Subsurface groundwater microbial communities from S. Glens Falls, New York, USA - GMW37 contaminated, 5.8 m (SPADES assembly) (version 2) ... | reverse complement strand
CCTCGCTGAGCTACGGTCTTTCGACCCAGGGTAAAACGGCCTGCCCCACCATAGCTACCAAGATACAAGGGTAAACTCCGGGGAGTACCCCTCTGCATTCCCGCTATTCCGGCAGGATGCCATTTTTGTGCAAAGCTACTCCAGACCCAGGAGCTGGGCCGGGTTACCCTTGGCCATCGCCGCCAGGTCGGCGGCAGCCACGCCGGCGCCCAGCAGCGCGGCCAGCATCATCCGGAATCCCTCCACCGGCGGCGGGTTGACGTACTGCCCCAGGTCGGTGCTCAGGACGGTGCGCCGCGGTCCCACCGCCTGGACCGCCTCCGCCAGCTCGGCCACGCTGTAGCTATAGAACGCCGGCGTCAAGCCGATGTAGCACTGCTCAATGTAGACACCCCGCTCCGCCAGCTCCCGCTGCTGGGCCAGCGACAGCGCCGCCCCTACCCTCTTCATCAGGGCATGGGTGGCCACCAGCCGCCGCAGGCCCTCCCGCTGAGCCGCCTCGATAAGCGCATGGGTCTCCTCGGCGGAGATATGGCCCGTGGCCAGCACCAGGTCGTACGCCTTGGCCAGGGCGATGATCTCCCCTACCTCCGGGCGCAGCCGGCCCTCGCCATCGAACAGGGAGACGCCGGAGCCGGGCAGGCCCAGCCGGCGCCGGTCGTGGGCCGAGGTGAGGGTGGGCATCCAAACGACCCGGGCCCCCATGCGGGCCGAGGCCTCCACCGCCTGGGGATTGAGGCCCCCGACCTCAAGGTCGAGGGTGACGCTGCCGAGGGCGGTGACGCCCGAAACCAGGCCGTTGACCAGGGCCGCCGCGGGCATGGTGGGATAGTCGTGGCTCTTGAACACCAGGGCACGCATCCCCGCCGCGGCGGCCGCGCGGGCCAGCTCCAGCCAGTCCTGGCGTCGCTCCACTCGTGGGTCGGGTCCAGCGTGGACATGCATGTCGCTGGCGCCGGCCATCAGATCCGCCACCACCGGCGCCAGCGCGGCCCGCCGCCCCGCTGCCAGGTCGCGGATGTGGTCGCCAGCTGTATCTTGAGGCGGTCGCGGGGCCGTCATCGGTACACCTCGGGATTCACGCAATGGGGCAGGCGCTCCCCTCGCAGCCCGGCCAGGAGATTGTCCACCGCCATCGCCGCCATCTTCGCCCTGGTCTGGAGGCTGGCGCTCCCGATGTGGGGCAGCACCACCGCGTTGGGCAGCGTCAGCAGCAGGTCCTCGGCTGGCAGGGGCTCGGGGTCCGTCACATCCAGCCCGGCGGCGGCGAGGGCGCCCGTCCGCAGGGCTAAGTAGAGCGCCTGCTGGTCCACCACCGCGCCGCGGGAGGTGTTGATGAGGACAGCGCTGGGTTTCATGGCCTTTAGCTCCGCGGGCCCGATGAGGTGTCTGGTCTGAGGGCCGAGGGGCACATGGAGGGTCACGAAGTCGACGGCACCAAGGAGGTCGAGGAGACGGGGCACGAAGGTCAGGCCCAGCGCGGCCTCGGCCTCCGGGCGCCGGGCACGGCTGTGGTACAACACCCGCATGTCGAAACCGCGGGCCCGCTTGGCCACCTCCAGGCCGATGCGCCCCAGACCCACAATGCCCAGGGTGGCATGGTGTACGTCCACCCCCAGCAAGACCGAGGGGCTCCAGGTATGCCAGTGACCCCCCTTCACATACTCCGCCGCCTCCACGATCCGGCGGGCGGTGGCCAGCAGCAAGGCAAAGGCCAGGTCTGCCGTGGTCTCCGTGAGGACTCCCGGGGTGTTGCCGACGGGTATGCCGCGACGGGTACAGGCAGCTACGTCTATATGGTCGTAGCCCACCGCCATGGTGCTCACCACCCGCAGCGCGCCTCCCCCCGCCAGTGCCGCCTCATCCACCCGCTCCGTCAGCAGACAGAGCAGGCCCTCCACTTCAGGCAAGAGGGCCAGGAAGGCGGCCCGCGTAGGAGGCTCCTCGCCCTCCCAGAGGCGCAAGTCTAGGGGCTCTCGGCGCAGACGCTCCAAGGCATCGCCGGGCAGGGGCCGGGTTACCACGACCTTCTGGGCCATAGCTTCTCCTTGCTGCCCATGCTACACTGATATTCGGATCGTAGCAAAGCCGCTACCTTAGGCCCCTACTTCCTCCAGATGTGGGCCTTACCCGGAAAAGCCGGCAACCACAGCCGATCGTCATGCTACCAGGCCCATTTCAATTGCCCACCTGAGGTTGGAGCGGGGCATGGTGGACGTTCAAGGAGGGGTTCTTGGCCAAAGCACAACCCAAGCCCAAGCCTGAGCTGCTGCGGGTGGCCGTAGCGCAGATGGAGCCGCGGCTCTTCGAGAAGAAGCACAACCTCGACCGTGCCGGCGAGCTCCTACGGACCGCCTCCCACCGGGGCACCAAGCTGGTCGTCCTACCCGAGTGTGCCATCACCGGCTACGTCTTCGCCAGCCGCGAAGAGGCCATGCCCATGGCCGAGCCGATCCCGGGCCCCAGCACCGACGCCCTCGGGCGCCTCTGCGCCGAGCTGGACCTCCACGCCGTATTTGGCCTCCTGGAGACAGATGGTGAGCACCTCTACAACGCCGCCGCCCTCATCGGTCCCCAGGGCCTCATTGGGTCGTACCGGAAGGTACACCTGCCTTTCCTGGGCGTGGACCGCTTCGTCGATCGCGGCAGCGGGCCTTTTCAGGTCCATGAGACCACCCTGGGGAAGATCGGGCTGCTGATTTGCTACGATGTCACCTTCCCCGAGGCCAGCAGAGCCCTTGCCCTGGGAGGCGCCGAGATCATCGCCCTGCCCACCAACTGGCCCAGCGGCCGCGATAAGGTCCCCGCCTTCGTCATCAACAGCCGCGCCCTGGAGAACCGCGTTCACTTCCTGGCCTCCAACCGCGTGGGCACGGAGCGGGGCTTCACCTTCATCGGCAAGAGCAAGATCGCCGACGCCACCGGGGAGACGCTGGCCTGCGCCGACTCCTTCGAAGAGCTCCTCTACGCCGACCTGGACTTGGAGCAGGCGCGCATCAAGACGAGCATCTTCATCCCCGGCCAGTTTGAGCTCCACCTGTTCGAGGACCGCCGGCCCGAGCTCTACGGGGCACTGGCCCAACCGCTACGGGAGCCGGTGTCCATGTCGCGGTAAGCCATGAGCACCTCCGGGCAGGCCGAATCTTTCAGCGCCGCGGCTAACTTCGCCCACGTAGTGGCCGCCCGTGAAGAGGAATTGGACCTGGACCTGGCGGCGCTGACAATCTCCCAGGCGGAGTACCCCGACCTCGACCTGCGCGCCTACGTCCTGAAGCTGGACGCCATGGGAGACACTCTGAAGGGGCGGCTGGAGGGCCAGCATAACCCCTATGCCATCATCGGCGCCCTGAACACGTACCTTTTTGACGAGCTGGGTTTTCAAGGCAACGCCGACGAGTACTTCGACCCCCGCAACTCTTTCCTGAACGATGTCCTCGACCGCCGCCTGGGTATCCCCATAACCCTCTGCACCGTCTACATGGAGCTGGGCCGGCGCATCGGTTTCCCGTTCTGCGGCGTCGGACTGCCGGGCCATTTCGTGGTCAAATGCGCCGAGCCCTACGGCGAAATCTTCGTGGACCCCTTCAGCCGCGGCGCCATCCTTTCGGCGGACGACTGCGCCCAGCGCGTCACCCAGGTCTCTAACGGCCAGGTCCCCTTCCAGGAGCACTTCCTCTCCAGCGTGACCAAAAAGCAGATTCTGGCCCGCATCCTGAACAACCTCAAAGGGGTCTACCTCAGCACCCAGCAGTACAGCAGGGCCCTGGTCATCGTCCAGTTCCTCCTCACCCTCAGCCCCTGGGCGCTCCCCGAGATCCGCGACCGGGGGATGATCCGCAGCTATCTGCGCGATTACGCGGGAGGCCTCAGCGACCTGCAGACCTATGTCCAGTACTCGCCCAGCGCCGACGACGCCGATGTCGTCCGCCACAACATCGACTCTCTCAAGCGCATCGTGGGCCGCTAGCCCTCGGGAGCGATCTCAGCGAGCCCCTGGCGATAGGTCTGTATGGCGCGCTGCTACATCGGCACCTCGGGTTGGTCCTACGACTCCTGGGTAGGCCAGTTCTACCCCGAGGACCTGGAGCGCAGCCGCTGGCTGGACTTCTACGCCGAGCGCTTCAACACCGTCGAGATCAACGCCACTTTCTACCGCACTCCCCCGGAGGCGACGTTCAAGGCCTGGGCCCGCCGCACACCCGCCGGCTTCCTCTTCGCCGTCAAGGCCAGCCGCTTCCTCACCCACATAAAGAGGCTACAAGTGGAGCAGTCCAGCGTGGACAAGCTCATGCAGCGGGCGCGCCTCCTGGGCGAGCGCTTGGGGCCCATCCTCTACCAGCTCCCGCCCCGCTGGCGCTGCGACCCTGCGCGGCTGGAGGGCTTCGCCGCCCTGCTCCCGACCGACGCCGTCAGCGCCTTCGAGTTCCGGGACCCCTCGTGGTTCGACGCTAGGGTATACGACATCCTCGGCCGCCACGGCCTGGTCTTTTGCATCTACCACATGCCCAAGCAGGAGTCTCCCCTAGTGGTCACCCGGGCGGCGGTCTACCTGCGCTTCCACGGCACGTCGGGGCCGTACCACGGCGCCTACGGGAAGGAGCTGAAGCCGTGGGCCCAGCGGATCAAGGACTGGCTAGGGGAGGGTCGGGACGTCTACGTCTACTTCAACAACACTGGCACCGGCGAGGCCGTGGACGACGCCCTGTATTTGAAGGAACTGGTGGAAGCCTGACCGGCGCCGCCACCGCAAGGTTCGAGCCGCGACCGTCCACCGTCCTTGCCGTCTCCCAGTGGCCGCGGCTTGTGCTAGGATGCGCCTCTGAAAAGACTGGGCCCCGATTCGAGAACAGCGTTCAGGGAGGAGAGGAGCTACCCCATGACAACCATCGCACTCTTGAGCATCTCCAACATCTTCATGACCTTCGCCTGGTATGGGCACCTCAAGTTCAAAGACGTGGCCCTCTGGAAGGTTGTCCTGGCGAGCTGGGGCATAGCCTTCGCCGAGTATTGCTTCCAGGTGCCCGCCAACCGCTTTGGACACGGCACCTTCACCGCCCCCCAGCTCAAGACCATCCAGGAGGTCATCACCCTGATCGTTTTCTCCGGGTTCTCGGTGCTGTACTTGAAGGAGAGCGTGGGGTGGAACTATATCGTGGGCTTCATGCTGATAGTGGCGGCCGTGTTCATCATCTTCAAGCAATGGTAGCTGGCCGCTAGCCCACTCCCTCGCGCAGGTCCACCTGCCAGGCGGTCAGCAGCTCCACTTCCCAGAGCCGCCGCTGGATAGGCGAGAAGCCGGCCACGGTCTCCCCGGCTTGCCCCTCGTCCACGGCCTCGAAGATGGTGAGGCCGCGGGCGCGGTCCCGGCCCAGAGGTCCCGACCAGACGAAGCGCCCCTGAACGCCCAGGAGCTCCAGCTGCTGCATGAAGAACATCAAGGCCAGCTCCGCCTCCTCGTCGGGCACGCCCGGCACCGAGCGGGTAAGGAGGGCCCAGAACAGGCGCCGGGGCTCTGCGCCCGCCGGGGGGCGTCCGCCGGCCCTGGCGCTGGTGCGCGGGGCTTGCCCTGGCTTCCCGGCGCCCTTCGCGGGGCCTGCTCGACCTGGGCCTGAGCGTTTGGCCACGGCCGCTAGAGTAGCAAGCCGGCGGGCCTCTCCAGGAGGTCCTTAATGTGCTTCAAGAACTGGGCAGCGGTGGCCCCGTCGTTGATGCGGTGGTCCACGGAGAGGGTGGCGGTCATCATCTGGCGGACCACCCCCTGTCCCTCCCGAGCTCCAGCTTGCTCTTGCACCGTCCCCACGGCCAGGCTGGCGGCCTGATTATGGGTGATGATGGCGGCGAAGGCGTCGATGCCGTAGGGCCCCAGATTGGACACGTTGAAGGTGGCGGCCGTGTACTCGTCGGCCCGCAGCACCCCGTTGCGGGCGCGCTCAACAAGGTCTTTGGTGGCCGCCGCGATCTGGGCCAGGCTCTTGCCCTGGCAGTCCAGGATGGCGGGGGCGATGAGGCCGTCGGGGAGGGCGATGGCGACGCCGAGGTGGACCGCCGGGTGCAGCTCGATGTGGTCTTCCGCGAAAGCGGCGTTAAAGCGGGGGTGCTGCCCCAGAGCCTTGGCCACGGCTTTGAGTATCAGGTCGTTCACGGTGACCTTGGGGTAGCCCTCCTGGGCGGCGTCGTTCAACTCCTGGCGCATCCGCAGCGCCCCGGTCATGTCCACCTGGACCGCGAGGTAGAAGTGGGGGATCTCGCGTTTGCTCTGGGCCATGCGGCGGGCGATGGCCAGGCGCATGCGGCTGAGCTCCTCCCGGCGCGGAACAGCCGCGCGCGGCTGACCTGGAGCTCCGGCGGGCGCGGGGGCGGCCGCCTGGCGGGCAGCGTGGGCTTCCACATCCTTCTCGGTTATGCGGCCGCCGGGCCCGGTGCCCGTCACGCGGGCCAGGTCCACTCCCCGCTCCTCGGCCAGACGCCGGGCCAGGGGCGAAGACCTTGCCCGAGCGCCCTCGGCGGCAGCCGGCGTGGCAGGGGCGGGGGTTGGCGCAACTGGGGAGGCGATGGCGCCGGACTTGGCCGGGGCGGCCGGGGTCTTCTGCGCCGGGCGCTCCGGCAGCGGCTCCTCGGCGCCGGCGATGATCGCTATCAGCTCCCCCACCGGGACCGTCACCCCTTCTTGGACCACAACCTGGCGCAGCACGCCGCTGGCGAAGGCCTCGATTTCTACCACCGCTTTGTCGGTCTCGACCTCAGCCAGGCGGTCGCCGCGGGCCACGGTGTCGCCGACCTTCTTGAGCCAGCGTACTACCTTGCCTTCCTTCATGTCGGAGCCCATCTGAGGCATGATCACTTCAGTAGCCAGGGCGACCCTCCTTTGGGACTCTCAGCCGCGATCGGTCCCCTCTTATGACGAGCGGGCTAGGCCAGGACGTTGCGGATAGCCTGGGCGATGGACTCTTCGTCCGGCAGCGCCGCCAGCTCCAGGGGGCGGGAATAGGGCATAGGGACCTCTTTGCCTGCCACCCTCACCACGGGTGCGTCCAAGTAATCGAAGGCCTGGGTCATGATCTGGCTCGCCACCTCAGCCATGAAGCCGCCGGTGGCCCAGGTCTCCTCGACCAGCACCACACGGTGGGTCTTCATCACCGATTGAAAGACCGGCTCCAGGTCCAGGGGGCGCAGACAGCGCAGGTCCACAACCTCGCAGGAGACCGACTCCCCTGCCAACTTCTCGGCCACCTGCCGGCAGAGGTGGGCCATGCGTGAGTAGGAGACGACGGTGACATCTGTTCCTTCGCGGCTCAGCGCCGACCGGCCCAAGGGCACCTCGTAATAGCCCTCGGGGACCTGCCCGCGCACGCCGTAGAGCAGAGAGTGCTCCACGAAGAGCACGGGATTGTTGTCCTCCATGGCCGCGCGGAACAGACCCTTGGCATCATAAGGGTTGGAGGGCACCGCCACCTTCAGGCCGGGCACATGGGCGTACCAGCCCTCAAGGCTCTGGGAATGCTGGGCGCCCACGCGGTTGCCGCCGCCGCTTACGGTGCGGATAACCAGGGGGATGGAGAGCTGGCCACCAGACATGTAGCGCAGCTTGGCCGCGTGGTTGACGATCTGGTCCATGGCCAACAGGCTGAAGTTGATGGTCATCAGCTCCACGATGGGCCGCATACCGCCCAGGGCTGCCCCCAGGCCAGCCCCGGTAATCACCGACTCGGCGATGGGTGTGTCCCGGATGCGCTCCTCGCCGTAGCGGTCCAGGAAGCCTTTGGTGACGGCATAGGAGCCTCCGTAGGCCCCGATGTCCTCCCCCATAATGAAGACCCGGTCGTCCTTTTCCAGGTACTCTGCCAGGACAGCGCTCATGGCCTCCCGGTAGGTCAACTCAGCCATAAAGACCTCCCAGTTGCGCTGCCAGCTTTATAGGGGTGGCGCGTCAGCGCGCCGGGGGCTGTAGACATCGGTATAAAGCTCCTTGGGCGCCGGGAAGGGGCTCTCATCGGCGAAGCGCGCGGCGGCCTCCACGGCCAAGTCGACCTCCGCATCCAGGGAGCCCAGCTCCTCTGGGGTAGCGAGGCCTTCGGCGTGGAGCTTGCGCCGCAGGAACTCGATGCAGTCTCGTTGACGCCACTCGTCGACCTCGGACCGGTGCCGGTAGCTCACCGGGTCGGCCATGGAGTGGCCCATGTAGCGGTAGGTCATGATCTCCAGGAAGGAAGGCCCTTCTCCCGCCCGGGCCCGGGCCACCGCCGCCTTGGTGCTCTGCCTAACTGTCAATACATCCATGCCATCCAAACGCTCTGAGTGGATCCCGTAGCGCTCCGCCAGCAGATGCATCTCCTGCGTGGCGAAGGTGCGCTCCACCGCCGTGCCCATGCCGTAGCCGTTGTTTTCGCAGGCGAAGACCACAGGCAGCTTCCATAGAGCGGCCAGGTTCAGGGACTCGTGGAACTCGCCCTCGTTCACCGCGGCGTCGCCGAAGAAAGTCAGCGCCACCCGCCGGCTGCCGTCGTGCAGCTTGCTGGCCAGGGCCAGGCCCACTGCAATGGGCAACCCACCGCCGACGATGGCGGTGCCACCGTAGAAGCCCAGGGAGACGTCGAATAGGTGCATGGAGCCGCCCTTGCCGCGGCTATAGCCGGTGTCTTTGCCAAAGAGCTCCGCCATCACGCCGTTGGGGTGCATCCCCCGCGCCAGGGCGTGCCCATGCTCCCGGTAGTGGCTGACGATATAGTCCTGGGGCTCCAGCGCGGAGATGGCGCCCACAGCCACCGCTTCCTCTCCGATGTACAGGTGGAGAAAGCCGCCGATCTTCCCGTGGCCATACATGTCCGCCGATTTCTCTTCGAAGCGACGGATAAGCACCATCTGGCGGTAAAACTCCAGGAGTTGCTTCTTGGTAAGAGCCTGTTCCCGCGCCCGCACCGTGGCCATCATGTCCTCCTAGACTGCGTGACTAAAGTGTGCCAATACGGCTCAGATGTGCAACCCCTGCCCCTCCGCCACCAGGGCCACCTCGCGGATCACCTCCGAGAGGGTGGGATGAGCGTGCACCGTCAGCGCCAGCTCAGCGGTGGTAGCCTCCAGCGCCCGCGCCAGCGACAGCTCGCCCAGCATCTCGGTCACTTCGTGGCCGATCATACAGGCGCCGAGGACGGCGCCGTACTTGGCATCCACCACCAGCTTGATGAGCCCTTCGCTCTCCTCGCCTCCCAGGCTCAGCGCCTTGCCGTTGGCCCGGAAGGGGAAGCGGGCCACCTTGACATCCAGGCCCTGGGCGCGGGCCGCCTGCTCCGTCAAGCCCAGGCTGGCCACCTGGGGCTGGCAGTAGGTGCAGCGGGGCATGTCCTGGTAGCGCAGGGGGACCGTCTCCCGGCCAGCGATGGTCTCCGCCGCGATGCTCCCCTGGGCGAAGCCCACGTGGGCCAGGAGGGCCTCCCCCGTCACATCGCCGACGGCGTAGACCCCCGGCACGCTGGTCCGCATCTGGCCATCCACCTTAACGAACCCCCGCTCCAGGCGCACTCCCAGCTCCGTCAGGCCCAGGTCCGCGGTATTGGCCCGAAAGCCGATGCCGAGGAGCACCTTCTGGGCATCGATATGTTGCACGCTCCCGTTGACGCTCACCCGCACCCGGGCCTTGCCCTGGCCCTGGGGCGGCGCGACCTCCTCCACCTTGGCGCCGGTCAAGACCTTGATCCCCTGCTTTTCGAAGGCCTTGCCCAGGAGGGCGCCGATCTCCTCATCCTCGTTGGGAAGCAGGTGGGGCAGCATCTCGACTATGGTTACGTCGGCGCCGTAGGCCCGCCAGACATAGGCGAACTCCACGCCCACCGGCCCGCCGCCCACTATCACCACCGCCTGGGGCAGCTCGGTGCTCTCCAGGGCCTCGTGATGGGTGATGATGTGGGCCCCGTCGGGACGCAGACCCGGCAGACTGCTGGGCTGAGCGCCCGTGGCGACGACGACGTTCCGCGCCTCCAGAACCCGGCCATCGGCCTTGAGCTCCACCTGGTTGGGCGCGCGCAGATAGCCTTCGCCGGCGATGAGGTCGACCTTGTTCTTCTTCAGGAGATATTCCACGCCCTTCACCAGCCGCTCCACGACCTGGCGGCTGCGTTTGACCGCCGCCCCATAGTCGAAGCGGAGGTTATCGCAAGCGATGCCAAACTCCGCGGCGCGACGGAAGAGGCTGAGCACCTCGGCGTTGCGGATGAGGGCTTTGCTGGGTATGCAGCCCCAGTTGGAGCAGATGCCCCCCACCTTGTCCCGCTCCACCACGGCGGCGCGCAGGCCCAACTGGGCGGCCCGGATGCCGGCCACATAGCCGCCGGGCCCACCGCCTATCACCACCACATCATAGTCCGCCAAGCCGTCCTCCCAGCCCTCAGCCACTCTGACAAGAGTTGCCCTGGGAATACCCCTACGTCGTCGCTACCTTTAACTGCTCATGCGCATGGTAAGAGCTACGCACCAGAGGCCCCGCCTCGACGTGCCTTAAGCCCAACGCCTCGCCCAGGGCCTTCAACTCCCGGAACTCGTCGGGATGGTAGAAGCGGTCGACGGCGACATGGCGCGGGGAGGGCCGCAGGTACTGGCCCACGGTTAGGATATCGCAGCCGTGGCGCACCAGGTCAGCCATCGTCTCCAGGAGCTCTTCTTTTGTCTCGCCCAGGCCCACCATGAGACCAGACTTGGTAATTATGGCGACATCGCTCTCCTTCACCCGGCGGACCAAGTCCAGGGACTGCTGGTACTTGGCCTTGAAGCGCACGCGGGGATAGAGCCGGGGCACCGTCTCGATATTGTGGTTGAAGACGTCGGGGCGGGCGCGGATAACGGCGTCGATGGCGGCCTGGTCACCCTGAAAGTCCGGGGTCAGCACCTCCACCCGGCAATCGGGCGTCTCCGCCCTCACCTGGCGGATGCACTCGGCGAAGAGCGCTGCCCCCCCGTCGGGCAGGTCGTCGCGGTCCACGGAGGTGATCACGGCATACTTGAGGCCCAGCGTCTTCACCGTGAGCGCCAGCCGTCGCGGCTCCAGCAGGTCCACACCCTGGGGGCGCCCGCTTTTTACGGCGCAGTAGGCGCAGTGGCGGGTACAGATATCGCCCAGGATAAGGAAGGTGCCGGTGCCGGCCTCCCAGCACTCGCCCATATTGGGGCAATGGGCCTCCTCGCAGATAGTATGGAGGCCGTGCTGGCGCATCAGCCCCTTCAAGCGGTTGTAGTTCTCCCCGCCTGGGAAGGGCACCTTGAACCATTCCGGGAGCCGCCGCTCGGGGGACGGCCTTCCCTCGGCGAGCCCAACTCCGCTCATGGTATCAACCATCTCTATCGCCCCTATCAAGCAATGCTATGAGTATACCAGACTCTGTCCACACCCTGGGACGGGCCAGACCCAGAGTACCACACGTAAAACCTAGCCCAGACCGTGTTGATGGCCTGCCGCGGGCCGTGGTAGGATGCGCTATCCCGCTAGAGAGACCGCCATGGGGAAATCCAAGGCCAAGCCCCTTTCGTACCACCTATGGGAGTCAGGGTCAATCACGCCTGAGGCCCACCGCCGGTGAACGACGTCCAGGGCAGCGACGAGGCCCTCATCAGGCAGGTGGCCAAGGGCGATAGAGAAGCCCTAGCGGCCCTTTACGATCGCTACGCCAAGCGGGTCTTTTCCATGGCGTTGCGCCTGGCCCAAGACGACCGCGAGGCGGAGGAGATCACCCAGGAGGTGTTCATCACTCTCTGGCAGCGGGCCTCGACCTACCAGAGCAACCGCGGCCGCTTCTCCAGTTGGCTCCTGGGAATCGCCCACCACCGGGCCGTGGACGAGCTGCGGCGGCGGGGGCGCCGGCCCCCTGCGCTGCAACTGGACGAGGAGCGGGAGGTTACACCCGCCCACGCGCAAGAAGGACCACCGGACGTAAAGGATGATTCTCAGGAGCGCAGCGTGCGCCGGGCGCTGGACCAGCTCCCCCAGGAACAGCGCCAGGCCATCACCCTGGCCTACTTCGGAGGCCTCACTCAAGCGGAGATCGCAAGCACGCTGAACACCCCCCTGGGGACGGTCAAGACCCGCATGCGCCTGGGGCTCAAGAAGATGCGTGAGTGCCTGAAAAGCTGGGGGTTGGAGTCGAGCCGCCCATGACTCACGACGAGCTACGGGAGCTCCTCCCTGCCTACGCCCTCGATGCCCTGGAGGCCAGCGAGGCCCTCCAGCTAGAGGCCCACTTGGTCTCCTGCATCGACTGCCGCTACGACCTGATGGAGTTCCGAGAGGTGGCGGCGCAACCGGCCCACGCCCCAGAGCTACGGTCGCCGCCGCCCCGCCTGCGCCAGCGCATACTGGATAGGGTCGCTGCTCTGGCCGGGCCACCTGGGCTCGCGCCCAAGGCACGACGCCGCTGGGCGCTGCCGCGGCTGCGCCGGACCTGGGCCGCGGCGGCCGCGGTGGTCCTGGTGGCCGCCGCCCTGAGCGGCTGGGCCGCCTCCCTCCAGCTTCAGTTGAGCCGGGTGCGGCAGCAGAACGAGCAGCTGGTTACCGCCCTGCGCGACCAGCGCGCCCTGACCTACATCCTGGCCTCGCCCGGCGTCCGGGTGGTGACCATGGAGAGCCTAGTACCCCAGAGCCCCGAGCCCAGGGGCATGCTGCTGGCGATACCCGACCGCGAGCGCGCCCTCTTTGTGGGCTCCGGCCTGAAGCAGCTCCCACGGGACCAGGTCTACAAGCTCTGGCTGGTACGGCCGGAAGAGCGGCTGGACGCCGGTGACGTCACGGTGGACAAGGATGGGTACGCCCATATGTGGCTGCGGCTTCAGTGGCCTCTCTCCGACTACGTAGTGGCGGGCGTGACCATAGAGGCGGCCGGGCTGGAGCCCGATGCGGCGCCCACCAGCAGCTTGCTGCTGCGAGGGGCGGTAGAGCCGCCCAGCCAGATACGCTAACGCTACCCCACCGCTGAGGAAGACCAGCCCCGAGCCGAAAGGAGGAAGCTTGTTCTCGCGCCATCTGTTCGCGGTATTCGTATCCAGTGGTGTTCTTGCCATCGGCTGCGCCACCTCGACCACGGCCGCGCCAACGCTGGCACAGACGTCCACGGCCACAACGGCACCCAGGCCCACTCTCACGCCGGTAGCTCCCACAGCGACCCCCACGACGTCGCCCACTCCCGCACCGCTGCTCAGCACGCCCACTGCTGTCCCCACGGCGCCTCCAACCGCCGCGCCCACACCAACACCCACGCCTACTATTACGCCAGCGCCAGCCGCGAGCCCTACCCCGTCACCCACGCCGGCTCCAACTCGGACGCCAACGCCCGCCGCCACGGCAACGCCGCCGTCAACGGCCGCACCCACGCCCTTGCCGACCTCCCCACCAACACCCACCACGACGTCCACGCCCACAGCGACGCCCATGCCCACAGCGACGTCCACGCCCACCCCATCACCCACGTCGACCGCGACCCCGGCCGCGGTCGCGGCGCGAATACAGGGGTTTGCGTTCAGTCCTGCCACCCTGACCATCGCCCGCGGCACAACGGTGGTCTGGACGCAATCCGACGGCGTACCCCACACCGTTACCTCGGACAGCGGCAGCGAGCTAAACAGCACCGTCTTGGGCCAAGGCCAGACCTACAGCCATACCTTCACCCAGGCGGGCACCTTCGCCTACCACTGCGACATACACCCATCCATGCAGGCACAGGTCATCGTTCAGTAACCGACGGTGCCAGATATAAAAGAGGTGGGCCGTCCCGACGTGTCGGGACGGCCCCTCGTTGTAGGATTCTGCGAACGCCCCAGACGGGACCCTAGTAAAGGTGGCAGGCGACGCTGTGGCCCGGAGATACCTCTTTCAACTCCGGCGTGATCTGGCTGCAGCGTGGCATCACGTAGGGGCAACGGGGGTGGAAGGAGCAGCCAGAGGGTGGGTTCCGAGGGCTCGGGACATCGCCGGTCAGGATGATCCGCTCGCGCTTGGCCTCCACCGCGGGGTCGGGGATAGGGACAGCCGAGAGCAGGGCCTTGGTGTAGGGATGCAGGGGGTTCTCGTAGGCCTCCTTGCGGTCGGCGACCTCGGCGATCTTCCCCAGGTACATGACAGCGATACGATCGCTGATGTGGCGCACGACCGCCAGGTCGTGGGCGATGAAGAGGTAGGTGAGGTGGAACTGCTCTTGCAGCTCCCCTAGCAGGTTGGTGATCTGGGCCTGGATGGAGACATCCAGGGCGGAGACCGGCTCATCGCAGACGATGAAGCTGGGTCTCACAGCCAGGGCCCGAGCAACGCCGATGCGCTGGCGCTGGCCGCCGCTGAACTCGTGGGGGTAGCGGTCGGCCATGTAGGGGTTAAGGCCCACCGTGCGCAACAGCTCCGAGGCCTGATCCTTGAGCTCTCTGCCATGCGCCAGCCCGTGGACCTTGAGTGGCTCTTCCACGATGGCTCCCGCCGTCATACGAGGGTTGAGGGAACCGTAGGGGTCCTGAAAGATAATCTGCATCCGCCGACGCATGCGGCGCATAGCCCCGCCCGAGAGGGTGATCAGGTCGGTCCCTTCGAAGAGCACCTTCCCGGCCGTGGGCTTGTACAGTTGCAGTATGCAGCGACCGGTGGTGGTCTTGCCGCAGCCACTCTCGCCCACCAGCCCCAGGGTCTCGCCCTCTTTTATCGCGAAGGTGACGCCGTCCACAGCTTTGATGTCGGCCACCTTGCGCTGGAAGAGTATCCCCCCTGTGACAGGAAAGTACATCTTCAGGCCCTGGACGTCCAACAGTACCTTGCCGTTGGATTGGGCGCTAACCATGCGTCACCCCCGCCGTCTTCTTGGCCACGCGCACGTCCACCCAGCAGGCCGCGGTATGCCCCGGCGCTACCTCCAGCAGGGGTGGCTCCTCCACGGCACACCTGTCTACAGCGTAGGGACAGCGGGGGCGAAAAGAGCAACCCGGGGGCAAGGCGCTGAGATCGGGAGGCAACCCTTCGATGGGCGCCAGCTTGGTCTTGCGGGGCTGGTCCAGGCGGGGCACGGACGCCAGCAGCCCCAGGGTGTAGGGGTGCCGAGGCTGGGCGTAGAGCTCGTCGGCGGCCGCAGATTCGATGATCTTGCCCGCGTACATTACGTTCACCCAATCGGCGTAGCGGGCCACCACCCCTAAGTTATGGGTAATGATCATAATCGCCGTCCCCGTGTCCCGGGCCAGCCTTTTGATAAGCTCCAAGATCTGGGCCTGGATGGTGACGTCCAGGGCTGTGGTGGGCTCGTCGGCGATGAGGAGCTTGGGTTCGCAGGAGAGGGCCATGGCGATCATGACCCGCTGGCGCATGCCGCCGCTGAACTGGTGGGGATAGTCCTTGATCCGGCGCTCGGCGTCAGGGATGCCCACGATGTCCAGCAGCTCCGCCGACCGCTCCAGGGCCTCCTTGTGGCCCAGCTTCAGGTGGAGCTCCAGGGCCTCGGAGATCTGGCGGCCCACCGTGAGGACGGGATTCAGCGAGGTCATGGGCTCCTGGAAGATGATGGCGATGCGGTGGCCCCTCACCTGCCGTATTTCATCATCGCCCATCTGGAGCAGGTCCTGACCCTGAAAAAGCACCTCGCCGGCCACTATCCTGCCCGGCGGGTTAGGGATGAGGCGCAGTATGGAGAGGGCGCTAACGCTTTTGCCACACCCGCTCTCGCCCACTAGCCCCATGGTCTCGCCTTCGGCCAGGTTGTAAGTGATCCCATCCACCGCCTTCACCACCCCTTCCTGGGTGTAGAAGTGGGTGGACAAGCCCTTCACCTGTAGTAAAGGGTCTGGCACGCTCGCTCTCCCAGCCGCCCCATCTGATGGGCAGGCCTCAGTCTCGAGGGCTCAGAAGCGCCACGGTGCAGTGGACGCCCCCACCCGCCGAGCCTCCTTGGTTGTGGGCCATGGAGATGGTGGGGTTCTTCACCTGCCGGGGACCAGCCTGCCCCTGCATCTGCTTGAAGCACTCGTATAGCTGGATGATCCCGGTGGCCCCGATGGGGTGGCCGTTGCACTTGAGGCCGCCATCGGTGTTCACTGGCACCTGCCCTTCCAGGTCGTAGACTCCCCCCAGCACCAACTCGCCCCCTTTCCCGCGGGGTGCCAGCCCTACGTCCTCCAGGCTGATCAGCTCTACGATGGTGAAGGCGTCATGGACCTCGGCATGACACAGCTCTTTCATGGGGTCCTTGACCCCTGCCATGGTATAGGCGACTCCGGCCGCGCGGATATTCTCCTCCCAGTGCACATAGTCGCCCTGCTGCTGGAGCTGGGTCTGGGAGCCGCCGGTGCTGGCGCCCAGGCCCTTGAGCACCACGTAGTTGTCCGTTATGTGCCGGGCGATTTCGGGGCGGGTTATGATCGCGGCGGCAGCACCGTCTCCGACGCCACAGCAGTCCAGCAGCCCCAGCGGATAGGCCATCATGGGTGCGTCCAGGTACTGCGCGAGGGTGATGTCCTTGCGATACTGGGCCCCGGGGGTCAGGGAACCGTTGTGGTGGTTC
>Ga0082335_1005860_pt1 | contig 16509 bp, 15 predicted proteins | sample Subgrocontami58m_FD_72375 | JGI IMG/M metagenome (GOLD analysis project Ga0082335, IMG submission 72375) | Subsurface groundwater microbial communities from S. Glens Falls, New York, USA - GMW37 contaminated, 5.8 m (SPADES assembly) (version 2) ... | reverse complement strand
TAATTACGCTTGGAACAGATGACACTGTCATGGAGTTTGAGAATAATAAACTTGTCCTCATGAAAATGGGGAAAGAAAAACTGGATAATTCAAAACTGGGGAAATTACTGCAACTCCTGGCACAGATGGAGGAATATACAAAAATGCTAAGGAAGAAAGGGATATCGCTGGATAAATTTATAGGTTTAAGGGATAAAAAGAGCGGGAACCTCCCATTATATAAAGTAACGTATAAGGGTGAAATATCGTACCTTTATTCAGAGGAAGAACTGGAAAAATTTATAAAGATGAAACAAGAGGCAGAGGGAAGGGAACTGGAGATATTAGAAGAGGACGATACTGTTACAATAGAGCAGGAACAGGCCGAGGCAGTTATAAAAGTTATAGAGTACCACGAAGGCAAGGAAGTCGAAAAAACAACAAGAATGATAGAAAGTTATGGTTTGTCGATAGACGAATATTTTAATGGAAACGGCAGTAAGGAACCACGATATAAATTGCTTTCCGGAGATTTGGAAATATATGCGCATTCTCTGAACGAAGTTTTAGCTAAAATACGCGAGATCGGAAGAAAAGGGCTGGAAATCCAGCGCTATAAAGGTTTAGGTGAAATGAACGCAGAGGAACTTGCAGAAACCACGATGGATATTAACAAAAGAACCCTGTTAAGGGTGAAAGTGGAAGATGCAGCCAAGGCGGATTCAATCTTCAGCACTTTGGCAGGAAAAGACGTTCAGCGGAGAAGAGAGTTTATAGAGAAACATTCATTAGAAGTAAGAAATTTAGACATTTAGTTTTTAGTATCAGTTTACCCCCTCCCCGAACCCCTCCCACCAGGGGCGGGGGAAAGCCGTTTCCTCCCCCTTGATGGGGAAGGTCAGGTGGGGGTGCTAAACTGATACGTTTTTTGTTATGGGAGTTATGGTGTCATGCTGAAAAAAGAATTAAAACAAATGGAGAGTCTCCTTTTGGTTAAAAAAAATATATTGCTACGGGAAGTTGAAGAGAGAGTTAAAAAATATCGGGATGCTAACAGCGAGAAAATGACGGACATTGCTGAAATTGCATCCAGTGCTTCGGACGGAGACGTGGAGATGATCGTTGCCGAAGAAGGCGACAGAGAGCTGAAGCAAATTGAAGACGCCCTTGCGCGGATTAAGGCCGGGCACTACGGGGTTTGTGAGCAGTGTAGCCGGCCTATTAAAAAGGCGCGATTAAAAGCCATTCCCTTTGCTACGCTCTGTGTAAGTTGTAAGGAAGAAGAGGAAAAGGAGTGCGGCGATAAGTCTGCTCAGACAAAATATGATTGGGAAAGCACTATTGGCAGCTCAGAAAACGGCGAAATGGAAGAGATAAATAAAAAGCATTCCGGAAGGAAAATCGCGGAATTGGAATTTGATGACAGCAAAAATTAGCCTTTGAAAATATTCTCGTAACCCGTCTGATGATATAACGAGACGCATAACAAGCAGATTTCCTAAAAACCCACCCTGTTTGAGGCTCCAAGGCTGGTTCAATCTTGCAGATTGAACCAAATATTTTGAACCGGGCTATGGGCTTTAAATGAATATCAGCCATGGAAAAGCCAAATGTTTAGGTTCAATCGAGGACGATTGAACCAGCGATGGGCATGGTATGCAGGGGTGTGTTGCGGCAAACTTACACACCCCTTTATCCCCTCTTGTAGAGACAGGTTTCAAACCTGTCTCTACAAGAGGGGAATCACACTTGTCCTCGACTTCGATCGGGGAAAAGATTGAAATTCCTTAACGTGAACGAATGACACTGGTTGAAACTTTCTTAAATACCTGCAAAAAACACGCCCATAAAACAGCCGTTATTGATCAGAATGGCGCAGTTACCTACGATGATCTCCGCATAGAAGCTATAAGTAAAGCAGCGCAGCTATTGTCAGAAAACACGGGAAGTCATATCGGAATACTTCTTCCCAATTGCAAAGAATTTGTAACGACTTTCTTTGGAATCCTGATGGCAGGGAAGATTCCAGTTCCATTGAACTATCTGCTCTCGCCAGCCCAGTTGTTATATGTAATTCAGAATGCAGGTATAGACACCGTCTTCACAAATAGCCTGTTCAAGCCACACTTAAGAAATCAAATAAGACATATCCTCTCTGCAGAAGAGAAGAGTCATTGCACAATTGCTGAAGAAAATAAAATAACACAGGGAAGGGAGGATGACCTTGCGGCCTTACTGTATACATCAGGAACAAATGCAAATCCTAAAGGGGTAATGCTGTCCCACCGTAATTTCTTAAGCAATCTGGAGGGTTGTGTACATGCCTTCAACTTTACAGAACGGGATATATTACTCGGTGTCCTTCCGCTCTTTCATACCTATGCATTAACTACCACGCTGATATTGCCGGTTAATGTAGGCGCTACGATGGTCTATCTCGCGCGATTTTCTGGTCCGAAGGTATTGGAATTAATAGAGAAATATAAGATTACGTCTTTGTTTGCCATCCCATCCATGTACAGGGTTCTTTTGAGAACTACCGAGTCAGTCAAACACGACTTGAGCACATTGAGACTTTGCACGTCAGGAGGAGAACCATTACCAGGCGATGTTTTAGAGGCTTTTAATAAGACATTCCCTGTCCCGTTAACAGAGGGTTACGGATTGACGGAGTCCACGGCGATAGTTTCCGTGAATCTTCCCGAAAAATGCAAGCCCGGCAGTATTGGCCCGCCACTGAGTAACCTCGAGGTGAAGATATTAAACGACGATGGGCAAAAATTGCCTTTAAACAAAGAGGGTGAGATATGTGTAAAGGGGCCCAACGTAATGAAGGGATATTACAAGTTGCCCAAAGAGACTGCGGAAACGATTACATCCGATGGCTGGCTGAAGACAGGTGATTACGGCAAACTGGACGACGAAGGATTTTTGTGGATTACCGGAAGAAAAAAGGAGTTAATCATCATCAGCGGTGAAAATGTATCGCCAAATGAGATTGAACAGGTAATCAGCGGGCATGAGAAGGTCTTCGAGGTAGCCGTTATTGGTGTGCCGGATAAGCTTCGCGGCGAGACGCCAAAGGCATTCATAGCGTTGCGTGAGTCCGCGACGTGCACCGAAGAGGAAATCAAGAATTATTGTATGCAGCGGTTACCACATTACAAAGTCCCCAAATATTACGAATTCCTCAAGGAACTGCCACACGGTCCCACGGGTAAGGTGTTGAAGAGAGCCTTGAAACAATAGATTATTCATTCCTTATTTAACATGGAGACGCGATGCATTGCGTCTGTACAAATAACATCGCCAACAGACGTTGTTTCCGACAACACTGTAACGCGACTTTCAAGTCGCAAGTCTTCGGGTTAAATAAGATTCAACGCCTCTGCGGCATATTTTCTGACGATGCTGGAAGGATGCGTTGACAAGTCTTCCACTATCTTAACAGCCTCAGCGCTGCCTATTTTGATGAGGGTATTTATAATCTCTGATACTATCACAAAGTCCTGACAATTTTTGGATAAAACAGACAGCTTGGGCACAGCTTTTCCCAACCGCAGGTTGCCAATAATCCAGATGGCCCGTTGTAAAGTCAGGCGTTCCGGGTGATCGAGGGCGCGGATAAGCTTTTCGTGAAAATTCAACGCTGAAAACGAAGACAATTCCTTCCCGCATTTTGGGCAGGAATCGCGTGCTTCTTCAAAGGCAGACCAGCAGTGATAACAATAGAAATACATTATAAATTCTTTAAGAAAATATCTGGATAAAAACTACAAATCACAGAGTGGTTCAATAGTTACATGGTTATTAGCCATCCAACCATTCAGCCATTTAACCATTAATTAAATCGTTCATGCTTTACTTCCGCCAGATTAACGGCATTCCAAACATGCGTCAGCTTTTCCTTAAGTTCTTCTAACGTTTTGGTTTTTCTCGCCAGGAACTCTAGCTCAATCCGTATAGACTCACTACCTGCTCTTCGTCTTTCCTGACCTTTTTGAATGGCGTGTTCAATCTGAGAAATAAGGTCGCTTCCGAGATTTTGCAGTTGTTTCGCATAATGGTCAATAGTCTTGCGAATCCTCGATGTGAGGTCGTAGCGTACCCTTCCGCAATTCCGGCTTACATCGGAGGACGCCCTTTCCTGCATCTCATGCAGAACCATCTTCCTGCTCATCGATTTCGGCAGAAAGGTGCGCAAAATGGACTTTACCTCTTCGTCGGTTGTGGCCGTATATTCCTGGATCATGTAATAAAAACCTTTGTCCTTGGTCAGTTCTACAGAAAATTCAAATGGATCCATGACCATCTCAAAAAGTATCTCTGCCGCCATTTTAAACTCCTGGAGGATATTGTTAGAACGCTTTGTAAAACGGCTAAAGGACTCCTGAATGTTGTTTGAAATAATCCTTTCGGTATCCTTTCTGAATATGTCAAAACACTTGACGATTTCTTCTTTGATAACCTTCTGCATCTCATCCCTTAGTGCAGTGGGATTTGAATCAGGATTTTTCTCCATAAAACTCTGAAGGCGCTGTTTTATCCTCGGAACCTCGTTTTCCGCAAGGGTCTTTAGCATTTCCTCCATCTTCTGGCATTGTTTGTCGGCTTCGCCTTTAAGCAGATAGACGATATCTTCTCTATCCTGTTTCAGGTTTGCGACAAGCTTGTGAAATGTAACAATCTTGTTTTCTAATTCTTCCCCGGAGGCCAATAATGTCTTTTTCTCAATGGCTATTTGTGATAATTTTTGTGTGGTAATGCGGTTTATCTTGGATATTGCCGTATTGAGGACAATGTTCCCTTTTTCTAAAGAAAGAAAACGATTCAGCGCCTCTTCCAGGTTCAATAGCCCGCTTTGCGAAAGCAGGACTTCGTTATTGGTTACTTTCGCCTTTAGCGCTTCTCTTGCGGAGATAGGCAATATTTCCTGTACAGTAAACCCCATCTCTTCTAATACATGTTTATTAAAGGCAGAAATTTCCTCCATCTCCTGAGGATTTAGATTATCAATTTTATTTAACACGAAGAATATCTTCTGTGTAGAACCTTTTATCGTATCGAGGAGTTCTTTCTCAACCTGCGAGATGGGAACATCGGCGCTCATGAGGAAGAGCGCCGCATCCAGGTGGTCTAAAAACTCATAGGTTGTTTCCGTATTGTGGAGAAAAGTGGATCCTACTCCCGGCGTATCGACCAGGAGCATCCCTTTTTCAAGGAAAGGGGATGGATATTGAATGCGTGCACAGCGCACATTTTTTATATTTTTGGGATTTCCTTTTTCCGTTATGTAATCGGTAAGTTCTTCCAGGCGGACAATTTTATTACTGCCGTCCTGCATATAAATATTACAGTTGATTTCATCGGCGTGCTTGAGAATAGTAACAACGGACGTCAATGGCACTACGGAGGAAGGGAGTATTTCCTTACCGATCAGGCCATTAATAAGTGTCGTCTTGCCCCTTTTAAATTGTCCAAGGATCACCAGGTTGAAGCAATTTGATAACAGGTGTTCCTTGACCGAGCGCAAGCGATCGTCTATCGTATCTGCATCTTCCTTTGTCAGTGTTTCGATATTATCAAGGACGGTTAGTATTTCTGACTTGTGTTTTATAAATTCTTCTAACATAAGATAAAGAGTCCTGAAATAAGGTGTAACAAAAAACCCCTGTCAAAACCGTGGCTTCGACAGGGGTTTTATCAATAAAAAAACTCCTACCGAAGTATCTAGCTTCAATAGGAGTTATCAGCTATGTTATAGCGGTTAAGCGAACTCCATCGCATGGACGTAATTTAAGTAAAAGTATATTGAGTATTCAATTTTTTGTCAAGCAGATTTATTATCAGATTTTATATTAAGAGACAAGAAATTGATATCCGGTCGCAGGTAAATAAACCACAATACCGTACCAATCAAAATAACGCCGCCTATAAAATTACCCAGGGTTACAGGAATGAGATTGTTTATAAAAAATCCCTTCCAGGTAAGTCGAGAAAGGTCTAATGTTTTCCCTGCCATCTTTTCCGCAGCAGCCACCACTGCTGGGTTTTTCCTCAAAACCATACCCATGGGGATAAAATACATATTCGCAACGCAGTGTTCAAACCCGCTGGCAACAAAGCCGCTTATGGGAAATATAACGGAAAGAACTTTGTCTGCTAAAGTTCTTCCGCTATAGCACAACCAGGCATTAAGGCATACCAGTGCATTGCAAAGCACACCCCTTGCCAGGGCTTCTGTAAAAGATAGATTTACTTTCTTATGGGCAATAAGCAGTGCCTTTGCACCTACCATATTGTGAAAAAATTCAAATTGATGTGTTTTGTACATACAGCAGACCATCAAAAGACTGCCTATAAAATTGCCTATGTATACAATAACCCATATCCTGAGCAATTCCCCTGTTGTAATACATTTGCTAAGATAGCCTAAAATATTAAGGTTATTGCCTGTGAAGAGTTCTGCGCCGGCAGTTTCAACCAGTATGAGACCGAGAGAAAATACGACGCCGGCAATAAGAGAGGTTAATCCAAAATGCAGGGTAGAGTCACTTGTCACAAAAGTGGCAAATTGAGCACCCAAAGCAACAAATATTCCAGCCATGATACTTAATGCAAAAGTTTGTGTAACGCGCAATTTCGCCCTTAACACAGCCTTATTTTCAACGATAGCTGCGGTTTGAGTAGGTGAGTATGCCGTGTCTGAGTTTGCAGTTTGAATAGATTTTGGGTTGTTATTTTCGGTCATCTTTTAGATATCTCGTTTTATAATCCTTGGATAGCGTATGTACACAAACCAGTATGTACCTGCAACCAGCATAATACCAACGAATAAATTCCCAAGGCAAAGATTTTATCTATGAAGTCTTATACTTTTTTGAAGATATTTTTTGCCGATGTCTATCGCCAGATCGTACTCTAATTTTTTAAAACACATTTGGCACTCAATATAATTGTCATATCCTCGTAAATTGGGCATAACGTTACTTTCTTCAATACGCATTTTCAATTCCGAAGATTGACTGATAACTTGAACGTTGCTGGTAAACACTCTAAATTTTTCAATGTTACCACATTTTGGACATATAAAGAAAGTGTTTGTTAACATACACAACCTCCTTATGATTGTTGATGATTTTTGATAAAATAGCGAAACAAAATGCTATTAAACCTTCTGTTTAAATTGCCAACTCTCCTGACTCACTCGTCCGAATACGATACACGTTTTCTACATTGAAAATGAATATCTTTCCATCACCGATACTTCCCGTCTTGGATTCTTCGATAATAGTATTAACAATCTTCTCCACATCGTCATCTTTGGCGGTAATTTCGATCTTCATTTTCGATATTAGATCAATCCGAAATTTTCTTCCTCGCCACATCTCGCTGATGCCTTTCTGATTGCCGTGACCCTTTACTTCTGTAATAGTCATCCCTGGGTAGCCCAAATGTAGCAAGGCAACCTTGACCATATCAAACTTTTCAGGTCTGATTATCGCCTCTATCTTTTTCATAAAAAACCTCCATTCATAGAAAAGTTATTTAGGATAAGGGCATTGTTTACCAAAAAACCCCTGTCAAAACCGTTGGCTTCGACAGGGGTTTTATCAATAAAAAAACTCCTACCGAAGTATCCGCCTTCAATAGGAGTTATCAGCTACAAGCGTAGCAATTGGGCGAACTCCATCGCCTGAAAAATATACTAAAGCTCCTAAATATTTTTGACAATAATTAGCATTTTTGTCTTATACTTATAAATTCACACGCAGTCTCCATAATACACATAAACATTCAAACCAGCCAGGCGTCCTTACAAAAACAGCTTTTAGTATCGAGCGTATAATTACCGTTTCGTAAAATAATGCGGTCATTGTTTGACGTGTTATTTACAATCAAGTACATCATGAAGGCATCATACAAATCTAACGCTGTATACTCAGTGCCCAATAGCCTGGCATTCCGGAGATCCTTAACGCCAATAACCTTTTCCATTCGCCCCTCCTTATAAATTTGGACAGGGGCGTTTGTTTTTTGAGTATAAAGCTCATAACAAAAAAACCCCTGTCAAAACCGTTGGCTTCGACAGGGGTTTTATCAATAAAAAAACTCCTACCGAAGTACCGAGCTTCAATAGGAGTTATCAGCTATATTATAGCGGTTAAGCGAACTCCATCGCTTAGAAATATTATAAAAGTAAAGGAAATATACTGACTATACGAATATTTGTCAATCAAATTTCCGAATATTTGTTTGGATTTTGATGTTTGTTGTGCATAATATAAAAATTCGTAAAAGTTTAGGTTTTTGAAAAATTCCAGTAATAATGTGGTTATTATGCAATGTAGTGGCAATTCATGAATTGCCGCTACATATTGTCACAGAGGCATTTTCAACTATTGATGTTTTCAAAAAACTAAACTGTTACAAAAATTTTAGCATTTAAGTTTATTGATTATTGTTTCTAGCATTGTGTTATAAAGTTTAAAACGATTCTATGAGTCTACCATCATTTCTACCACTTTTGATTACCGGCGTAACCGGGGTGCCCGGTTACAGCGCCTTTAAGTATTTTCATGCAAAATACCCGGACCACGTTACTGCCATTCGCCCTGTCCGATACTGGCCGCTGCGGGAGAAGGGGATTGTCCCTCTGGATATAGAAGACCGCAAGGGGCTTGCGGCTTTAATGAAACAGAAGCGGTTCAAGGCGGTTTTAAATGGAGCCGGGTCATGTGCCTTGAAATCATGTGAGATGAATCCTGTGCTTGCGTATCGTGTGAATGTGCAAGCGGCACTAAATATACTGGAAATGATTTCTAGTCATGATACTCGACTGATTCATCTTTCTACAGACCTGGTATTTCCTGGGAAAGCAGAGGGGCTCTATACAGAAGAGGATCCGGTGTCGCCCGTCACGATGTATGGTAAGACAATGGCGATAGCCGAAGAGATTATTATGCTGAAAAATCCTTCCGCAGCGATTTTCCGGATATCGCTACCTATGGGAATCAGCGTCAATGGGCATGCCGGGGCGATTGATTGGATACTGTCGCGGTTTAAAAAGAATAATCCAGCCACATTATATTTTGATGAGGTACGATCGCCGTTTTATTGTGAAGATTTCAATGAGGTTACAGAACATGCCCTCGGGAATAAAATCAGGGGTATTTATCATCTAGGTTCTCATCGGCATCTCAGCCTTTATCAGATAGGACAAATCGTAAATAAGGTGGGCGGATACGCCCCGCACCTGTTAAAAGGCTGCATGCGAAAGGAAGCAGGCCCTATGCCCCCAAGGGCAGGAAACGTTACGATGAACAACAAGAAGCTTATCCAGGCTTTAGGAATAGACCCGTTTTGCAAATGGCCTTACCTGGAACACCACGTTCCCAGCGGGAAAGAATGGCATTACGACCGTCCTTCTCATTTTGTCTTTCATCCCGAACAGATTCATAAGTGTCTTTACCAGATTCCCATTGCCTGCTGAAAGAGTTGGTGCTGCGGGGGAATGGCGCGGTTCGCTGGATTGTACAGGAGGTACATTATTCATGCCTGCCTGTGCGTCCCCGCACGCAGACAGGCGGGTTTTGGGGTGTCGCTGGTGGACAAGCGTCTCGCTTGTCCTGTATGCGTTTATTGCTTTTGTTTTGGTCAACCGAGACGGTCGACCTACCAATTCTTCTAATGTAACTTTGAACCTAACAGCGTTAATATTTCGTCCGCCGCATGTTTGGATGCCCCTGATTTTGCAATCTCATTCATGAGCAGGGATAACTCATGAATACAATCCTGTCTTTTTTGTGGATTGTTGAGTAATTGTATTGCCTGATTAACAAGCCAGGCGGAATTCGCTCTGCACATAAGACGTTCTGGGACAATCATCTTACCGGCGAGTTTATTCACGAGTCCAATATAAGGGGTGATCAGGAATGGCTTGGCTATAAAATAGGTAAATGGCGATATTTTGTAAACGATAATCATCGGCTTGAGATAGTAGGCAATCTGTAATGTGATTGTTCCAGCGCCTGCTATGCAAAGGCTGGAGGCCTTGATTACTTCATGTACGTTCCCTACGACAACTTTGTAAGGGGCGTTGAATTCTTTTGTAATTTCACGTATAAGATCAAAATGTTGATCATTGCTACAGGAGATGAGAAATTGTGCCGTAGGGATTATTTGGTGTATCTGTGCTGCTGATTGCAGGAACAAAGGCAATAACCGAACGATTTCCTGTCTGCGGCTGCCAGGAAGAAGGGAGACGATAATTCCTCCCAATTGTTTTTTTAGTTCAGCAACAAATCCTTCATCAACACCCTCTTTATGAATTTCATCGAATAACGGATGCCCCACATAAGTAACAGGAATACCGGCAGTGTCATAGAAGAATTTTTCGAAAGGGTAAATAACGAGTAGCCTGTCTACCAGTTTTTTCATCTTTTTCACGCGCCACGGCCCATGCGCCCAGAGCTGTGGACTGATATAGTAGATCACGGGAATCCCAAGTTTTTTAGCAGCCCTGGCTATATAGAAATTGAAACCGCAATAATCAATCAATATGACCGCGCTAGGCCTTTCCTGCCTTAGGAAGCGGATACAATCCTTTTTCATTCTCAAGAAGGTCGATATCTCTGTTAAGGCGTGAAGCCACATTAAGGATGTTTGGGACATATCGTGGAGACCGTGTAATCCAGCCGTTGTCATGTTTTCTCTACCGAGTCCATAAAATGTTATCTGGGGATCTTTCTCAAGTAAACAGCGCATGAGGTTTGCGCCGTGAATATCTCCCGACGACTCCCCTGCGCTAATGAATATTTTCCTGGGAATTTCAGGCATGAATTACCTTTAAGATATAAGAAACAAGGGTTACGATAAAAAGTACGGGTGTTAATAGCCAGACGAAAACCAACACAAAAGAAGTGTCTATACAAAACAGGCCATAGTGTACATCGAGAGCAAACAGGATGAGACATATTACGGGGAAGACAATAAGGAATATAACAATCGTGTAAAAAAAGACGGCATGATTGTTGTATATCAGGAAAAAAGAAAGAAACGTGTTACACGTATAAAACAAGAGGAGTGTAAATGAGAACAGCTTTATTTTGGCAAAAAAATAGCTTACAGCAGATGCTGTGAGAGATACGAATGCTATGAGTAGTAATGCATGAAAAAATCCCAGCATGATGGACATAGTTTATTTCATGCTGGGATTTTTTCAAGACAATTATTTAAGCAGTGACAAAAAATTACTTTTTATCGGGGAAAAAGTCCTGTTTCACGCTAAGAGATAAATTAATGTGTGGTCGTAAATAGACAAACCAGAACATTATGCCAACCAGGATAACCCCCCCCACGATATTACCCAGAGTAACCGGGAAAAGATTATTCACAAAAAATCCCCTCCAGGTAAGTTGGGAGAGGTCTAGGGTTTTTCCTGCCATTTTTTCAGCAGCAGCGACGACTTCGGGATGTTTTTTTAATACCACACCCATGGGAATGAAGTACATGTTTGCAACACAGTGTTCAAATCCACTGGCCACGAAACCACCGATGGGGAAAACAATCGAAAGTATCTTGTCCGCTACGCTCCTACCGCTGAAACATAACCAGATAGCAAGGCATACCATTGCGTTGCAGAGGACGCCCCTTGCCAGGGCAGCCGAAAAAGAGAGATTAACCTTTGTGTTGGCGATAAGCAGCGCCTTTGCGCCGACCATGTTGTGAAAAAATTCCCATTGATGGGTTTGAGACATCCAGCAGACCATCGTCAGGCTGCCCACGAAATTCCCGGCAAATGAAACGATCCAGTTGTTGAGCATATCACGCGTCGAGATCCTTTTACTAATATAACCCATAATAATTAAACAATTACCCGTAAAGAGTTCCGCGCCGCCAACTACGACTAACATAAGTCCGAGGGAGAAGACAATACCTGCAATCATAGAGTTAAGTCCGAAGTGCAGGGTGGAGTCGCTGATTACAAAGGTGGCGAATTGTGCGCCAATGGCAATATAGACTCCAGCTAATATTCCCAGTAAAAAAGTCTGTGTAAAGCTTAATTTTGCCTTTACCAGGGCTACTTTGTCAATTCGGGATGCGATTAGCGGGGGTGAATAGGCATCCATATCAACAACCTGGATAGTTTTTGGAACTTTATTTTCCGCCATATCTTATATCTCCTTTTAATTATTTCTTAGATGGGCGCAAATAGATAAACCAATACACACCCGCAACCAAAACGATACCACCGAATAAATTTCCAAAGACGACAGGGAACAGGTTATCAATTAAAAATCCTTTAAAGAAGGTGAGATTCGAAAGGTCTATTTTCCCGCCATGTAACTTTTCTGCGGCGGCCAGCACAGCGCTGTTGCCTTTTAAAATTAGCCCCATAGGGATAAGCCACATGTTGACAACGCAGTGCTCGAATCCACATGCTATCAGACAGGAGATAGGCCAGAGCAATGCCAGTATCTTGTCCATATTACTTCTGCCGCTGTAACATAACCAAATACCTAAACATACCAGGGCATTACAAAGCACACCCCTGGCAAATGCAGCGCCAAAGGGGATATTTACCTTGTCATTGGCTGCAAGGACAATTTTAGCGCCCAGGAGATGATTGTTGATTGTCCATTGTTTTGAAACGTATATCCATAAAACAAGGGTTAATGCGCCAATAAAGTTTCCAATAAATGCAATAATCAGATTTCTGGCAAGGTCTTTACCGGTAATTTTTCTGGCCATAAAAGACATCGCAATAAGGCAATTCCCCGTAAAGAGTTCTGCGCCAGCAATTACGATTAAAACCAGGGCTAAAGTAAAGGCTACGCCTCCTACCAACTGATTCAGACCATAATTTGAGGTTGCAGTATGCGTTACTAACATGGAGAGTTGAATACCCAATGCAATAAAAACCCCGGCGAGAATACTCAGGGCGAACGTAGTTAGAGAACTGAGTTGCGATTTTGCAACACCCACTAGCCCTACTTTATCCGCCATCTTTGCCGGCGCATAGGCATCGATCTCGATAATTGGTACGGCATATTCCTGATTGTTTGTACTGCCAGTCTGCGCATCAGTCACAAAGCACCTCCTTTCGTATATTAAATTAGATTACGAATAAAATGTATCGCGCAATATTTTAAAATATATAATTAATTTATTCATACTGAACATTTGGCAAATAAAAAAAACGCACAATTGAGCTTACACAGTTTTTCACAAGGAAGTTCTATCCTTTTGCAACGCCCGTCATCTGAGGTTGAGCCGCCTTTGCCGGGGCAGCAGCTTCTTTTGCAGTTGCTGCTTTTATCATGGATAGTATCATGGTAATAAATATGAAACTCCAGGCAACATAAGCCGCATAGATAAAATATTTTGATATATTAGCAATGAATGGAATTTGAATGGCCTGCGAAAGCCTTATGGTACATGCAGTGTACATACCCAGAGGGAAGACCATTCCCCAATAAAGGGGGGTGTACTTAAATTGTGTCTTATGAAAGACGTATTTCCATATTCCAATAATGACCAAAAAGGGTATCCACCATGTACCGAATGACCAGAAAAACAAGGTAAATCCTTTTGTGAATCCCAGGAAATCAGCGTACGGTCCCTGTATTTTAGGAATGTTTATGCATAAGATAGAACCTGCTAGGGTTGTAATTGCTAGCGCACCCATATTTATCCAGTATGGCGGTACTAGCGCATCAGGGGATATTTTGAAAAATACGAGTCTATACATGATTAGTGTAATCAAGACCATGTAAAGGAAAGAGCCGATCATCCACCACACAAAGGAGGAAAACATCACAAAACTCCCGGCATCCCCGAATCTCGGTGCAAGTAAGGCTCCAAGCACAGCCACCGATTGGGTGCCAACGGTTGCGGTCAACCAACCCCCATGCATTACCATTTCGATCCTTTGATCACATTTTATAAAGAGGAGGTTAAATGTAGATAGAGAAACGATTGTCCAGAGGAATATGCCAAAATACCAGAATATCTTTGCAACTTCTGGATAATTTACTACAGAGACAAATTGTGCCCCCAGTACATTAGTGCCTGCAACAGTAGTGAAGAAAACGAGACTTAATTTCGGATTGGAAAGGTCATTATACAGGTTAGTCCAGAACATCCTTATCCGCAGTATTTGTAATGATAAAACAATTGCGTATGCAATAATGTTTATGTAAAAGAGCCCATAAGCAATACCCTTGAAGCCAAGAAGGTCGGATGCAATCGAGATTATGCCTGTGGACATGATAAATGCAAAATAAGCCGGGTGTAATGTCTTAATTGTATTTCTGACAACACTCATTGCGAAACCCCTCTCTGGTTAAGAAATAATATGCTCTGCACGGTTGACAACAAACATTTTACGGTAATCTAACACATATACAAGCGGTATTCCAATTAAAAAAATTATTGATATTTAATTTTTTCTACATAAACATTTTAAAATACGGAGTTTATAAAATTACAAATTTTTTTGTTCTGATTTCATTACATCGCCCCAGTAAATTTGCATTTCAAAAATGATATAGTCATTTCAAAATTTCATTTGATTGTGATATGTTTTAATCAAGAGCCCATAGTGAACAAGGCAGTAAAAATACGTTGCTTTTTGATTATATTATGCGTTATTATGACCAAGTTATATTTTATCAAGCGGCTTACATGGCAGATACGATGCATAAATCCCCCTTAAGAAAGGGGGCAGAGGGGGTTGTAATATAACCACGGAAAAACACAACCCCCCAAATCCCCCTTTGGTAAGGGGGACTAAGTTAAGTAGAATAATTTTGGGAGGTAAAAATGGCTGATTTAATTACAAAGGACATGGTTATTAATGATGTGATAAAAAAATATCCAAAGACAATTACGGTTTTTAGTAATTTTAAGGTAGATTCCTGTTGTGGCGGTGGTTTTAGTATTGAGAAAACAGCGGGAATGAGCGGTATCGATATGGATGCCCTGCTTAAGTCATTGAATAAAGCTGCAACGGGAAAATAGCAAGTCCGGATACATTATTTTGGTATCACTGAATGCTGGCGAAAGTCCGAAGTGTTGCCGTTTTTGGTATTGAGGCATATCTATTAGATATTGAAGTTTATATCGCCAGGGGTGATATGCCTTATATTGCCATCGTTGGGTTACCGGACACGGCGGTTAAGGAGAGCCGTGACCGGGTGAAGGCCGCGGTCAATAATAGCGGTTACAAGTTTCCTTATAAACCCATGACAATAAATCTTGCACCTGCAGACCGCAAGAAAGAAGGCCCGGTTTTTGAATTACCAATAGCAGTCGGGATACTTATAGCAACGAACCAAATCGAGGTTCCGGATATCCAGACCTATGCCATTGTGGGTGAGTTATCTTTGGATGGCAAGCTACGCGCTGTTAAGGGCTGTTTGTCAATGGCGTTCAAGTGCAAAGAACTGGGGATAAAAAGGTTTTTGGTTCCCTCTGAAAACGCGCCCGAGGCGGCGGTTGTTGACGGACTCGATACCATTCCCGTTGAAACCCTTACAGAGACGGTAGGGATTTTGACCGGGTCTATTCCTTCTGTGCCATATAAGATCAAGCTCAGCGAAGTGTTTAAGGAATCTTCCGCTTATGATGCGGATTTCGCGGACGTGAAAGGGCAGGAACATGTCAAAAGGGCTTTAACAGTTGCGGTTGCTGGGAATCATAATGTGATTATGGTAGGGCCTCCGGGCGCTGGCAAGACGATGCTTGCGCAACGTATCCCCACAATTATGCCTTTGCTTACCTTAGAGGAAGCTTTAGGAACTACCAAAATTTACAGTATCTTGGGACTCCTTGGGTCGAAACAATCGTTGGTCTCAACGAGGCCATTTCGTGCACCGCATCATACGATTAGTACGGCAGGGTTAATTGGCGGTGGTTCGTTCCCGAGACCCGGCGAGATTAGCCTGTCACATAATGGCGTACTTTTTTTAGATGAGCTTCCGGAATTTGACCGAAAGACACTGGAAGTGCTTCGGCAGCCGCTGGAAACGGGCGGTGTGACCATTTCGCGGGCGTTAAATTCAGTCACCTATCCTGCAAGCTTTATGCTCATATGCGCCATGAACCCCTGCCCCTGTGGGTATTATACCGATAAACGGAGAGAATGTCATTGTACGCCCCATCAGATTCAAAGTTATATGTCAAAGGTTTCCGGGCCGTTGTTGGACAGAATGGATATTCAGGTAGAGGTGCCAGCAGTACGCTATAACGAGCTTGTTGCAGAGAGGGCGGCGCAGTCCTCTGCGGATATGAGAAAAAAGGTGATGGTTGCCCGTGAAATGCAAAAAGAGCGGTTTAAAGATCAGCCAACGGGTACGAATGCCCATATGTCTTCCCGGCAGGTTAAAAAATATTGTGTGATGGATAAAGATACAGAAGCGCTTCTTTATCAGGCAATGACGGAATTGGGGCTTTCTGCGCGTGGGCACAGTAAGATTCTCAAAGTGGGGCGCACCATTGCCGATCTTGATGAAAGCGAGCATATAA
>Ga0082335_1005857_pt1 | contig 16513 bp, 16 predicted proteins | sample Subgrocontami58m_FD_72375 | JGI IMG/M metagenome (GOLD analysis project Ga0082335, IMG submission 72375) | Subsurface groundwater microbial communities from S. Glens Falls, New York, USA - GMW37 contaminated, 5.8 m (SPADES assembly) (version 2) ... | reverse complement strand
GCCGCGGCGTGGACATCCGGGCAACCCAGCCCCCATGGCCCGCAGGCCACCCCCCCCCGCCAGGAGCCGCGGCTGCAAGATACGGTCGACTGGGCGCGGGCGCGTTCCCCCCTTTACCGAAAGCTTTACGACAGCCTGCCCCGGGGGGACGTGGAGTTGTCCCTCCTGCCGCCCGTGACCAAGAATCAGTTGATGGCGGCCTTCGATAAATGGGTGACCGATCCGGCGGTTACCAGGGCAGGCGTTGACGCCTTGTATAACCAACTATCGCAATCCCGGTATCAGCACCCGCCACAAGTTATACGCCGCCAGAATGAAGAGGGAAAGGGAGAGGAGGGCAGTGGGCAGGACCGGGCGCCGGCCCATGAACTGGCGCAAACCTAGATAGGCAAATAGGCTCGTGGGGAGAAGCGCCGGGTAGAAGTAGCGTCCCTGGGGCTGGATGAATTCCAAGTTGTAGTGGACGACCCCCGCCAGCACCAGAAGAAAAGCCACGGCCAGAAGGGTCAGTGAGGCCCGCTGGTACGGAGAGAGGGAAGGGACGCGGGCCTCCCTGGCCAGGAAGATGACCAGGCCGGCAGCGGCCAGCAGAGTCAAGGCTCCGGCGACGGCGTAGGTCCGGGAATCGGAAGGGACACCCATCCAGCCGAACTGGGCCCAGAAGCTCTGGAACCCCACAGTGACGAAGCGCCCGGCCGCCGCCCCGTCGAAGACTCCCACTCTGGGCTGCCCTACCACTACCTGGCCATGGCGGGCGAGGCCGAAGATATCCAGGCCCCCGTAGACCGACATGTTGCGCAGAAACCACCATCCCGATATGGCCAGGGCGACTGCATAAACGCCCGCCGTCGCTAAGGCCAGCCTGGCCCACCGGACCCGCCCCGTTAACAGGTCGCCCAACGCCAGGCCCAGAGGAATCAGTGGCACAGCTACGTAGGCAGTGTCCTTGACGAGGAGCGCTAGCCCCAAAGCCACCCCCAAGGTTAAACCGCCACCCCAGGCCGGGCTTGGCATATGGAGAAAGGCCGTGGAGACAGAGCTTGTCCCCTCTCCCTTTGGGAGAGGCTTAGAGCCTGCCCTTAGTGCAGCGAAGGGGTGAGGCCCCTGGACGAAGAGATGCCGGGCCGCTGGCTGCATCCGTGCCAGCAGCAGGAGCAGGACAACTGTAAGAAACAACTCGCCAAGGATATCGTTGTTTATAGAGCCGGTGACATGCAGGTGCTGAGGGATGAAGGCCACCAGGGCCGTGACCCCCACGGCCAGAGTCTGCTCCCCGGGGAGGATGCGTCTAACAGCCCGATAGACCGCCGTCAGGAGAAGGGCCCCCAACAACAAAGAGAATATCCGTAAAGAGACGACCTGTTGAGCCAGCGGTCTGCCCTCCAGGGCCCGGTAGATGGGGACCTCCAAGAGGTAATAGAGAGGGGGTTGGTGGGACTCGTAGCGGATGCGGTCGATGGACATCTCTGGAGGAAAGTGGGCGGCCATTATCCGCTCCAGATACTGCTGATCGTAGTCCCCCATCTGGAGAACGGGAAAGCCCCTTCCCTCGGCCAGGTCCCGAACGTAATTGAAGTGGGCGGGCTCGTCCGGAGCCTGCCAGAGGGGCGTGTTGAGTACATAGGCGCTGCCTAGAGCCAGGTAGGCCACCAATATCAGCCCCAACAGACAGAGATCCGGAAATATGGTCCGTCGGTTATTCAACAGTGGCTCAATGGTTGTTCCATGGTTGTTCGATGGCTGTTCGATGGCTGTTCGATGGCTGTTCGATGGCTGTTCGATGGCTGTCGATAGTGGTTCGATGGTTGTTCGATCGCTGGTGTCTGGCCACGCAGGCCCAGAGTGAATTAAGTAATCTGCGCAATCTGTGCAATCTGCGGACTGGTCAGACGCTTGGCCCCCGCCCGTTTCCCCTGGGGGCTATCCATAAAGCCCGCGCACGTAGTTCCAGCGTACCTGCAGGGTCTCCCTCACCATGGCGGCGGTGTCCTGAAGGGGCCTTACCTTGCTCTCACGCTGGTAGTACCAGGGAATCGGGACCTCGACGATATTTAGACCGCGCTTCTGAGCGATGAAGAGGATCTCCACATCGGAGCCGAACCCCCAGGTTCTTTGAAGCGAGAAGAGGGCCTCCGCCGCCCCGCCGCGGAAGCACTTGAAGCCGCACTGGGTGTCCGCCAGGCCCCGGACGGCCACGGTCCGGACGATCAGGTTAAAGACCCGCCCCATAAGGTGCCGGTAGGAAGGCTCGCCGTAGCGCCGGGCCGTCTGTCCCTCACGAGTCCCCACGGCCACATCGAAATGATTATGTTGAGGAGGTAGAAAGCGCTCCAGTTCCTGGATAGGCATAGAGAGGTCCGCGTCGCACTGGAAGCGGTACTCCCCCTGTGCCTCCAGCATGCCCGTCCTGACGGCGTAGCCTTTGCCCCGGTGGGGATTCTGTACGAGCCGGACTGCCGGATGGCTCGACCCAAATTCCCGGACCAGCCGGTCGGTGCCATCGACGCTTCCATCATCCACCACCAGCACTTCCGCGCCGTAGGTCTGCCTCCCCAGGTGCGCGACTATCTGTTCGAGAGTGCCCAGGATACGCCTCTCCTCGTTGTAGGCGGGGATGACTATAGAGAGGTAGGGCTGATTCACGGGTCCCCGGACAGGATGGAGCCCAGATACTGGACCTCGACCCGGCGGGCGGCCTGGATAGCGCGCCTCTTCCGCAACATCCGAGGGAGGTAGAGCAGGGCTGCCGCCTGGCCTTCCAACCTGGCCCGGGCCGCCGGCTCCCGGGAGTGGCACAGGGAGTGCCAGGCATAACCTATCTGCGCACCCAGGACCCGGTGCCAGTAACGGCGCAAGAGCGCTCCCGGCATGTCCTTGGCCACGACATTGATAAAGTTCCTCCCGCAGAGGAAGCTGGCCACCGTGCCCCCACCTGTGGCGCTGAGGCGATGGTAGACCCTGGCTGCAGGGACGTAAGTACAGCGGTATCCCGCCAGTTGGGCCCGGAAGCTCAAGTCCACGTCTTCGCAGTATCCCCGGAAGTCCTCGTCCAACAGCCCGACGTCATCCAGCATGGACCGGCGGTACAGAGCAGCTCCGGCACAGGCCCCGAAAACCTCGCCGGGGTCATCATAGCGGCCATTATCCCGTTGCCAGACCCCCCGGTTGCCCGGCACCCCCGCAGGCGTGTAGAAATCGCCGGCGCTCTGGATAACGTCCCGCCGGTCGAAAAGGAGCAGCTTGCTGGCCGCCATGCCGGCTTCGGGATGGGCATCCAGGCCCGCCACCAGCTCCTCCAACCACCGGGGCTCAGCCTCGGTGTCGTTGTTCAAGAGAGCCACCAGCTCCCCTTCGGTCAGCCGGATGCCGGCGTTCACCGCTCCGGCGAAGAAGAGGTTCCGCGGGAGGGAAACCACCCGCACCTCAGGATAGTCGCGGCCCAAGACCTCCAGGCTGCCATCGGTGGAGGCGTTGTCCATAACTACCGTCTCGAAGTCCCGATATGTCTGGCGGCGCAAGGCCTCCAGACAGGTTAGCAGCAAGGCCTCACCGTTCCAGTTGGGGATGATCAGGGAAACACGCGGTCGGGCGCGGTGGAGCGGCAAATCTACTCCTCGTACACCGCCCAGGCGTCCGGTGACTCCCAGACCTGCACCCGGGCCAGAAGCCTGGAGGCGTCTCCCAACCTGTCCCTTAGCTCTCCGTGAATGAACCGGGCGAGATTCTCCGAAGAGGGGTTCTGCGAATCAAAAGGCGGCACCTCATTCAGCGGAAAGTGGTCCAGGCGAGAGAGGATACCCTTGAGGCGCTCCTTGAGGTCGGTGAAATCGTATAGGATTCCGATCTCATTGAGCTGGTCTCCGGACAAGGTAACCGCAACCTCGAAGCGGTGGCCGTGGAGGCGCTCGCAGCGCCCGCCATACCCCCGGAGGCAATGGGCCGCGTCAAAATGCTGCTGGACAGTTACGTGGTACATTTTTCTCTCAGTTATCAGGTGTCAGTTGTCAGTTATCAGCAATCAGATGAGCGGCGCGCTGTTAATCGCGTGGGCTCCAGACAGTTGTTAGGAGGCTTCTCTACGCAAAAGGCGCCTCCCGCGTTCAGTCGGTAGCTGCCATGAGCACCCTCTTTGCAACTTCCGGCAACTCGATCGGTGCAAACATCGCCGCCGGGAAGAGATAGCCGTCAGACTCTGACTTGTCCTCGTCGATGACTCGAAGCAGGTTGTGAGCCTCCGCCTCCGCATCTGGCAGTGTGCGGTAGACTTTCCCTAAGATCAGGCTTGCCGGATTGCTCTCGTTATTGATGCAGATCACAAAATCACTCATCGACATCCATCACCGCTGCCCTTAAGGGGTCCTGGCTAAGATGCGCACTCCCTCATGGCCCACCGCGGCGGCAAGCTCCGACGCCGTCTTCCCCATAACGGGGTGCACCCAATCCGGGGCTATCTCCGCCAGCGGCCCGAGGACAAAGGCCCGCTCCGCCAGCCGCGGGTGAGGGATGGTCAGCTCCACGGTGTTCAGGACCTCATTATCATAGGCAAGTATGTCTATATCAATCGTTCGGGGCCCGTTTGTGAACGTCGGCCGTCGCCCCATGTCAGCCTCGATGCGCTTGGCCAGGGCCAGCAGCTCTCCTGGGGAAAGGCCGGTCTCACCATAGCAGGCGGCATTAACGAAGGCAGGCTGCTCCAGATAGCCCACGGGATCGGTCTCGTAGAAAGACGAGACAGTCCGCACGGCCACCCCAACGCCCAGGCGGCGTAGCGCCTCCCGCAGGTTCTCTTCTTTGTCACCCAGGTTGGACCCCAAGCCCAAGAATACCCGGGCCATTAATACCTCACGATCATATCGGCCATACGAGCGGCACGGGCCATGACCCCCACATCATGTACCCTCACCATGTCCGCGCCACGGGCAATGGCCAGGACCATGGTAGCGGCGGTCTCTCCTAGCCGGTCCCCGTCCGGTAGGCCCAGGACCTTAGCCGCGGAGAACTTGCGGGACGTGCCGACCAGCAGAGGCTGCCCCAGGGCCCGAAAGTCCTCTAATCGCCGGAGAATGGCCAGGTTCTGGCCTCCTCGCTTCCCAAAGCCCAGGCCCGGGTCCAGGATAATGCTATCCGGGGACACTCCAGCCTCCATGGCTATCTCCTTGCTCCGCCGCAGGCCGTCCATGACCTCCTGTACCAGGTCCCGGTAGGCCATGCCCTCCTGGTTGTGGGTCAGTACCAGGGGAACTCCCTGCCGGGCTGCCAGGTCAGCCAGCCTGGGGTCCTTCTGGAGGCCCCAGACATCGTTTATGATAGACGCGCCCAACTTGAGAGCCGCTTCGGCCACCTCGCTCTTATAGGTATCTATGCTAACCGGCACGGTCGCCTGGGCTGCCAGGCGTTCCATGAACGGGAGCACGCGGTCCATTTCCTCCTGGACGCCGACGGGCTCCGCCCCCGGCCGGGTCGATTCACCGCCCACGTCAATGATATCGGCGCCCTCGGCCTCCAGCCGCTGGGCCCGGGCCAGCGCCTCGTCCCACCGACCGGCCAGCCCATCGCCCGTAAAGGAGTCAGGGCTTAGATTAACAATCCCCATAATGTAAGTCCGCTCTCCCCACCGGAGGGTGGCCCGCCCGCAGCGCGTTTCTTTTAGGGGACCCGGTATCCGGTTCATATGCGCTTCCAGGCCCATTCTAGCACAAGCGCCCGCGTCTACAAAAGTTGCGGGGCGTGATACAGATTTCCGCAGGGTATCCGGGGAGATCGTGCGGCTCTGTTGAGCCGCCTGCGCGAAATCCTGCACCGCACCCGAAGCAAAGTTGCGTTAAGCTCAGCGCCGCTATATAATGCCCGCGACGTTAACCGTGGAGGTAACGATGCCGCTGCCCCTCGCCCTGGCGCCCCCCCTGGCTGTCATCGTCGCCATCGGGATGTTCTTGCTGATACGCTGGTGGATCGGCCGGGCAGGAGCAGCCCTTCTTCTTACTTTTTCCCTCATCCTCAATTTCATCCTGCTGTCCCCCTTAGTTCTGGTCGCGATGCTGGCCCAGGAGGTTATGGACTTCCAGCAGAAGGCCCCTACAGCCCCCAAGGTGCTCCTGGTGGAAAAGGGGCCTGAAATCCTCCTGGCCGCGAGCTTTACCGAGGTGAAAGACCTGGAGCGGGGCTTCTCTTCCTTCAAGCCGCTTAGTAAGGACCAGGTGGCGCGACTGACCCAGCTCGGCGATGCCCGGTACGACGCCCTGACCAGGGACTACTATAAAGTCTTCGTGGTCAAGAGAGAGTTTCTGGAGAAGCTAGCAGCGCCTGTAAAGCCTGCCACCCAGGGGGCCCAGGGCCAGGCATCTCAGCAAGACCCGGCGGCCATTCAGAAGCTGCTCGCGTCGGCCACGGAAGCCTTCGTGTCCAACGACCTGGACCGAGTGGCCCGGACCGCGGCTGACCTGCAGAAGGCCTTCAAGGAAAGGGGCCTAAACGACGGCGCAGACCTGGCCCGCCAGCTTGAACAGGCGGCCAGAGCCAGGGACCTAAACACCCTGAGGACGCTGGCGCCGAAGCTGGCGCAGTTTGCATCGCCTTTGGGAGGCGGGCAAGGCCCCTTGGGGGCCGGCGTTCCACCATCACTTCCCATCTCGGGGGATATTATCCTAAAAGTGATCGACGCAGAAGACCCGGCCAAGCTGCTGGCCCAATATCTACCGCAACAGACTATCCAGGAAATAAGCGGCGGTATTACGGCCAACCTGAAGCTAATGCTCATGGCCTACCTCCTGCAGACCCGTTTCCAGAACGGCTTCGACCCGATGTTCCTGCTTCTGGAATACAACCGGGGATCTATCCAGGTGTATCCCGCCACCACCATTTCCAATCTACTGAAGGTGGTGCCCCTGGAGCCGCCGGGCCAGCCAGCTTCGAAACCGAAGCAATAGCCGTCAGCTATCAGCCATCAGGATACAATAGAAAGGTAGGGAAATGCGTAGAAAAATAACCGTGGTGGGAGCCGGAAATGTGGGCGCTACCACGGCCCAGCGCCTGGCCGAGAGAGGCTATGCCGACGTAGTCCTGGTGGACATCGTAGAGGGACTGCCTCAGGGCAAGGCCCTGGACATGCGCCAGGCGGGTCCCATTGCCGGCTACGATTCGGCGGTCATCGGCGCCAACGGATACGAGGAGACTGCAGGGTCGGAGATCGTAGTCATTACATCCGGAGTGCCCCGCAAGCCCGGGATGAGCCGGGATGACCTGGTTCATACCAACATGAATATCGTCAAGGCCGTAACAGAGCAGGTCGTGCGTTATTCTCCTGATTGCATCATAGTGACAGTGACGAATCCCCTGGACGCCATGACCCAGCTCACCTTGAAGACCAGCGGCTTCCCCAAGTCGCGGGTGGTGGGTATGGCGGGCGTCCTTGACACCGCCCGCTTCCGGACCTTCCTGGCCATGGACCTGGGAGTCTCCGTGGGAGACGTGTCCGCCTACGTCCTGGGAGGACATGGCGACACTATGGTCCCCCTCACGCGGCTGACTACGGTCGGGGGCATCCCCATTGCCCAACTCCTGTCTACAGACCGCATCGAGGCCATCGTCCAGCGGACCCGAAAGGGGGGGGAGGAAATTGTCTCCTACCTCAAGACGGGCAGCGCCTTTTATGCTCCCTCAGCCGCCGTGGCCCAGATGGTAGACGCCATGGTCTTCGACAAGAAGCAGATTCTCCCCTGCTCTGTCTACCTGGAAGGCGAATACGGCCTCAGCGGCGTCTTCGTCGGGGTTCCCGTAAAGCTGGGGTCCCGAGGAGTGGAGGAGGTCATACAGATAGAGCTCGCTCCAGAGGAACGGGCCGCCCTGCACCGCTCGGCCGATGCGGTCCGTGAGCTGGTGCAGCTTATGAAGCTATAGACGCTGTGGGCACCATCTACCGCCGCGCCGCCGCGCTGCCCTGGGTCCCGCACCCCGAGGCCGAGGGGCTGGAGATGAAGGAGCTGCTGGCGCTTCCTGGCGAAGGAGCCACTTCCCGCGTGCACCGGATACCCCTGGCAGGCATACCGGAACACGCCCACCCCCGCCGCCATCTCATCTGGGTACTTTCGGGACGGGGACGCCTCTGGGTCCAGGATGTAGGAGAGCTTGTGTTGGAGCCAGGGGTCTTCGTCTACGTGCCATCGGATCTCCCTCACCGGTTCCACAGCGTAGAAGAGGGGCTGGAGCTTCTCACGGTCTCCCTGGCGTCGGAGAGGACTCGCTAGCGCTGCACCTTCGTAACGCTCCAAGGTGGAGCCCGCGATTCAGGGAAGACAGTTGAGGGCAACGGCGCGAATTCTCAACGGATGAGGATACATCCGACCGGGTACCACCTCATCTCGCTCCTCGCTTCTGGATGTGGCTTACTACTTCACTTCGGGTGTCATCCAGGTATCCGTAAAAGGCCGGCGTCTTGATATGATATAGGATATGGCGGAGCTCTTCCCCGATCTCCAGAAGCATATCGTTTACCTCCGAGGGACTAAGCTCGCTTTGCGCGAGTTTTGGAAACTGCCTCTCCAGAAGTCTACGGAAAGAGCCCTCAAGGTCCGCAAAAGCGTGCGCCAGGGTCCAAGCCTCCCTGTTCTGTCTGTCATCGAATTTGCGAACCTGTGGACACCGTGAAAGAAGGCCGGCTAGCACTTTTAGGTCTGCCACTTCATTACCGCCTCCCTTTGTCGAAGCAGGGCGCTGCCGCTCGTATTAACGAGCTTGGTGCAGTTACTTCGCGCAGATACATAGTAGTCTAGCCCGGCTGAGCTCGTCAATGCCGCCGCTTTCATTGCGTCTTTAGATCAATTGGCAATCGGGTGGATAGAGCCGATAAGGAATTCCCTGGTTACGCGTGACCCAATCCCAGCTACGAATCACTCAGTGACCCAATGACCAATGACCTGATGACCCCTCTGCGCCCTCTGCGGTGAGGTGGGCTTGAACGTCACGGCCTGAAGGTGGTAATCTTAAGTGCAGCCGTGAGAGAGATCCAAGCCCACCAGATCACCGAGGCCGTGGCCCGCCTCTGCCAGCAGGCCAACTTCGACTTACCCCCGGATATCCTGGCAGCCTTGGAGCAGGCGCGGTCTGAGGAAGCCTCCCCGGAAGCCCGTGCGGCCCTGGGCCAGCTCCTGGAGAACGCTCGCATCGCCCTTAGCGAGAGGGTCCCCCTTTGCCAGGACTGCGGCTACACTATCGTCTTCCTGGAGTTGGGGCAGGACTGCCACGTCGTGGGCGGCGACCTGTCCGCAGCGGTGCAGAACGGCGTGAGGCAGGGTTACGGAGAGGGCTTCCTACGAAAGTCCATCGTAAACCCGCCCATCTTCCAGCGGGCCAACACCGGAGACAACACCCCCGCCGCTATCCACACCGAGGTAGTGCCCGGAGACCGGCTAAGGATCGTGGTCATGCCCAAGGGTGGAGGGTCGGAGAATATGAGCGCCCTGGCCATGCTTACCCCGGCCCAGGGGACCAAGGGGGTTGTAGACTTCGTGGCCGCCACCGTGGACCGGGCCGGCTCCAATCCCTGCCCACCGGTGATCGTTGGAGTAGGGATCGGCGGCACCGCCGACTACGCCATGTACCTGGCCAAGAAGGCGATTCTCCGAGATATCGGCAAGCCTCACCCCGACCCCCAAATAGCAGGATTAGAGAAGGAACTCCTGGAACGAGTCAACGGGCTGGGTATCGGAGCCCAGGGCTACGGAGGACTGGTCACTGCCCTGGCCGTGCATATCGAGACCTACCCCGCCCACATCGCTTCGCTGCCCGTGGCGGTAAGCATCCAATGTCATAGCGCCCGGCACCGGGAGACGGAGCTGTGACGCGGCGATCCGCAGATTTCGCCGATTCCACAGATGGAGGATGTCATTCTAAGCAATCCATGGGATGGGAGTCCATCACGGAGGGTGAAAATATGGTGACGTATGCCCCAGTGCTTTAGCCTGGGGTGGAACGTTGTACCCCAGGCTAAAGCACTGGGGCATGTGGGTCCAGACAAATGACCAAGCTAACTCCTCCTCTAGACGATAAGACCATCGAACAGTTGCGCACCGGCGACCGGGTCTCCATCACCGGAGTGATTTACACGGCCCGGGACGCCGCCCATAAGCGCATGGTGGAGGCCCTGGAACGGGGCGACCCCCTGCCCATCCCGCTGGAGGGCCAGGTAATTTATTATATGGGGCCCTCCCCAGCCCGGCCGGGGCGACCCATCGGCTCGGCCGGCCCGACTACCAGCGGCCGGATGGACCCTTACGTGCCGGCGCTGCTGGCCCGTGGACTCAAGGGCATGATCGGTAAAGGGAACCGCTCTCCCCAGGTTAGGGAGGCCATCAAGCAGCACCGCGCCGTATACCTGGGCGCCACGGGCGGCGCAGGGGCCCTCATTGCCCGTAGCATCGTGAAGGCTGAGGTGGTAGCGTACGAAGACCTGGGGGCCGAGGCCATCCGGCGTCTCGAGGTCGAGGACTTCCCGGCTCTGGTCATCAATGATATCTACGGGGGGGACCTGTACGAGGAAGGAAAAGCCAAGTATGCCCGGACCAGATGAGGGCAAGGGTGGCCAGGCCCTTCGGGGGCTTCGCCACTGGATAGAGGCAACCTTCCCGTTCCGGCAGGGCGTTGGCGCCCCGCGGCTCGGCCTCGGCCCCTACGCCAACGTCATCGACCTGGGTGACGGCCGGGGGATGGCCCTCTGCACCGACGGGGTGGGCACCAAGGTCCTGGTGGCCCAAATGCTGGACCGCTACGACACCATCGGGATCGACTGTGTGGCCATGAACGTTAACGACCTGATCTGTTTAGGCGCCGAACCCCTGTCCCTGGTGGACTATATCGCCCTGGAGGAACAGGACCCAGCCTTCCTGGAAGCCCTCGCCAGGGGCCTCCACGAAGGGGCCCGGCAAGCGGGAGTAGCCATCGTGGGGGGCGAGGTCGCCCAGTTGCCAGAGATCATCAAAGGGCAACGTCCAGGCCGGGGCTTCGACCTGGCCGCCGCGGCAGTGGGGATCGTTCCCCTGGACCGGCTAATCCTGGGGCAGGACGTCCGCCCTGGCGACGCCCTGGTTGGGCTGGCCAGCAGCGGTATCCACAGCAACGGCCTGACCCTGGCGCGGCGCGTCTTGTTTGGCGAACGCGGGCTGGACCCGCTCGCACCGCACCATGAGTTGGGCCGGAGCATGGCCGAGGAGCTTCTTGAACCGACCCGCATCTACGTCACCCCTGTCCTGGAGACGCTGCGCTCGGGCCTACACGTCAAGGCCCTATTCCATATCACCGGCGAGGGCTTCCTGAACCTCACCCGCCACCGTTCAGAGGTGGACTGGGACATAGACCACCTGCCGGAAACGCCTCCCATCTTCAGCCTGATCCAGCGTTACGGGCAGATCAGCGACAGGGAGATGTACGCCACGTTTAACATGGGGACCGGCTTCTGCCTGGCAGTGCCCCCGGACGAGGTGGGACGGGTAGTGGAAATAGCTCAGAGGCACGAGATCGACGCCTTGCTCATGGGGCGCGCTGCGCCCCAAGTGGGACCCCGCAGGCGGGTGGTGATAGAGCCGAAAGGGATCGAGCTCGGGCTTTAGATTGAGCTACAGGAGCTTCTTAGGAAATGTCATTCCACGCCGGAGCCATACAAAACGATAGAGTGCTCCTGCGAACACTGAATCCACGGCTGCCGGGATCTTCATGCCCCAGTGCTTTAGCCTGGGGTACCGCCTTCCACCCCGGGCTGAAGTGTTACGCCGGAGCCTTCAGGCAAGAGGCAGCGTAAAGTAAAAGGTAGTGCCCTTACCAACCTCGCTGTCCACACAGACCCGGCCGCCGTGGGCCTCCACCAGCATCTTGGTGATGTGTAGACCCAGCCCCAGCCCCTCGTCCTTCCGGTCCCCTTTGGCCCTGTAATAGCGGTCAAAGATACGGGGCACGTCCCCTGGGGCTATCCCAAGACCCTTATCGACCACCGAGGTCACTATCTCCCCGTTCTCTAACTTCGCAGCCACCATGACCTCGGACTCCGGTGGCGCGTACTTGATGGCGTTACCGAGCAGGTTTAGAAAAATGCGCTCCAGGCGGCCCGGGTCTGCGTCCACCGTTGGCAGGTCCTCCGGCATTTCCACCCTGACCCTTCTCCCACTCACGACCAGGGCGTACCTTTCCAACAGGCTGGACACGAAGGACCCGAGCTCCACCGGGTGCTTCTCCAGCAACAACTGGCCAGAATCCTGCCGCGCGGAGTCCACCAGGTCCCTGATCATGGCGTTCATGCGGTGGGAGGCTGCGATGATGTATCCCAGGCTCCGCCCGCGCTGGCCCCCCTTACCCATCGTCCGCTGCAGGATTGACGCTTGTCCCTGGATTATCGCCAGCGGGCTCCGAAGGTCGTGGGAGATGGAGTTGATGAAGTCCTCCCGCTGCTCCTGCAGCTCATGTATACCCGTGACATCAGTGAAAGTGGCCACCGCGCCTAGCATCTTACCATCTGGGGCACGAATAGGCGCCGCGCTGGCGGAAACCCACCTGGTCTTGTCATGGTTGTTACGCAAGACCAGGGTCATACCGCACACAGTCTCACCCCGCAGCGCCCGCATTACGGGCGCCTCGTCTAGCTTAACCGGCCGCCCGTCGCCCGTTTCGGTCTTCAAGTTCGCCGCTCGTTCGACCAGGGACGACCCCTGCCCAGCATCCGAGTAGCCCAGAAGGTCCGTAGCGACACGATTCATGTGGAGGATCTCCCCAGTCGGGCCGTAGATGATTAGCCCGTCGGCGATGGCTCCAAGGGTAGCGTTAAGCTCCGCCGCCCGGCGGCCGGCCTCCTCGGCCTGTTCCTGAGCCTGAACGCTGGCAACGACAAGTCCCTGGTTGGCGTCCATGAGTTGCTTCAGCAACCGCTCCCGTTCTTCCTCAGCCCGCTCGCGCTCGCCGATCTCGATGCACAGGGCTTCGTTCGCCCGGTTTAGCTCCTCAGTCCTTTCCTCAACCCGCTTTTCCATCTCCTCGTGGGCTCTCAACAAAGCCTCTTGCGCCAGTTTACGCTCGCGGCGCACCACCACCTCGCGCAATTCTCGGTCCACCGCAGGAAGGAGCCGTGCCAGATCACCTTTCCTAAGATAATCATGGGCGCCGGCTTTCATCGCCTCAACCGCGATATCTTCGCCTATCCTGCCCGAGACGATGATAAATGGCAGGTCTAGTCCCTTTTTCTTCAACAATGCCAGCGCCGCCAGCCCGCTGAACCGGGGCATAACATAGTCCGACAGTATTATGTCCCAGCTCTGACCATCGAGGGCGGCGATCATGGCGTCGGGGGTATCAACCCGTTCGTAGACCGGGTCATAGCAGCCACCCCTTAGCTCGCAAAGCAGCAGCTCAGCGTCGTCTTCGGAGTCCTCGACAATCAGGACACGCAGCGGTCTGTCCACGTCAGCCTCTACAACACAGGCGGCGGCTCGTTCAAGACCAACCAGTAGAGCCCCAACTGCCGAACCGCCTCAGCGAATTGGGTGAAATCCACCGGCTTACGAATATAACTGTTCGCTCCAAGCTTATACCCGTTCACCAGGTCTTTCTCCTCCTTAGAAGAGGTTAGAATGACCACCGGAAGGAGCTTCTTAGAGTCATCAGCCCGCAGGCGTTGCAAAACCTCCAAGCCATCCACTTTGGGCAGCTTCAAGTCAAGCAGTACGACCTGTGGCACGGCGCACGGATCGCGGCCGGCATATTGGCCAGTGCAGAAGACATAGTCCAGGGCTTCGGCCCCATCCCAAGCCACCACCACCTCATTCATAATATTGTTTTCTTTAAGGGCCAAGAGCGTTAGCTCTACGTCGTCGGGATTGTCTTCTACCAGGAGGATCACTCTACTCTCCAATTTCTGTCTCCCCTCAAATTGGGCCGTCCCAGCTACAGGGTGAAATAGAAGGTCGCACCATTCTCCATGGCTCCTTCAGCCCATACCCGGCCGCCGTGCCGATGAACGATTCTCTGGACTGTAGCCAGGCCGATTCCGGACCCTGGAAACTCGGTAACTCGGTGCAGCCGTTGGAAGGCGCCGAACAGCTTATCGGAATAGGCCATATCAAAGCCGGCGCCGTCGTCTCGCACGAAGTAGGCCGGCTTGCCTTCGTGTTGCGTCACACCGAACTCTATGGTAGCAGATGCGTGAGTGCTGGTAAACTTCCAGGCATTCCCGAAAAGATTCTGTAGAGCCAGCCGGAGCAGATCTGGGTCTCCTTGGACGGTCAGGCCCGGCGTTATGAGGAACTCCACCCGGCGCTCCTTCTCCGCTTCCTGAAGCTCCCGGGCGATGTCCCGGGCCAGACGGCTCAGGTCCACCGACTCGCGACGCATTTCCTTACGCGTCACCCGGGAGAGCATCAGCATGTCGTCGATAAGATGCCCCATGCGTTGCGATGCCGCCCGCACGCGTTCGAGATAGTCCTGGCCCTTGTCATCCAGCTTGTCTACGTAGTTCCGCAGGAGCACCTGGCTGAAACCGTCGATGCTCCGCAGCGGCGCCCGCAGGTCGTGGGAAACGGAGTAAGAGAAAGCCTCCAATTCTTTGTTGACTGCATCCAGATCAACAGCCCGGCGCTGGGCTTCACCCATCAGCCGCTCTTTTTCTTCCTCTGCCTGCTTCCGGGCAGTTATGTCTTCTTTCACAGCCAGGTAATGGGTGGTGTTGCCTGCCGGGTCTCTGATGGACGAGATGGATGCGAACTCCCAATAAAGCTCCCCATCCTTCTTCTTGTTATGGAGCTCTCCGCGCCATTCTCCACCGGATGAGATCGTCTCCCAGAGCTTCTGGTACCCTTCGGATGGCATCTCGCCCGATTTCAGGATACGTGGGTTCTGGCCGATGGCTTCTTCCAGGGTATAGCCCGTCGTTTGAACGAACTTGGGATTGACGTACTCGATGTGACCCCAGATATCCGTGATGACGACAGTGCTCGGGCTCTGCTCGACGGCCCGAGATAGTTTTCTCAGATCGTCTTCCGCACGCTTTCGAGCGCTGATGTCCTGGAAATAGACCGCCACTCCATCTCTTCTGGGGTAGGCGTGGACCTCGAACCACGTTTCGAACGGCGGATAGTATTCCTCGAATCGCCTGGGTACCTGGTCTGACATGACCCTGTGATACTCGTTGTAGAAGGTGGAGCCTACAGCTTCCGGAAACTCGTCCCACAGGTTCTTGCCCAAGAGCTCTTCCCGGGTTTTCCGCATCAGAGGCTCTGCTGCCTTATTAACGTAGGTGATCCGCCACTGGCGGTCCAAGGCGAAGAAGGCGTCGGTGACGCTTTCCAGGATATCGGAGACCTGCCGGCGGGCGGCCTCTGCCTCCTTCCGTGCGCCCCGTTCAGCCGAATAGAGCCGGGCGTTCTCTACAGCAAAGGATAGAGCCAGCCCCAGGTCCCTGGCAAAATCCATATCCGCGTCAGAGAAGGGCACCGCCGCCGAGTGGTAGTTGAACGAGAGGACGCCGATGGTCTCGTCCTTGGCGACCAGAGGAACCATGAGCACAGAGCGAAGCCCGTAGGCCTCCATGGCCTCTCGCTTAACCCTATTGTCGTTCAAGGCATCGTCGATGGCTAGAAGCTCCTTGGCACTGGCGGCCAGCGCTATATGCGTAGCCTCTTCACCGCCGATCCGCGTCCCGACAATCCCCTCAGGCATCCTGTAGATATACCTTATTATCCAGTGCTCACCATCTCGCAAGACTATGCTGGCTGACTCACAGCCGATGGCTGTCGCGGCTGCCCCCACCACCCTCTCCATTATCTCATCAGAATCCAGGGTCGAATTGATGGTCATGCTGATGGCGTTGAGGGCTTCGCTCCTATTACGCCTTAACGTCTGCTCCCGGAAGAGCCGGTCCCGCTCTACCTCGACAAGGCTTCTCGCCTTCAGGGTTTCCAAGCGATGGAGCAGTACCGTCGCGGTGCGGTCCTGCCCGCGGAACACCGCCGGAGATATATAATAGAAGTTATCGTAGATTTCCGGCCCCACCACGGCGATGGGATGGGTAGCCAGCGCACCCAAGAGAATAGCAGGATCGAAACGCCTGCGATCGTATTGGCAGAGGCCGATGGCTTTGCTGTCAACGAAGAAGTCGTTCAGATTGGACTCATACTCCATCAGACGCTCGGAACCGGGCACCCCCTGGAGTGCCCAGGTCATCTCCCCGGTTACGCGGAATGCCGTGTAGCCTTCCTCCAGCGCGCGCTTCGTCTCATCCCCCAGAAGAGCGATCATTCCATCGGGGCTAAAGGCTCCGTCCCGCAGATATGCCTCTTTAACGGTGAGGATACTGAGCTGCCCGCTCCTCAGGTATATTTCAACCTGCACGCCGTCATCCCGCAGATAGCCCACAACCGTCTCTGCGGTCCGTGCGTCTACGATGTAGACCACTTTCTCACCGCGCTCGAGCCCCTGGCGCAGGTAGGGCGTAAGCAGCGCCCGGTGCTCTTCTTCCGACTCATAGAGGCAACATGCATGGTCC
>Ga0082335_1005856_pt1 | contig 16515 bp, 17 predicted proteins | sample Subgrocontami58m_FD_72375 | JGI IMG/M metagenome (GOLD analysis project Ga0082335, IMG submission 72375) | Subsurface groundwater microbial communities from S. Glens Falls, New York, USA - GMW37 contaminated, 5.8 m (SPADES assembly) (version 2) ... | reverse complement strand
TGATGGCGCCGTGCACGCTGGTCTTGGTCGTCTGCACCGGGTCGTGCTGGTAGTGGATCGGCGACGCGGGGCAGGCGAGGTTGTAGATTTCGTCCACCTCGACAAATAGCGGGAAGGTGACGTCGTGGCGCATCAGTTCGAAGTGAGGGTTGGGCAGCAGGTGGGCGATGTTGTCCTTAGTGCCGGTGAAGAAGTTGTCGACGCACAGCACGTCGTGGCCGTCGGCGAGCAGGCGCTCGCACAGGTGCGAGCCGAGGAAGCCGGCGCCGCCGGTTACCAGGATGCGTTTGCGGGTGCTGTAGATTCGCATTTTGTTACTCTCTGGGGATTGAGTCGCGAGCAAGCTCGACCGGTGTGGCATTGCGGCTTTTGCGAATGTCCTGAAGCTGCATTTCGAGCAGCATTGCCCTCGAGGCCGATTCCAGATCCAGACCTCGAATTGGCTTACGCACTCCCGCTCCCAAGCACGCTACCGCCCTGCAAGACACTTGCGTGTTTCGCATGGATTTTGTTTCGCGAGCCGGCTCGCTCCTACAACTTACACCCCGCGGTTCGCGAGCAAGCTTGCTCTTACCTACAACGGCTATGCGCTCATTTCGGGTTGCGCGCGCCGATTTCGCCGACTTCGCGCTGCAATTGTTCGATCTCGGCCTTGAGCGTTTCGTATTCGGCCATCTTGCGCTTGAGAAAGTGGACCGCGATAGTGGCTTTGCTATCGATGCCCCGCGGCGTGAGCAGGTAGGCGTAGCCCAGCTTGTTGCGGCTATTGCGAAAGTTGCGCACCTTGACCAAACCCTTGTCGATGAGGGCATTCAGGCAGTAGTTGACCTTGCCGAGGCTGGCTCCCAGTTCGCGCGCGAGATCGCGCTGGCTCAGGTCGGACCTGGCTTCGAGCAGCCTCAGCAAGCGGAAATGGGCGTCCGGTATGGAACGATTAATTGTGGGTGGCATGATCGCGGTCTGTCGGGTTTTTTGGGGTGGAAGCCATAGTCGATTCTATGCGTTCAACTTGTGAACGCAGATTAGAGAACAAAGGAGGGCGGATGTCAATTGATAGTGAGTTTCGCTGGCTACAGGCAGGCCACTATGGTTGACCGAAAACCGGCGCCGTCATCTACCGCTCCAAGATCCACCTGGAGCTGAAGTGCGACTTCCAGGCGATGCCGGGCGCCGAGTGGCCGGAGCTGCACTACCGGCACATCCCCGATCGCTACGACCGAAGGAAGTCCCTGTGGGACGACCGAAGGAAGTCCCTGTGGGACGAGCATCGGGTACGCTACTGTGGCGGGTATTCCAAGCGCGCGCAGCCGACCGCGGAGCGGCTCGCCAACGAGATCCTCAGCGGCTCGCCAACGAGATCCTCGGGCGGGGAACCTTCTGGCAAATCCAGGGCACCGCCTGACGCCGCAGATAGCGGCACGCAGCGCCTAGAGTCCGAGGTAGGCCTGTTTCAGACGTGGATCGGCGAGCACTTCCGCGGCCGGGCCGCTCAGGGCGAACACGCCGTTCTCCAGCACATAGGCGCGATCGGCGATGCCGAGGGACTGCACCACGTTCTGCTCGACGAGCAGAACTGTCATTCCCTCGGAATTGATGCGCTTGATGAGGGTGAACATCTCCTCGACCAACAGCGGCGACAGGCCGAACGAAGGCTCGTCGAGAATCAGCAGTTTCGGCTCGCCCATCAGGCCGCGTCCGATAGCGAGCATCTGTTGTTCGCCGCCGGAGAGGGTGCCGGCGTATTGGCCAAGACGCTCCTTGAGGTGCGGGAACCACGACAGAATCTGCTCCAGGTTGCGCGAGCGGTTGCGCTTGCCGCGGCGATAGCTTCCCAGCTCGAGGTTCTCGCGCACGGTGAGATTCGGAAAGATGCGCCGCCCTTCCGGTACCTGGATCAGCCCGTTGGCGACGATCCGCGTTGAACTTGCGCCGGCGATCGATTCGCCGAGCCAGGTAATGCTCCCGCGCGTGGGCGTAATCAATCCGGTAAGCGTGTTGTTGAGCGTGGTCTTGCCGACGCCGTTGGATCCGAGCACCGCCGCGATCTCGCCTTGCTCGATATGCATATCGATTCCGCGCAGGATGCTCAAGGCGCCGTAGCCGGCGCATAGTTTGCTTACTTCAAGCATCGGCCGACCGCGCTTCGATGCGCCCGGCGGCGCCATGGCCGAGATAGGCCTCGATCACCTCGCCGTTAGCGGCGATCTCGTTCGGCGCGCCGTGCGCGATGATGCGTCCGTTGTTCAACACGTACACATCGTCGGAGAGGCTCATCACCGCCTGCATGACGTGCTCGATGAGCAGGACCGTCACGCCCGAATCGCGTATCCCGCGGATCATCGCGACAATTTCGTCGACCTCGGCTGGAACCAGTCCCGCCATGACCTCGTCGAGCAGCAGGAGCTTGGGCTGGGTGGCGAGCGCCCGCGCCAGTTCCAGTCGTTTGCGCCCGGCGGTGGTCAGACCCTGCGCGGGCGTGTCGAGCATCGCCTCCATGCCGACCTGGCGCGCGATCAGCTCCGCGCGCTCGAGCGCGCGGCGGCGGACCGGCTCGCGCAAATGCATGCCGACGGCGATGTTCGCCCGCACGGTGAGCCCGGCGAAGGGCCGCACGATCTGGAAAGTGCGCACCAGCCCTAGGCGGCAGATGCCGTGCGCCGGCATGCCGGTGATGTCGCGGCCGTCGAAGCGGACCACGCCTCTGTCGGGCGGGATGAAGCCCGCGATGATGGCGAACAACGTGGTCTTGCCCGCACCGTTCGGGCCGATCAGCGCGGTGATGCGGCCCGAGTCGACGCGCAGCGCGACCTCGGAAACGGCGAGCAAGCCGCCAAAGCGCTTGCTCACGCCTTCGACTTCAAGCACGGCCACGGAATAGCCCCATCAGGCCGTTCGGCAGGAAGCGCAGGATGATGAGCAGGAGAATTCCGTAAGCTAGCAAGTTGACGCCGGGGGTCTTGCCGATCGCCGCGCTGGTGAATTCGCTCAGGCCGCCGAGCGCAACCGCGCCGATCAACGGTCCCAGCACCGTGCCCATGCCGCCGATCATCGGCGCGAGGAGCGCGTTGATCGACATGGCCGGGCCGTATGCGATGTGCGAGTCGACGAACAGGAAATACTGCATGTAAAAGATGCCGGCGAGCGCCGCGAGCGCAGCCGACAGGGTGATCGCGGCAAGCTTGACGCGGAAGCAATTGATGCCCAGCGCCTGGGCGGCATCCTCGTCCTCGCGGACCGCGATGAGATAGGCGCCGAAGCGCGAATGCTCGATCCACCAGGCGATGGCAAGCGTGATCGCCACCAATGCCAATATCAAGTAGTAAAACCAAACGCGGTCGACGAATTGCAGGTTCGCCGCACCCGGCTTGAGCGCAATGAGCATGCCGAAGCCGGCGCCGGTGAAATCCCACGCGTTGACGAGGACCCGGAAGACCTCGGCGAAGGCCAGCGTCACCAGCGCAAAATAAGACCCGCGCAAGCCATAGCGGAAACTGACGGCGCCGATGAAAGCGCCGACCAGCGCCCCGGCCCCGACGGCGACCGCCGCGCTCGTCCACGCATCGATGCCGAACTTCACCTGCAGCACCGCGCTCATGTAGGCGCCGGTGCCGAAGAAGACCGCGTGCCCGAAAGAAATCTGCCCGCCGAATCCGCCCAGCACGTTCCAAGACTGCCCAAGGAGGGCGAAGAACAGCGCCATGGTCCAGAAGCCGAGCCAGAAGCTGGAGTGGATGAACTGCGGCAATGCCAGGAAGAACAGCCCGAGCGCAAGCAACACGAGCAATTGAGCGTCGAAGCCGCGCCGCTTCATAGCGCGCGCTGCCCGAAAAGGCCGGTCGGCCGGAACAGCAGCACCAGAATGAAAATGAGGAAAATGCCGATCTGGCCGAGGCTCTCGCCGAGCAGAATCCCGCTGAGCGCTTCCACTATCCCCAGCAGCAGGCCGGCGACCAGCGCGCCGATGAAGCTTCCCATGCCGCCCAGCACGACCGTGGTGAAGGCGATGAGGATGAAGGCATTGCCGACCTGCGGCGTGACATAGAACGTCGGCAGCAGGAGGCACGCTGCGATCGCAACGCAAGCCGTGCCGATGCCGAAGCTCATGGCAAAGATATGATCTACGCTGATGCCTACGATCCTGGCCCCCTGCCTTTCGCGGGCGACGGCGCGAATCGCTTTGCCAAGATCGGTCCAGGTCATGAGCAGCCAGAAGAGCAGCCCGATCACGATGGCTGCACCCAGGGCAACCAGTCGCGGCAAGGCGACCATCGTGACGCCGACGTCGACTAAGTTCTCGGCATAGCTGACATCGATGCTGCGCGTGGTCGAGGTCCACAGGAACAGCGCCAGGTTATCTAGAATGATGGACAGGGCCAGCGTCACCAGCAGCACGTTCTGCTCCTTGCCGAAGCTGATCGGCGCGATCACAAAGCGCTGAAGGGCATATCCCAGGCAGAAGAACAGCGGCGCCAATATGAGGATCGCCACGTACGGATCGACGCCGAAAAGAGAGAACAGGAAGTAGCCGGCGTAGAGGGCCATCATCAACACGCTGCCATGGGCGAAGTTGATGATGTGCAACACGCCATAGATCAGAGCAAGTCCGAGCGCGATCAGCGCGTAGATCGCGCCGACGGTCAGGCCGTTGAGCGAGACCGCCAGGAGGATGGCAGGGTCGAGCAGCGCTGCCTCCTCAGCGGGTTGAACGCGAGCAAATCACCGGATCGCCGGGCGCACGCCGCTAAAACCGGACGCTCCCCCGGCAATCAGGTGCACTGCCTCAGGCACGGGGAATCGGGAAGATCGGTTTCTTCGACGCGTATTGCAGCGGGTAAATCACTTCGACATTCATCTTCTGGACCTGCGTGGTCGCCGGCTGCGCGCCCTGGTTCTGGCCGTTGACGAACTTGGTCGGCCCGTAGGGCATGATATGGTCTTTGAAGGTGGAGGATTCCAGCGCCGCGGAGATCTTCGTCCGGTCGGCCGAACCCGCGCGCTCGATCGCGTCGGCGATGAGCAGCAGGCCGGTATAGTTCACCATGACTTCGTAAGTGAGATCGACCTTGCGCTGCTCCAGCGCCTTCACGAACTGCTGCGCCTTCGGCTTGTTCGGATCGATCCAGTGGTTGACATCCATGATGTACTGGGCCGCGTCGTTGTACTCCCGGATGAACTTGAAGTTCGAGGCGCCGCCGCCGATCACCGAGAAAATGCCCTTCATCGGCACCTTGTGCTGATGAATCGAGCGCGCGAGCAGCGTGTACTCGTTCAGATAGCTTGACGGAATGATGATGTCGGGCTTGGCGGCGAGCAGCCTGAGGCCGATGTTGGTGAAGTCGCGCGTCGGCGTCGGGTGCGCGATCATCTCGAGAACCTCGAAACCGCGCTTAGGCAACTCGGCCGCCAGCAGCTTGGCAAGGCCCGAACCGAAAGCGCCATCCTCGTGCACGAGTACGACCGTCTTCGCGGGTTTACCGGCGCCGTCGTTGATCGACACCAAGGCATCCAACGCCGCGCCGGTGATTACCCTGAAGCCGGGGCTGAAGCGGAAAATGCCCGGCAGCCCGCGTTCGGTGATCTGGTCCGCCACCGCGGTGTCGCTTAGGAACGGTACCTTGTGGCGAGCAGCCGCCTGGGTCGCGGTCAAAGCGATGCCGCTCGCGTAGCCGCCCAGGAAGCACGAAATGCCCTGCTCGGAGAGCTTGTCCACCTCGGCAACGGCTGCTTCCGGCTTGGATTGCGAATCGCCGATCACCAACTCGATCTTCGCGCCGCCGAGCGACTTGATCCCGCCGCGGCCGTTGATTTCGTCGGCCGCCAGCTTCGCGCCGGCATTCGACTGTCCGCCGTTATAGGCGAACATCCCGGTCATCGGATAGATTAGGCCGATCTTCACCGTCGGCGGCTGCGTCTGCGCGCGCAGGATCCCCGGAAAACCGGAAATCCCCGCAACCGCCGCGGCGGTTGCGGCGCGGAGCACATCGCGGCGCTTGGAACGGAACCCGCTCTTGACCTTGGACTTGTCTGTCATATCGATTCCCCTATTGATTCCACTCAGATATTGAAGGATACTTTAAATTTCTGGCGTCTGGCAAGGCGGATCTTGAAAGGAGCTGCGCCGTGGCCTGCGCATGGGCCGGACTGATTGGTGCTATCGTCGGCGCAATCTAACCAGCAACTGGAACAATGGATTCATCGGAATGACGACGACCAAACGCCTGCGGGATCTGCTGGCAAGGCCGAAGCTGCTGATGGCCCCGGGCGCGGCGGATGCGTTGACCGCGCGGCTGATCGCGCGCCACGGCTTCGAGGCGATTTACATGACCGGGGCCGGCACCACCGCGGTGCGCTTGGGCATGCCCGATGTCGGCCTGCTCACCATGTCCGAGATGGTCGACAACGCGCAGCGCATCGCCGATGCCTCGCAACTGCCGCTGATCGCCGACGCCGACACCGGCTACGGCGGGCCGGTCAACGTGCAACGCACCGTGCGCGCGTACGAGCGCGCCGGTGTCGCCGCCATCCACATCGAGGACCAGCAATTCCCCAAGCGCTGTGGCCATCTCGCGGGCAAATCGCTGATTCCGGCCGAGGACATGGTGGGCAAGATCCGCGCGGGCCTGGACGCGCGCACCGATGCGAATTTCATGCTGATCGCGCGCACCGACGCGCTTGCGGTGGAAGGATTCGAGCGCGCGATGGAGCGCTGCCGCCGGTACGAGGAAGCCGGCGCCGACATGATCTTCCTCGAGGCGCCTTCCAAAATGGAACACCTGGCCGCCATTCCCAAGGCGTTCAAGAAGCCGACGCTGTACAACATGGCCTCCAGCGGCAAGACGCCGTTCCTGTCCGCCGACGAAATCCAAGCGCTCGGTTTCAAGCTCGTGATCTACCCCAATTTCGCGCTGCTCTCCGCGATCACCGCCATTACGCACACCTTGACCGAGCTCAAGCGCACGGGCTCAGTTGCCGGCGTCGTGAAGGACATCGCCAGCTTCCAGGACTTCTTCAACCTGGTCGGCATGAAAGAGGTCCAGGAGGCCGAGGCCAAATACGGCGTCGACGAGAAGACCCGCGTCGCGTATTGATATGAGCAAGACCCTCTACGAGAAGATCTGGGAGGCCCACGCCATCCTGGAGGGCGACGACGGCCAGACACTGCTGCACGTCGCGCGCCATGTCGCTCACGACGGCTCGTCCCACGCCTTCGGGTTCCTGCAGGATCGCGGCCTGCCGGTGCGCCGGCCCGATCAGGTGTTCGCCACGCCCGACCACGGCGTCTCGACGATGAGCCATGACGTCACCGCGATCAGCGATCCCGAGCAGCGCCGCGTGGTGGAGTTGCTGACGCAGAACACCAAGAAATTCGGCATCGTCCACTTTGCGCTGAACGATGCGCGCCAGGGCATCGTACATGTCGTGGGCCCGGAGCAGGGTATTACCCAGCCCGGCATGGTCCTCGTCTGCGGCGATTCCCATACCTCCACGCATGGCGCACTGGGCGCGCTCGCCTTCGGCCTGGGCGCGAGCGACATCCTCCACGTTCTTGCCACGCAGGCGACCTGGCAGCGGCGCGCGAAAACGATGCGCATCACGGTCGAGGGCAAGCTTGCGTTCGGCGTGACCGCCAAGGACGTGATCCTGGCGATCATCGCCAAGATCGGCGCCAACGGCGCGGCCGGCCACGTCATCGAATATGCCGGCTCGACCCTGCGCGCCATGTCGATCGAGCAGCGGTTGACCGTCTGCAACATGTCCATCGAGGCCGGCGCGCGCGCCGGCATGGTCGCCCCCGACGAAACGACCTACGCTTATCTGAAGGGGCGGCCGTTCGCGCCCAAGGCCGCGCAGTGGGACAAGGCGCTCGCCTATTGGCGCACCCTGCCCTCGGATCCCGGCGCGGTGTTCGACCGGGAAGTGTCGCTCGATGCGAGCCAGCTTGCGCCGATGGTGACCTGGGGCAACAGCCCCGAGGATGCGCGGCCGGTCACCGGCAACGTGCCCGATCCGCAGGCCGAGCAGGATCCCGAGCGTCGCGCCTACCTGCTGCGAACGCTCGACTACATGGGCCTCACGCCCGGCATGGCGCTAACCGATATCCGCGTCGACCAGGTGTTCATCGGCTCCTGCACCAACGCGCGCCTCGAGGACCTGCGCGCGGCGTCCGAAATCGCGAAGCGCGGGCGCGCGGTGATCCCGGCGCTCGTGGTACCCGGATCGACGCAGGTGAAGCTGGCGGCGGAGGCCGAGGGACTCGACCGCATCTTCCGCGACGCCGGTTTCGAGTGGCGCGAGTCGGGTTGCTCCATGTGCGTCGGCATGAACGGCGATCTCGTCGGCCGGGGCAAGCGCTGCGCCTCGACCTCGAACCGTAATTTCATCGGCCGCCAGGGCAAGGAAAGTCGCACGCATCTGCTGAGCCCGGCGATGGCTGCCGCCGCCGCCCTCACCGGCCGCATCACCGACGTGCGCGAACTTGGGGTTTGATATGGAACCTTTTGCAGTCCTGGAAGGCATCGCCGCGCCGCTCGATCTGTCCAACGTCGACACTGACCAGATCCTGCCCGCGCGCTACCTGCGGCGGCCGCGCAAAGAGGGCTATCAGACCTTTCTCTTCCGCGACCGGCGCTTCCGCGAGGATGGCGCCGAGATCCCGGAGTTCGTGCTGAACCAGGCGCCGTTCCGCAAGGCGCGCATCCTCGTTGCCGACCGCAACTTCGGCGGCGGATCGAGCCGCGAGCAGGCGCCCTGGGGCCTGACCGATTACGGCATCCGCTGCGTGATCGCGGCCGACTTCGGCGACATCTTCTACTTCAACTCGCTGAAGAGCGGCCTGCTGCCGGTGCAGCTCGACATCGCCGCCTGCGTCGCGCTACGCTCGCAACTGCACACCGAGCCCGGCGCCACCCTGCGCGTCGATCTGCCGAACCAGGCGGTGACCGGACCCGACGGCGCCACCTACCCGTTCAAAATCGACGCCTTCCGCAAGCGCTGTCTGCTGGAAGGTCTGGACGACATCGGCCTCACCCTGCGGCACGATTCGGCGATCACGGCCTTCGAGCAGGCCTACCGGCGTCGCTTCGAATGGCTTTTCGATTACAGGAGGTAAAACACCCATGGAACAATCCAGCAAGACGGCACGGCAGTTATTCGAGGAAATCAAGGCCAATCCCACGCGGAAGCGCTTCGGCTTCGGCTTGAGGCCCGCGCTCATCAATATCGATATGCAGAAGGCCTACACCGCGGTCGGCGAATTTCAGACCGCTTATGAGACGAATCCCAGGCAGACCGACTACGTCAATCAGCTTGCGCGCCTGTTCCGCGAGAAAGGCCGCCCGGTGGTGTGGACCTACGTCGCGTACATGGACTCCGGGGAAGACTGCGGCATCTGGGGAACGCGCAGCAACACGCCCGACTCGTTGCAGAACATCAAGGTCGGCTCGCGCCGCGCCGAGTTCGACGATCGCCTGGAGATCGACCGCAAGCGCGACATCATCATCAACAAGCGCATGGCCTCGGCCTTCCAGGAGACCAATCTCGGATCCGTGTTCAATTTCCACGGCGTCGATACGGTGGTGGTCACCGGCGGCTCGACCTCGGGCTGCGTGCGCGCCACGGTGGTGGACAGCCTTTCGCGCAGCTACCGCACCATCGTCCCCGAGGAATGCGTGGCGGACAAGCACGAAAGCCCGCACTTCGCCAACCTCTACGACATGTCGCTGAAGTATGCCGACGTTGTGCCGGTTGCGGAGGTCATTGATTTCATGAAACACTATAAAACACCATGAAGCGCGACCCGGGACTTTACGACTACCTGCCCTACGCCAAGCGGCCGAAGATCGAATGGCCTAACGGCGCGCGGCTCGCCTTCTGGGTGGCGCCGAACATCGAGTTCTACGAGCTCGATCCACCGAAGAACCCGACCCGCGGGTCGTGGCCGCGCCCGGCGCCCGATGTCCTCGGCTACTCGTACCGCGATTACGGCAATCGCACCGGCTTCTGGCGCATGATGGAAGCGATGGACCGCTGCGGCGTGCGCGGCAGCGTCTCGCTCAATGTTGCAGTGTGCGAGCACCATCCCGAGATCATCAAGGCCTGCGCCGAGCGCGGCTGGGAGTTCTACTCGCACGGCACCTACAACACCCGCTACATGTTCAACATGAGCGAGGAGCAGGAGCGCGCGCTGATCCAGGACTCCATCGATACGATCAAGAAGCACACCGGGCAGAGGCTCGATGGCTGGCTCTCGCCCGCGCTCAGCTATACCGAGCGCACGCTGGATCTCGTTGCCGAGATGGGCCTGACCTATATCTGCGACCTGTTCCACGACGACCAGCCGGGTCCGGTCAAGGTCAAAAAGGGCAGGCTGACGAGCGTCCCCTACTCGCTGGAGATGAACGACTTTATCGTCTACAACGTGAACCTCGTTTCCCCGCGGCACTACCGCGACATCCTGAAGCACCAGTTTGACCGGTTGTACGCCGAAGGCGCGGAGTCGGGCACGGTGATGTGCATCCCGCTGCATCCCTACCTTATCGGCCAGCCTTACCGGATCAAGGCCTTCGAAGAGGCGCTGCGCTACATCGCCGGCCACGACAAGGTGTGGCTGGCGACCGGGCGCGAGATCGCCAAGCACTTCAACGACAACTACTACGACGCCTTCGCACGGGCGTCGCTTCCCGTAGGCGAGGCGCCATGATTTCGGACGATTACCTGAAGTACCCCCTGCGCCGCTATGGCATGGACCACGACCGCTACGACTGGTCGATTCTGCCGCGGCGACAGAAAGTCGCCTGGCCCGGTGGTGCGCGCATCGCGCTATGGGTGGTGCCCGCGCTGCAGTGGTTTCCGCTCGACCAGAAAGGCCAGCCGTTCAAGCCGATCGGCGCGCTGCAGACCGCGTACCCCGACCTGCGCCATTACACCCTGCGCGATTACGGCAACCGCGTCGGCATCTACCGCATCATGAAGGCGCTGGACCGCCACGGCATCCGCGCCAGCGTCCCGGTGAACGCCGCCGTCGCCGCGCGCTATCCCTCGCTCATCAAGGAATGCGCGGCCCGCGGCTGGGAAATCGTCGGGCACGGCCTCGACATGGATCATCTGCACTACGAGGGCATGGCGGACGAAAAATCGCTGATCTCGAAAAGCCTCGAGATCCTGCGCAAGACTTCAAAGGTGCGCGGCTGGCTCTCTCCAGCCAAGTCCGAGTCGCGCTCTACGCTGGATCTTCTCGCCGCGGAAGGCATCGACTATGTTTGCGACTGGGTAAACGATGATATGCCTTACGCGATGCGCGCAGGCGGCAAGACCATCCACTCGATGCCGCATTCCGCGGACGTCGACGACGCCACGATCCTGATCGGCATGCATCACGACGAGGACGAGCTCCGCGACCAGTTGATCGACCACTTCGACGTGCTGTACCAGGAAAGCGCGACGCAGGGCGGGCGCATCATGCCCATTCCGCTGCATTCCTGGGTGATCGGCCAGCCCTACCGCATCGGCACCCTGGAAACCGTGCTCGCGCACATCATGAAACACCCCGGGGTGTGGCCGGCTACGGGCAGCGACATCCTGGACGCCTACGTGTCCGGAAGAAAAGCCGCTCAGGCGAGAGGCGAATAGAGCCGGTATATCCGGGGTCCAATATATTGCATCCTCGCGGCGGCGAGGCCACGCTGGACGCGATTCGTATGCAGGCTTTAGCAAAGAACCCGTTGTAAAATGAATTTCGCAACGGGCCGATGCAAGGGAGCACTGGGGGAAACATCCTCTCATTTTGAAACAGGTTCAAAGGAGATAAAAATGAATTCGCGTTGGATCGACATCAAGGCGCAGGACGGCGGCCGTTTCAAGGGCTATCTGTCTTTGCCCCACCAAGCAAAAAAAGGGGGCAAGGGGCCGGGCATCGTTCTGATTCAGGAAGTTTTCGGCGTCAACTCGCATATTCGCGCGGTGGCCGACCAGTACGCGAGTGATGGCTACACCGTGCTTGCTCCGGACATATTCTGGCGCATGCAGCCCATGGTCGATCTGGGCTACGGTCCGGAAGATTTAGAAAAGGGCATCGGTTACATGCAGAAGTTTGATTTCGTCGCGGGTGTGAAAGACCTGGCCGCGTCGGTAGCCGCGTTACGCGGCCTGCCCGAATGCACGGGCAAGGTGGCCTCGCTCGGTTACTGCATGGGCGGGATGCTGTCATACCTTTGTGCGGCCAATGCCGGCGTGGATGCGGCGGTGTGCTATTACGGCGGCGGCATCCACACCAAGCTGGAGGAGGCCGGAAAAATCAAATGCCCGGTGCTGTTCCATTTCGCCGGCAACGACGGTTACATTCCGGCTTCGGCGGTCGAGGCGGTGAAACAGACCTTCACCGGACGCGAGGGCGCGCGCATCGACGTGTATCCCGGCGTCGATCACGGCTTCAACTGCTGGGATCGCCCCGCCTACAACCAGCAGAGCTCGGCGCTCGCGCGCGGGCGCTCGTTGTCCTTTCTCGCGACTACCATCAGCTAAGGCATCGCGCCAAATTAAACTGACTACTTTATTTTCCGGAACGGTAGAAACGCATAGGCTCGCTCACGGCCGACGCCAATAAATAGGTGCAATTTATTATGTCGCGGCGCCTAAGTGTCGTGGTGCTAGTCCTGCTCATCGGATTTGCCGGTGCCGGACCATCACCTGATTGTCGGCACTGAAGGCGGCGCCCAGGCGTCGGGCGAAGTACACCGAGCGGTGCCGGCCGCCGGTGCAGCCGATGGCAACGGTGAGGTAGCTGCGGTTTTCGCGTACGAACGCGGGCAGCCAGGTAGCGATGAATGCGTGGATGTCGCGGTACATGTTCTGCGTCGATTCCTCCGTCTCCAGAAAGGCGGCGACCGCGGCATCCAGCCCCGTCAGTTCGCGCAGGGCGGGCTCGTAATAGGGGTTGGGCAGGCAGCGCACGTCGAACACGAAATCGGCATCCAGCGGTATTCCCTGCTTGAAGCCGAAAGACTCGAACAGGAGCGTCAGGCGCGAGCGGTCCACTTCGACCAGATTCTTGATCCAATTGCGCAAGGTGTTGGGCGAGAGTTCGCTGGTGTCGACGTGATGACCCGATTCGCCGATGTCGCCTAGCAGTTCGCGCTCGCGCGCGATGCTCTCGGCCACGGTAAGCCCGCCTTCGCTCAGGGGATGGCGCCGCCGCGTTTCGGAGAAGCGCTTGATCAGGGTCTCGTCCTTGGCCTCCAGGAACAGCAGCCTCACGTCCACGCCCTTTTGCTTGAGCGCCGCGACGGTCTGCGGCACCTGGCGCACCGAGGCGCCGCTGCGCGCGTCCATGCTCAGGGCGACGTGCTCATGGCCGGAGCCGGCAAGCGACTCGAGCAGCGGCATCACCAGGGCGACCGGGAGATTGTCCACGCAGTAATAGCCGCTGTCTTCCAGGACATTGAGCGCGACGCTCTTGCCGGAGCCCGAAAGACCGCTGATCAATACCAGTTGCATGGCGTCAGGATATCACCAGCAAGCGGAAAATAAGAAACCGTCCGAACTGGGACATATATGCGGTGTCGCATGTTACCTGCGGACTTGCGCGCTGCGCGCGCCAACCGTGATTTCTGTACGGATGAAAAGCACATCCGTACAGAAATCACGGTTTTTGTTAACAACAAGGGCAGTGCGGGGGTTTTATACGAGATCGTCGATTGCGCACGGATGTGTTTTTCATCCGTGCGCAATCGACGATCCGCGCGGACGGCTTTTCGTCCGCGCAACATCGGAACCCTGCAACTACAATCAGCCGTCGCGCTTCATCTCCCCCTGCTGCCGGGCGATGAATTCCTGGGTGCTGTCGATGCCGCGCAGTTGCAGGATGTAATTGCGCACCGCCGCCTCCAGCAGCACCGCCAGGTTGCGCCCGGCGGCGACCGGGATGATGATCTTGCGGATGGACACGCCGAGGATGTCCTCGCTAAGTTCGTGCAGCGGCAGCCGCTCCGTCGGGGCGGCCCCGGCCTGGCCCGGTTTTTCCAGGTGCACGATCAGCTTGAGGTTCATTTTCGGCCGCACCGCGGTCTCGCCGAAAATGGTGCGGATATTGAGCACGCCCAGGCCGCGCACTTCGAGGAAGTCTTTCAGCACGGGCGGGCAGCGCCCTTCCAGCGTCTTGGCAGCGATGCGCGAGATCTCGACCACGTCGTCGGCCACCAGGCCGCGGCCGCGGCTGATCAGTTCCAGCGCCAGTTCGCTCTTGCCCACGCCCGATTCGCCGGTGATCAGCACGCCCAGCCCGAGCACGTCCATGAACACGCCGTGCATGGACGTCGAATCCGCCAGGATCTTGGCAAGGTAGCGGCGCAGGGTGTCGATGACGGCGTCCGCTGCAGAAGCCGTCGCCAGCACCGGCACACTCCTCGCCTCCGCCGAGCGCAACAGCGCCGCCGGTGCGGCGACGCCGTCGGTGAGAATAATGGCGGCCGGCTCGGCGGAAAACAGATTGGCGATGACCTGGCCCGCGCCGTCTCCGCTATAGCCGTCGATGTAGGCAAGCTCGCGCCGGCCCAGCACCTGGATGCGGTTGGGGTGGATCAGATTGAGGTGGCCGACCAGCGCCGCGGCATCGGCGTTGTCGCGGCGCACCGGCGCCGCGACAACACCGCGGCCGCTGACCCAGTCTAGGCCCAGTTTTGCGGCATTGTCTTCATACAGCCGCGCTATGCTGGTTTGTAACATCGGGTTGCCAGGAGCTGATGAGCTGGTGCAGGCCGCCGGCGTCCTGCGTCTGGATCAGTTGCTCGCGCAGCTCGCGGTCGGAAAACATCTGTGCCAGCTCGGACAGGATTTGCAGGTGCTGTTCGGTAGCTTGCTCCGGCACCAGCAGGATGAACAGCAACTTGACCGGCTTGCCGTCGGGAGCGTCGAACGGGACCGGGGCGCCAAGGCGCACGAACGCCGCCACCGCTTCGCGCAAGCCCTTGATGCGGCCGTGCGGAATCGCCACCCCCTGACCCAGGCCGGTCGAGCCCAGGCGCTCGCGCGCGAACAGGCTGTCGAACACCAGACTGCGCGCGACTCCTTGGTTATTCTCGAAAATAAGGCCGGCCTGCTCGAACATGCGCTTCTTGCTGCTGACCTCCAAGTCGAGGACGATGTTCGAGGGCGGCAACAGCCTGGAAATGAGATTCATGGGGAAAGAGAAATGGGTGGGGGTATCCGGCACCACGGGATTGGGGGGCGGTGCCGGAAAACGGGGCATTTTACCGCAAATCGGATGCCCGGGTCATTCCTCCGCCGGCTGGCGTTTGAGGGCGTCGTGGGGGTGGGCGAAGGCCTTGTCCTTGTGTTTGATGACCTGGCGGTCGAGCTTGTCCATCATCAGGTCGATGGCGGCGTACAGGTCCTCATCATCACTTTCGACGTGGACGTCTTTCCCCGGCATGTGCACGCTGATCTCGGCCTTCTGTCTCAGTTTTTGCACCGACAGCACGACGTTGATGTCGATGACCTGGTCGAAATGGCGTTGGATCCGCTCCAGCTTGGACAAGACGTAATCGCGAATGGCCTGGGTGACTTCGACGTGATGACCACTAACCTGGACGTTCATCTTCGACTCCTTTCAAAGTTACAACGACCTGCGCAGGCTGACCGGCGGGATATGCAGCGACTCCCGATATTTGGCAATGGTACGGCGCGCCACCACGATGCCCTGCTCGCTGAGAATCCGGGCTATCTTGCCGTCGGAAAGCGGCCTCTTGCAGTCCTCGGCGTGGACCAACTGCTTGAGCAGCGCGCGGATCGCCGTGGCCGAACAGGCGCCGCCGGTTTCGGTGGCGACGTGGCTGCCGAAGAAATACTTAAGCTCGAAGATCCCGCGCGGCGTCGCCATGAATTTCTGTGTGGTGACGCGGGACACCGTGGACTCGTGCAGGCCCAGGGTTTCGGCGATTTCGCGCAGCACCAGCGGCCGCATCGCCACTTCGCCGTGGTCGAGGAAATGGCGTTGCCGCTCCACGATCGCCTGCGCTACGCGCAATATGGTGTCGAAGCGCTGCTGCACGTTCTTGATCAGCCAGCGCGCTTCCTGCAGTTGACCGGACAGTTGGCCGCCAGCCGAGTGCAGCTTGTTTTGCACAATCTCCGCGTACATGCGGTTGATGCGCAGCTTAGGCATGGCATCGGGATTGAGGCTGGCGACCCAGGCATTTTTCGCCTTGTTGACGATGACATCGGGCACGATATAGCGCGTCTCGTTCGCCGCGTACTCGGCGCCGGGATGGGGGTTGAGGCTCTGGATCAGGTGCTGCGCCTGGCGCAGGCTGTCGTCGTCGCAATGCAGTTGGCGCTTCAGGCGCACGAAGTCGTGCGCGGCGAGCGCATCCAGGTGAGAGTGCACGATGCCGATGGCAAGTTCGCGCGCCGGGGTATCGGCCGGCAAGGCTTTCAACTGCAGCTCCAGGCATTCGGCGGGCGTGCGCGCGCCGACGCCGGTGGGGTCGAAACCGTGCAGATAATGCAGGCCTATCTGCAACT
>Ga0082335_1005854_pt1 | contig 16525 bp, 15 predicted proteins | sample Subgrocontami58m_FD_72375 | JGI IMG/M metagenome (GOLD analysis project Ga0082335, IMG submission 72375) | Subsurface groundwater microbial communities from S. Glens Falls, New York, USA - GMW37 contaminated, 5.8 m (SPADES assembly) (version 2) ... | reverse complement strand
GTGTAGGGAGGCCGGGGGTCGTGGTAGATGGCGTCGGCGCTGCCGGCCTCGACGATCCGGCCGGCATACATGACGTTGACGCGGCTGGCATAGCGGGCGACCACGCCGAGATTGTGGGTGATGACGATCAGCGCCACGTTGAGCCTGAGCGTCAGCTGCTTCATGAGCTCGAGGATCTGGGCCTGGATCGTGACATCGAGCGCCGTCGTCGGCTCGTCGGCGATGATCAGCTTCGGATTGCAGGCCAGCGCCACGGCGATCATCACCCTCTGGCGCATGCCGCCCGACAGCTGATGGGGGTACTGCCTGAGGCGCCGGCCGGCGTCGGCGATGCCCACCATTTCGAGCAGGTCCAGCGCGCGCCGTTCCGCCGCCTGGCGGTCGGCGCCCTGGTGCTGCTCCAGCACTTCGGTGATCTGCCGGCCGATGGTCAGCACCGGATTGAGCGACGTCATCGGCTCCTGGAACACCATGCCGATGTCGCGGCCGCGGATTTCGCGCATCTCGACTTCGGAGAGACCCAGCAGGTCGCGGCCGTCGAACAGGATCTGGCCTTCGGTGATCCGTCCCGGCGGATCGGGAATGAGGCGCAGGATCGACATCGCGCCGACCGATTTGCCCGACCCGCTCTCGCCCACGATCGCCACGGTCTCGCCGGGATCGACCGTGTAGGACACGCCGTCGACGGCGCGCACCAATCCGGCACCGGTCCGAAACTCGGTGTGCAAATTTCTCACGTCGAGGAGTGCCGACATAGGCCCTCGCAGCGTTTCCCTGTTTCCCATTCATTTCCGGCACGCTGGGCGTACCGGCGTCACCCTTCTGGGCGAACGGATTGGGACGAGCTTAAGAACGAATTGCGGCGGAGGCGAGGCAATTCGGTGCCACGGGGTGTTCCTGAAGAGTTGAAGGGGCGGCTGCTAGGCCGGACCCGGGGACTTCGATAGACTCGGCCGTTCATGAGCGCCGAAGCCACCGTTCCCGCAGCAGCCGTCCGGCCCGTTCGCCGGCGAACCTCTGCCTTCGGCCTGTCGTGGCGCATCCTGGCGCTGGTCGTGACGGCGGTGATGACGGCCGAGATCCTGATCTTCCTGCCGTCGATCGCCCGTTTCCGGGTGGTCTACCTGGAGCAGCTCATCGAAAGCGGCACCCTGGCCGCCCTGGCGCTCGACGCCACGCCCGACAACATGGTGACGGAGGAGGTCAAGCGCAGCCTGCTCAACAACGCCCGCGTCGATGCCGTGGTGCTGGTCGAGCCGAACAAGCCCAAGCGCGCCCTGATGAACATCGAGCCGCGCCCTGAAATGCCGAGCTTCAACCTGATGAACCGCAGCGCGCTCGGCCTGATCTGGGACGCCCTGTCGGCCATGGCGCAGGATGGATCGCGCTACGTCCGGGTCGGCGGCGAATCGATGCGCCTGCCGACGGCCATGGTGTGGATCGTCGCCGACGAGTTGCCGATGCGCATCGCCATGTATGCCTATTCCGGCCGCATCCTGGCGCTGTCGATCATGATCGCCCTGTTCACCGCCATCCTGCTCTATCTCGGCCTGCGCTGGCTGGTGATCCGGCCGTTGCAGGATCTGTCGTCCGACATGACGGCGTTCCGCCGCGCACCCGAGGGCGCCGGGACCGCGCGCGCGCCGACCCGGCGCAACGACGAGATCGGCGTCGTCGACCGTGAATTCCAGAACCTGCAGCGCGAGCTGCGCGCCTCGCTCAGGCAAAAATCGCGCCTGGCCGAGATCGGCGCCGCCACCAACAAGATCAACCACGACCTGCGCAACATGCTGTCGACGGCACGGCTGCTGTCGGACCGGCTGGCGCGCAGCGGCGACGAACGCACGCGGGCCCTGGCGCCGACCATACTCAACACCATCGATCGCGCGGCGCGCCTGGCCAGCGACGCCATCGAGTATGTGCGCGACCAGCCGCCGCCGCGGTTGGCCCTGGTCGACCTGGCCGATCTCGTCGACGAGGCCGGGATCGCCCTGCAGGAGCAGGGCGAAGACAGCACCCCCAATGTCGTCCGGGCATGGCTGAACGAGGTCGGCGAAGGCCGCACCGCGCGCGCCGACCGCGACCTGCTCTACCGCATCTTCGTCAATCTCGGGCGCAACGCCTTCGAGGCGGGCGCCACGACTGTCACCGTCCGCTCGCGGACGAGCGGCGGATATCTCCTGATCGACGTCGCCGACAACGGTCCGGGAATATCGCAGGCGTTCGTCGATCAGCTCTTCCGGCCTTTCGCCACCGGCGGACGTGCGGGTGGCGCAGGCCTGGGCCTCGCCATCGCGCGTGACCTGGTGCGCGCCCACGGCGGCGACATTGCGCTGGCCGAGACCGACGCCTCGGGCACGACCTTCCGCTTTACCCTGCCGCACAACGGCGGCTGATCAGCGCTCAGCCTTGAGGCGCGCGATGAAGTCGCGAATACGCCGCGCGTTGACGCCGAGGTCGGACTCGCCGGCGCGGCTCTTGGAACGGATATCGACCCGGCTGCCGGTGCCCTCGGCGCGGATGCGCACGACGATATCGTCGCGAAAGCCGAACCACTGGCTGGTGTCGACCGCTTCGAGCCGGCCGTCCGCCGGCGCCCGCGCCACGACATCCCAGCCCATCGCCATCGCCACATGATCGACGCGCTTGAACGCCTCGGCGGGAGGAACGGGCAGAACGACCGGCACAATGTCGGGATAGGCGGCGCGCTGGAGCACCGCGGCGGCGGCACCGGGGTAGGCCGGCGGATTAGGCGCTCCCCGCCGCAGCTGCAGCAGCGCCACCATCGCGGGTGGAGCGGCGATATCGGTCGAGATGTCATTGATCTCCGGCAACCGCTGCGACCACAGGAACCAGCTGACAGGCATCCAGGCGCCGGCCAATCCGATCGCGATGGCCAGAAACGCCGCCACGAATCCGCGTCGCCGGTCGCCCGGCCGGGCCGGCACGATGGTCGCCAGCCCCAGGGCCACCGCGGCGACGGCTGCATAGAAGCCGTAGCGGAAGACGGCGATGGCGAACTCGATGTCCAGCCCGAGATAGCGATGCAACGGACCAGCGGCGGCTACGATCAGAGCGGCCACGCAGGCGGCAAGGAAAGCCAGGCGCGCCAGACGATGACTGATCGGATTGGTCGGTCGAACGAACATGCCGTCTCCGCTGTAACATCATCGTAACCGCTAAGCACAGCCCACGCACCCGCCTGGCCGCAACCCGATCATTGGCGGGTGCTCGACAAGCCCGGTTGCATTCTTTATGCGGCCACGATGACGACAACCGATACCGTCCGGCGGCGTGCGATGGCCTCTGGTGTGGCCGCCATCTGCCTCTGGGGCTCGCTTGCCGCACTTTCTGTCCTAGCCGGGCCGATCCCGCCGTTCCAGATGGTTGCCATGACGTTCGCGGTCGGCGCCTCCATCGGCATCGTCCGCGCCCGGTATCGCGGGATCGGCTGGACAGGACTCGTGCGCTGGCCCGCGCGCGTCTGGCTCGTGGGCGTAGGCGGCCTGTTCGGTTATCACGCCCTCTACTTCGGCGCCCTGCAGCTGGCGCCTCCGGCCGAAGCCAATCTCGTCAATTATCTCTGGCCACTGCTGATCGTGCTGCTCTCGGCGCCGCTCGCCGCAGAAAAGGAACGAGGGCGCCTGGGCTGGTCGCATGTGGCCGGCGCCATGCTGGGATTCGCCGGTGTGGCATTGCTCGCCCTGGGCCGCGGACTCGATTTTGCCGGCGGCCATGCGCTGGGCTATGCGCTGGCGCTGGGCTGCGCCTTCACCTGGGCGATCTATTCCGTGTTGTCGCGCCGCTTCGGCGAGACTCCGACCGATGCCATAGCCGGCTTCTGCGCCGCATCGGCCGTCCTCTCCCTGCTCTGCCACCTGGTGTTCGAACACACGGTGTGGCCGGCCACATCATTCGCCTGGCTCGCCGTAATGGCGCTCGGCCTGGGACCGACGGGTTCGGCCTTCTATTTCTGGGATCACGCCGTGAAGCGCGGTGACATCCGAGCCCTCGGTGCCTTCTCCTACGCCACGCCGATCCTCTCGACCGCATTGCTGATCGCATGCGGCCTGGCCGAGCCCACGTCGACGTTGTTACTCGCAGCGCTGCTCGTCACGGTGGGCGCAATACTCGCCTCACGCGAGTTGTGGCGGCGCCGGGATATCAGCTAGGGCGCGGCCGCCAGCCGGGCGGAGCGAGCTCGAAGCCGGCGAAGTCGAAGGCCGGCGCCACGGTGCAGCCAACCAGCGTCCAGTTGCCCAGCGAGCGCGCCGCCTGCCAGATGCCGCGGGGCACCACGATCTGCGGCGTCTCGCCGATACCGAAATCGCCGCCGAGCCGCAGGTGCCGGACGGTGCCGCCATCGTCGCTCATGGAGAGTTCGAGCGAGGCGCCGGCATAGTGATGCCAGACCTCGTCGGCATTGACCCTGTGCCAGTGCGATCGCTCGCCCTCCTTGAGCAGGAAGAAGATCGCGGTGCTGGCGCCGCGGCCCCCGGCTCCCTGGGCGTCGGGCGCCCGGAACGTCTCGCGAAAATGCCCGCCTTCGGGATGCGGCTGCAACCCGAGGCGGGCAATGATCTCGTCGGCGGTCACGACGGCGGCGGAACCGTGGCCTTCATCGACGGCAGCTTGGAAAAGGCCGCGAACCACTTGGCGAGCTTGGGACGCTTGCCGCGCCAGTCGTGGCTGGCGAAGCGGAAGTCGAGATAACCCAGCGCACAGGCGATGGTGACCGTGCCGATGCCCGGCTTGCCCTTGAGCGACTTGGCCTCGGCTTCGAGCTGGTCGAGCACGCCGTCGATCTTCTTGACCTGGCCCTTGCTCCAGTCCGGCCACCGCTTGTCCTCGGGCCGCAAGAATCCCTCGTAGCGCGCCAGCAGCGCGGCATCGAGCAGGCCATCGCCCATCGCCTGCTGGCGCAGCGCCACCCAGCGCTCGCGGCCCTTGCGCGGGAAAAGCTTGCGGCCCTTGTGCTGGCTGTCGAGGTATTCGCAGATCACCGGCGAGTCGAAGAGATCCATGCCCTTGACCGACAGTGCCGGGATCTTGCCGATCGGGTTGTGCTTGTCGACGTCGGCATTGGGCGCCACGGGAGTAAGTGCGACGTTGATCATCTCGATCTTCTTGTCGAGCCCTGTCAGCAGCGCCAACACCCGCACCTTGCGGGCATAGGGCGACGACGGCGAATAATAGAGCCTCATCTTGGCCATGGTCGGTCTCCTGTCTTCCGGCCGCGTCAGGCGCCGGCCATTTGGGGAATGTCGATGTCGTTCAGACGCACCTTGCGCGCGGTGTCGACGATCTGCTGCCAGGTGGTGGCATCGATCGGCACGCCGTTCTTCTCGCGATCGACGCGCCGCGCGCGCTCGGGCTCGCCGGGCGTCAGGACCTCGGCGACGCCGGGCTGAGGTTTCGCCGACTTCACCCACGTGATGAAGTTCTCGACCTCGTCCTCGAAGAAATCCGTGCCGCCCATGGATGCCGGATCGATGATGATCGACAGCATGTTGTTGATGATGTCGGTGCCGTCCTTGATGGTCCGCGGCGAATGCGTCCTGCCGCCGGTGAGTGCGCCGGCGAGCAGGTCACAGATCACGGCGAGGCCGCCGCCCTTGTGCAGGCCGAACGGCAGGATGGCGCCGTAGGGTGCATTGTAGAGCACGCCGGGATCGGTCGTGGCATTGCCCGCCGCGTCGATCAGCAAGCCGGGCTCCATCTGGATCTTCTTGTTGTTGGCGACACGCACCTTGCCCGCCGCCACCTGGCTGGTGGCGAAGTCGAGCACGATCGGTTCCTTACCCTTGCGCGGCACCGCGGTGCAGTAGGGATTGGTCGTGAAGCGCGCCTCGGCACCGCCGAACGGCGCCACCAGCGACTTGTGTCCGTGCACGTTCACCCAATGGGTGCTCACCATGCCGGCGCGGGCGCACTGTTCGCCCCAATGGCCGATGCGGCCGATGTGGTGCGCATTGGTCAGGCCTACGACGCAGACGCCGTTCTTCTTGGCGCGCTCGATGCCGATATCCATCGCCTCCTTGGCGACGACCTGGCCGTAGCCGGCTCCGCCGTCGATCACGATCACCGCGCCATTGTCGCGCGAGATCTTTGCATGGTGATTGCGCACACAGGCGCCCGTGCCGGTGTTTTGAATATAGTGCGGCATCATGCCGACGCCGTGGCTGTCGTGGCCGAACAGGTTGGCGAGCACGAGATGATCGGCGACGAGCTTCGCCTCCTGGTCCGAACTGCCGTCAGCCCGGCAAATCGCCATCGTGAACGTGTGCAGGCGGTCGGGTTTGATCCTGACCTCGCCCACCGCACCCTCGCCATCCGCCATGCCGTTTCCCCCTGATTTACGCTTTCGGCGCGCAAGGTTCCGCGTCGGTCCGGTCATGTCAACGATGAAGCGGCGTTCGCCTGCCGGGAGCATGGACCATGCCCTGATTTCGCCCTTGTGACGGGGCAAGCATGATGGGTCAAACCGTTGCTTCCAGGCGATGGCCCGATCCGTGTCCGCCGTGGTACTGAAGAAAACCCTAAGACATCATCGGGATCCGGCAACCGCATGCGATTTTCTGCCCGCCTCGCCTGGTCCAGCCTTGCAGGGTTCGCGCTTCTGTTCACGGCCGCCGTGGCGTTCGCCCAGTCGACGCCGGCGCAGCGGCCGTTCGCGCAGCTCATCGACCTGTGGACGCTCCAGCTCGACCGCATCGCGGCGCGCGCCGACCTGCCCAGTCTGCTGCCGGCCGAGATCGATACGTTGCGCCAGCAGGCCAGCGACGTGCGCGCGGAGGCCATCGCCGCCGCCGCCTTTGCCCGCAACGATCTCGCCGATACCAAGAAGCTGCTGGCGCCGCTCGAGATAAAGTCGGGCCCCGACGCCCCGCCCGAATCGGAGGCGGTGAAGGCCGAGCGCCAGCGCATGACCGAGCAGGCGACCGCCAGCGAAGGTCGCGTCAAGCAGGGCGAGGTGGTGATCGCGCGCGCCGACCAGCTTCTCGAGCGCCTGACGAAGCGGCGCGGCGAGGTGATGCTGCAGACGCTGCTGCATCGCGACGCAGCGCCTCTGTCGCGCGACGTCCTGACCAGGGTCGGCCCCGAACTCGCCGCCTCGGTGCAGTCGCTGTCGTCCGCCCTGGCGGCGTGGAGCGGCAACGGCATCGGGGCGTTGGGATCAGACAGCCACAGCCTGGTCTTGCTCACGATCTGGGCCGCCGTCACCATCGGCCTATGGTGGATCGGCCGCGAGCTGCGCCACCGGTTCGGGCACAGCCACGCCCACGAACCCGGCCGCAGCGACCACACCATCGCCGTCGCCATCGACGGCCTCGGGCTGGTCCTGGTACCGATCCTGGCCGTCTGGCTGATCGGCAGGCTGCTGCTGGCGAGTCAACCGCCGTCACCCATCGACAGTCTGGTGCCGGAGCTGGTCTCCCGCCTCGTCATGCTGCTGCTGGTGTTCGGCATGACCTCCGCAGCGCTCTCGCCCAGCCGGCCGGAGTGGCGGGTACTGCCTTTCGCCAACGACAGCGCGCGACTGCTCTCGTACTCCATCCGCCGCCTGATGATCGTCGGCGTCACGCTCGACTTCATCTATGTCGCGTTCGTCCGCAGCGGCGTGGGGCGTGAAGCGGTATCGGCAGTCAGCGCTCTGATACTTGCCACCATTGTCGCCTTGCTCACCCTGCCGGCGCTGGGCAATCGCGCCTGGCAGGCGGCGCGGCCCGAGGGCTCCGCCCTTCCGAGGATGGTGGGCGGCACCTGGTGGTCGATCGCGCGCCTGCTGCTCAGCGTCGCGGTGCTGTCCTCGATCGGATTTGCCCTCGCCGGCTACGCCACTTTGGCGTCGCATCTCAATGGCGCGCTCTCCGAAACCTGCCTGCTGATCGGCATCGCGCTGCTTCTCCACCGGCTGGGAGCCGATCTGCTCGAGACTGCCGCCGCGCCCGAAACGCCGTCGGGACGCTGGGTGCGCCATCGTCTCGGCCTGCCGCCCGATTCGGCCGTCCGCGGGCAATATCTCATCCTGCTGCTGATCGACACCATTCTCGTCTTGCTGCTGGCGGTGGCGATACCCACGGCCTGGGACGTCGACATGGACGCCATCCTGCAGGGCTTCGGCCAGCTGATGCGCGGCGTGAAGGTGGGCGGCGTCACCATCTCGCTGGGCAATATTGGCACGGCGATCCTGGCCTTCGCGATATGCATGCTGATCGCCCGCCTGATCCGCAGCATCGTGCGCGATCGCGTGATGCCGACCGTCGACGCGCCGCTGCCGCTGCGCCAGTCGATCGACGCCGGCCTCAACTATGCCGGCGTCCTGATCGCGATCCTGGTCGGCGTCGGCGCGCTCGGCGTCGACTTCACCAACCTCGCCATCGTGCTCGGCGCCCTGTCGGTCGGTATCGGCCTCGGCCTGCAGAACATCGCCAACAACGTGATCTCCGGCGTGATCCTTCTGATGGAACGCCCGATCAAGGCCGGCGACTGGGTCGTGGTCAACGGACACGAGGGTTTCGTCCGCCGCATCAACATCCGCGCCACCGAGATCGAGACCTTCCAGCGGACATCGGTGATCGTGCCGAACAGCATGTTCCTGCAGAGTCCCGTCATCAACCGGACCTATTCCGACACCTCCAGTCGCGTCGAGATCCAGATCACCGTGCCGCTGGCGACCGACGTCACCAAAATGGAGACGATCCTGCGCGAGGCAGCGCTCGGTCATCCGCGGGTTCTGCGCGTGCCGGCGCCGATCGTTCGCTTCGTGCGCCTCGGCACGGCCGGCCTCGACTTCGAGCTGTTCGTGTTCGTCTCCAACCTGGAAGACCGGCTGACCGTCGCCAACGGCCTCAACCGCACGCTGCTCGCCCGGCTGATCGACGAGAAGATCATCGATCCCAGCCCGGTGCCGGAACTCAGGCTGCGCGATATCGACAAGCTTGGCGCCGTGTTCCGCGGCGAGACGTCGCCGGCGCCCCCCAAGAAGGAAGGCAGCTCGGAGATGGGGACCGAAGGAGCGGACGATGCCGCCACGGCGCCGAAAGACTGAAGCGCCACGCCGGCGCTGGCCGCTCGTCCTGCTGTTTGCGGCAGGTGCTCTGGCAGGTGCCGCGTTGTGGGCCTATTCGCCGACCTTGCCGGCGGAGACCCTGATCGCGCAGTACGCCAACGAGCGCTCGAAGTTCATCGACGTCGGCGGCGTACAAGCCCATGTCCGCGACTATGCGCGCGACGGGACGAATGCCGATGCGATCCCGCTGGTGCTGATACACGGATCGCTGGGCTCGCTGCACGTGTGGGAGGGCTGGGCCCGCGAGCTGGAGCCACGCTGGCGGCTGATCACGGTCGATCTGCCGGGGCACGGCCTTACCGGTACCTGGCCGCGCGACGAGTATACCATCGAAGCCTACACCGATTTCATCGAGGTCCTGGTCGACACCCTGCATCTCGACCGGTTCGTACTGGTCGGCCATTCGATGGGGGGCACCGTCGCCTGGAGTTTCACCGCCACCCGACCGGACAGGGTGAGCCATCTCGTCCTGGTCGATGCCGCAGGCTATCCGCGCCAGGGCGAGGCGCCGCTGCCGACCCGGCTTGCCCGCATGCCGGTGGTCGGCGACATCGGCATCTACTTCAAGTCCGAACTCCAGGTACGCCGCTCGCTCGCCGAGATCTACGCCGATCCCGCGATGGTGACGCCCGAGCGGATCAAGCGATACGGCGAACTGCAGCGGTTCCCCGGCAACCGCGAGGCCACCTTGCAGCGCGCCCGCACCCAGGAGCCGCTCGATCCCACGCCACTCAAACGGCTCGACATGCCGACCCTGATTCTCTGGGGCGCCAAGGACCGCTGGGTGCCGGTGGCGGATGCCTTCCGCTTCCAGAACGACATCAAGGGCGCCAAGCTAGAAATCTTCAAGAACCTCGGCCACAACCCGATGGAAGAGGATCCTAAGGCGACCGCCGCCGCGGTGGCCGCTTTCCTGGCCTCGACGCCGCCGCGTCGGATCGTCTTGCCCCGTCCAGCGGCGCCGGAGGGGTCCCCGACCGACCCGACGGCTGTGCTTCCCGCCGTGGTCCCGGAGAAGGACTAGGCGCTTACCAGCAGCGCCATCACCTTGGCGAACGCCTGGTCGGCGATGGTCTCGATCTCGGCCTTGGTGCGGTTTTGGATCGGGTGCGGCACGTAGACGACGGCAGGCTCGAAGCCGAGCGAATCGCTTTGCGCCGCGACACCCTCCGCAAAATGGGTGGTGACGATATTGACGCCGGGAAGGCCGCGTCCGTCGAGGCTGTGAAGGTCGTGCAGACTGCACGATGTGCAGGAGCCTCAATCGCTTAAGGCGATCACCGCGAGCTGGTTCTCCGCCGCGATCTTCTGCAGGAGATCGGTCGGCGCCACCTTGGTGTTGGTGGGCTTGCGGTAGCGCCGGGTGGCGACGCCCGCCTGCTTGAAGTGGCATTCGAGCCGGTCGATGAACTCCGACCCGCGCGCCTTGCCGATATCCATCAGCGCCACGCTCTTGCCCGCGACGGACGGCGGCGGCGAGAGGCGGGCACGCCGGGTCGGCGATGTCTCCGCCGTCGGATCGCGCAGCTTGGTTGCGATGTTCATGAGTGCAGCTCCCTAGCGGATTTCATGCGTGACGGCCTGGCACTCGTCGCGCACCGACTGGCCCGGCCAGCCGCCGATGATGGCTGAGAATAGCCCGGCCTCGCCGCCGGCGCGAACAATCAGAAGCCCACCGGGCTGGAACTTGTCGACGATCTGGTCGGCGAAGGACGGCGGCATGCCTTCGGCGATGTCCTGGGCGCCGCGGACCACCTCGCTGCCCGGCCGCTTCAGCGCCTTGTAGAGTTCGTCCTCGATGCGACGGCGGTCAAAGCCGCCGTCCTTGAGGATCTTGTAGTGCTCGGGCGCCAACACCAGTACCGCATTGCCGGCGAGACAGAGCTTGGGATGACCGACACCGAACAGGCCCATGGCCAGCGAGCGCACGAGTTCCTCCGGCGTACGCGACTTCTGGTCGATGAAGCCGTTCACGCCCTCACCGTGGAACAACGTCACGGCACTTTTGCCGGCGGCAATGCCACGGCGCTGCGCCAGCGGCTCCCAATCGGGATCGGACTCGTCCTCGGCGAAACAGAAGGTGTACTTGCCGGGATTGCCCAGCGTTGCGCGGTCCATGCCACCCGGCAGGCCGCCGCCGACATTGCGCACGATGAGCTGCAAGGCGCGGCCGATGGTGGCGTTGGCGCGGTTGCCCTGGCCCAGCGCATTGACGCCACTGTTCATGCCGATAGCCTTGGCGGCCGGCCCGTTGATGATGACCAGCGGCCCGGAGAAATGCGTGGTGCAGAGCAGCCCGTGCAACACGAACAGCGGATCGAGCGCAGCCTCGAGCACGCCCAGCACGACCGGCATGTATTCCGGCTTGCAGCCCGCCATCACCGCGTTGATGGCAACCTTTTCGACCGTGCAGGGGGCGAGGTTGGGCGGGATCAGGCCCACGATCTCATCCGGCTTGCGGTCGGTGCCGCCCAACATACGCAGAATGCGATCGTCGGTCGGCGGCACGACGGGGAGCCCATCGCTCCAACCACGCTCGAAGCAGGCTTCCATGGGGTCGTCCCATTCGCCGACGGCGATGGCGCGTGCCTTGAGGCCAGGATCGCCGTAGCGCGCCACCAGGGTCTCGTGCACGCCGGGCTCGACGCTCTTGGAGCCGCAACCCGGCTGCCAGGCCGGCAGCCCGTCGCCCGAAGCCGCATCGCCGGCGAGCCGTGTCCACTCGGCGCGATCCCAGCCCACTGTGCGCTCGACCTCGCGACCGTCTTTCAGACGGATCAACGTTGGTACTGTTTCGACGTTGAGACGAAAGGAGCGTTCGAGGTCGTGGTCATCGATCACCTGGCCGACACCGGCGGGAAACGCCGGATCGTCCTGGCTGATCACGGCCAGCGGGCCGACGCGATCGAGGCTCTGCATCACCGGCTCGATCAGGACGCAGGTCGGACAATCGCGCTTGGCGACGATCACCAGGCCATCGCTCGGCAAGACGTTGGGGGACGAACCGTCAGGCATTGAGCAGGGCCTCCACCTGGGCATCGATGAACGCTGCATCCTCGGGATTGGCGAACGGGTTGCCGGCACGATGGCCCCAGACCGAGGGGATTTCCACCAGCTTCGCGTCCTTGAGGTGGGGCAGCTCGACTCGGTTGTCGTCGGTCTGGAAATAGAGGTCAGTGGCCGACGGCATCAGCAGCACCTTGGCCTTGATTCCGCTGAGTGCCATCTGCAGATCGCCTCGATAAAGGTCGTTGGCCGAGATATCGCCGTTCTGCCAGGTCCAGAGCTGGCACAGGAGATCGTCGGCGTCGCGGCGCAGATAGTTGGCCTCCCAGTTGCGCACCAGGAAATCCTCAAGACTGGTGAAGCCCAGCCCGCGCCAAAGCTCGCGGCGATAGAAGGTCTGGCTCGCCGCCCAGCCGGCATAGATGCGGCCCATGGCGCGCAAACCTGCTTCGGGCTTTGCCGTGAAGTACTCGCCATTCCAGTGCGGGTCGGCATGCAGCGCCGTGCGCACGCCTTCGAGGAAGACGAAATTGTGCGGCGCCGTCCTGGCCGAGCCGCAGTTGACGACGATGCGTTCGACGTCGGCACCGAACAGCGCGGCCCAGTGATAGGCCTGCTGCGCGCCCATCGACCAGCCATAGACCATTTTTATGCGGGCAACGCCGAAGAGCTCGGCCAGCAGGCGGCGCTGCTGCGTCACGTTGTCGAAAGTGGTGATGCGCGGAAAGCCCGCCTTGGTCGCGGCATTGGACGGCGAGGACGAGAGCCCGTTGCCGAACATGTTGGGGATGATGATGAAATAGCGCGACGGGTCGAGGCAATGCTCGACGTTGACCAGCCATTCGATGTCGATGTGCTGTGCGCCGTAACTCGTCGGATAGACGATGACGTTGTCGCGCTTGGGGGAAAGTGTGCCGTAGGTCTTGTAGACGATCCGGGCGTTCTTCAGCGTGCCGCCGCGCTGCAACGAAAGATCGCCGCACTCGAAGACGCCTTCGCTGGTCTTCACGCGGCACTCCGGCCGAGGCTGCGCAGGATCTCGCCCTGCACTTGGATATAGCCGCGCGCCACAAATTTCAGGTGTGGCCGCAGATGACGGTGCGCTTCCGGCAGGTGATGGAACGGAATGTTGGGCAGCAGATGGTGCTCGGCGTGGTACGGCAGGTTCCACATCAGGAAGCGCACGACCGGGTTGGACAGCGTCGTGCGCGTGTTGGCGAAGCCGTCGTCACTGTTGGGACAGAGCGTGTGCTCGCACAGAAGATAAAGACGCAGCAGCGGCAGGCCGATCAGCAGCGGAATGAACCACACCCACAGCACGGCATCGGTCTTGAGCAGGATCGAGCCCGCGATCAGCGCGGCATAGAAGGCGAGCAGCAGGCGGCCCCAGCGCCGCACTTCGGGCCAGGCCGATTGGTGGATGTAATTGACGTCACCCCTGAAGCCGAATGGGAACAGGAAAATGTCCCGCATGCGGATCATCAGGAATGGAATCGAGCTGATGCGGAAGAGATAGTTGCCCCAGGTCCCGGGCGTGCCCGAGGTGATCAATTCGGGATCGCGCAGGGGATCCTGCGTATAGCGATGATGGGCCATGTGATAGTGCCGGTAGAAGCCCGCATTGTTCAGGATCGCGGCACCCGAGAAGAAGGCCAGTATGTCGGCGAAGCGCCGCGTCTTGAACGAATTGTAGTGGGTGGACTCGTGCATGGCGCCGAACAGGGTGTTCACGAACACCGCCTGCAGCAGCAGCGCCGGTGCGACCCACCAGGTGCCGCGCGTCGCCAGCACGAGCCAGCCACCGGCGATCAACAAGGCGAGATGCGCCCCGGTCTGCATAAAGCCCTTGGCGTCCGAGCGGGCATAGAGGCGCTTCAGCACCTCCGCCGGCACCACCCGCATCTGGCGGGCGCGCTGACCGGTTACGAGATAGGTGCCCATAGCCCGTCCCGATAGGCGATCTCGGTCGCCGCCTCACGCTTCTTCTTCTCTTCCTCGCTGAGGCCGATCTGGTCGCCGACCATGCGACTGATCGAGGGGAAAGTGCCCTTGGGCTGAGCGTAGTCGCCGGTCCACAAGCGCGAACGCAGCAGTGCCTTGGCACAATGGAGGTAGGCCTGCCGTACCGACACCACGATGGCGCATTTCGGCGCCTTGCCCTGGACCGCCATGGACTCGAGCAGCGCGGGATCGACCGACAGCTGCGCCGTGCCCGCCAGCCGCACCGTCTCGTTGGTGCCGGGCAGCAGGAAGATCAACACGATCTCGGGATTCTCGAGCAGGTTCTTCAGCGTATCGAGCCGGTTGTTGCCCGGACGGTCGGCGATGGCCACCGTGTGCTCGTCGAACACCATGAACGACCCCGGCGGGTCGCCGCGCGGGGTCACGTCCTGCTTGCCCGAAGCGTCGGCGGTGGCGACCAGGCAGATCGGCGAGAGGGATATGAACTTCCGCATGTGGACGTCGATGCGGCCGATGTCCTTTACGGCCGCGGTCACGCTCACCGGCGCATAGGAGGCGACGAGGGCCGCCGCACCGGCGGCATCGAGCAGGGCCGGCACCCTCAGCATGGAAGGGGGCAGAATCGAGTCGGGCACGGGGTTGACCTCCCAGAGAGATGTCGAAATCGTAGCATGAATCGGGCCGGGCGAACCCCGGGCGAGCCGACATTACGGGGCCGTCACCACAGGAGAAGCACCATGGCGACCAACAGCAAACATCCGGAAACCCTCGTTCTGCACGCCGGCTATCGCAGCGATCCCGCGACCAACGCGGTGGCGGTGCCGATCTACCAGACCACCAGCTTCCAGTTCCGCGACACCCAGCACGCCGCCAACCTGTTCGGCCTGGCCGAGATGGGCAACATCTACACTCGCATCATGAACCCGACCTGCGATGTGCTGGAGCAGCGCATAGCCGCCCTCGAAGGCGGCGTCGCGGCCCTGGCGCTGGGCTCGGGCCAGGCCGCCTCGCTGTTCGCCGTCCAGAACATCTGCCACGCCGGCGATAATTTCGTGGCCTCGACCGACCTCTACGGCGGCACCTGGAACCTGTTCGCCAACACGATGAAGACCATGGGCATCGAGTGCCGCTTCGTCGATCCGGCCGATCCGGAGAATTTCCGCCGCGCCACGGATGCGCGAACTCGCTGCTACTACGCCGAGACCCTGCCCAATCCCAAGCTCCGGGTATTCCCGATCGCGGAGGTGGCCAGGATCGGCCGCGAGCAGGGCATCCCGCTGATCATGGACAATACCGCGGCCCCGGTGCTCTGCCGGCCGTTCGACCATGGTGCTGCGATCGTGCTGCATTCGACGACCAAGTACATCGGCGGCCATGGCACCTCGATCGGCGGCATCCTGGTCGACGGCGGCAACTTCGATTGGGAGAAGCACAAGGACCGCTTCCCGATGCTGAATACGCCCGACCCCAGCTACCACGGCGCGGTGTGGACCCAGGCGACCAAGCCGATGGGACCGGTGGCTTACATCATCAAGGCGCGCGTCACCCTGCTGCGCGACGTCGGCGCGCCGATGAGCCCGTTCAACGCCTTCATGTTCATCCAGGGGCTGGAGACATTGCCGCTGCGCATGCGGGTCCATTGCGACAACGCCGTCGCCGTGGCTAAGCACCTTTCCAAAAATCCCAAGATCACCACGGTGATCCATCCCTCGCTGATGACCGGCGAGGCGAAGAAGCGGGCCGATGCGCATCTTTCGCGCGGCTACGGCGGGCTGCTGGGCTTCGAGCTGAAGGGCGGTGCCGATTCAGGCCGCAAGTTCATCGACGGGCTGAAGATGTTCTATCATGTCGCCAATATCGGCGACGCCCGCAGCCTCGCCATCCACCCCGCCTCGACCACCCATTCGCAGCTCTCGGCCGAGGAGCAGGCGCAGACCGGCGTCACGCCGGGCTATGTGCGGCTGTCGATCGGCCTGGAACACATCGACGACATCCTGGCCGACCTGGATCAGGCGCTGGCCGCCGCCTAAACCCTTGAGGGAATGCAGAAAAGTCGCTTGCAACGCCCCGCCGTCGAGGGCGTTGGAATGGGGAGTAATCCGAAAGGAGGACCACATGAGCGACTACATCCCCGATCCACGGCGGCCCGATCCCTACGGCACACAGCGCCGCTTCGAATACACGGAAGACATGGGCGGGCGGTCCAACTATGCCTTCGTCGCCCTGCTGGCGATCGTGGCGCTGATCGGCGGCGTTCTATTCTTCGCCAAGCCGCAGCCGACGGATCAGCAGGCCCAGGTGCCGGTGCCCACGGTGACCCAGCCGATGGGGCAGCCCACCGCTCCCGAAGCGCCCGCGACACCCGCGACGCCCACGGAGCCCGCAACGCCGCGGCAGTAGCCGGCCGGGAGGATTCCATGAACGACCCTAATCCGCGGCGGATTGACGAACGACCGCTGCCTCGGGGGGGCGATGCGGCGCGCG
>Ga0082335_1005852_pt1 | contig 16529 bp, 11 predicted proteins | sample Subgrocontami58m_FD_72375 | JGI IMG/M metagenome (GOLD analysis project Ga0082335, IMG submission 72375) | Subsurface groundwater microbial communities from S. Glens Falls, New York, USA - GMW37 contaminated, 5.8 m (SPADES assembly) (version 2) ... | reverse complement strand
GCGGGGCAGGCCCCCGGCGGGTGGCGCTCTCGGCCGACGGCGCGTGGGTCGCGATGGGCGCCGACGACGGGACGATCGCGCTCTTCTCGGGCGACGGTGCCCTGCGGGCCCTGCCGAAGCTCCGAGCCGGCATCGCGCACCTCGCCTTCAGCGACGACGGGAAGCAGCTCGCGGGCGGCGGCGTCAACCTCTCGATCTTCGCCGTCCCCCAGGGCTCGCCGCTCGGCGTCGCGCTCGACCTCACGAGCCCCGCCACGCAGGTCCTCTTCGCGCCGGCGCCCGGGGCGCGCGCGTTCGTCGCGACCTCGAAGGGCCCCACCGGAGTGTCCGGCGGTGGCGGCGGCGCGGTGAACGCCCGCGCGCCGGACGGCGTGGTCCTCGGCGCCCCGTTCCCGATCGTCACGCCGGCCGCCGGCGCGATCATCGCCGTGACCGAGGCCGGCGAGCTGTACGTCGGGACGCCGGGCGCGGACGGCGGGACGACCGACCTCGAGGTGCTGCGGCTCGGCGTCGAGCGGACCCTGCGGGCCGTCGCGCGGGTGCCCGGAGCGGCGCGCTCACTCACGATCGACCGCACGGGGACGCTCGGCGCGATCCTCACCGACCAGGGCGTCTACCGGTTCCGGCCGAAGGACGCCGATCCGCCGAAGACCTTGAGCCGTGTGCTCGGTCCGGTCCGCGACATCGCCTTCGGCCAGGACGGCGTCCTCTACGCGCTCGAGGCGAACCGGCTCACAGCGCTCGACCGCGGCGGCGCGGTGCTCTGGACCGTGCCGCTCACCGACGGGCGCCGGCTCCTCGCGGCCGCGCGGACGGTCGTGCTGGACGGGCCGGACCGGCTCCTGGTGGTCGGACCCGGCGGTGCCCTCGACGAGCTCGGCGCCGGCGGCGCGGTCCAGGACGTCGCGATGTCCCTCGGCGGCCGGCGGATCGCGGCGGTCGTCGATTCGAAGCGGGCCCTACTCTTCGAGCTGCCATGACGGTCGAGCGCATCCGCTCCTTCGTGCCGCTCGAGACGACGCTCCTCCCGCGCCCGCTCGACCGGTTCGGCCGCGCCTTCCCGGCCTCGCTCGCCGAGTGCGTGGTGGCCGCCTACGCTCCGGAGCGCGGCGTCGTGCTCGACCCGCTCGCGCACCCGCTCTCCGCGGCGGATGCCTCCGCGCGGGCGGGAAGACACGGCGTCGCGCGCTCGCCGCAGCCTTTGGGTGCCTGGGCGCGCCGCGCGGTCGACCAGGCGCCGCCGGCGGAGGAGACGCTCGCGGCGCTCGCGCGGGTCGCCGAGAGCGCGCTCGCGGGACCCACCCACGCGATCTCGATGCGCGAGCTGTACGGGGCGCGCTGCGGCACCTGCCGCGCTCCGGTGACCGTCGAGGCCTTCCTCTGGGAGCGCGACGCGTTCGCGCCGGCGAAGAAGGCCTTCCGCTGCGGGGTCTGCGCCCGCGAAGGCCGCGCGCTCCTCATCGAGCCGGTGGACGCCGACGACGAGGCGAGCGCGCAGGCGCAGGACGCCCGCGGGCTCGCCTACTGGCAGTTCGTCGAGCGCTTCGCCGAGGTCGAGCGTGGGCTGGGCGAGAGCGTCGCGGTCCTCTACACGCCGCGCAATCTCGGCGCGCTCATGGCGACGCTGCGCGCGATCGAGACGACCGTGGGGGTGGGGCCCGCGCGCGACCTCCTGCTCCTCGCGTTCCTCGAGGTCGTCGTCACGGGGAGTCGGTTGAACGCCGTCGCCGGCCGCGGCACGCCGCTCCGCATCGAGCGCGGCCGTGCTCGCCGCGGCCACGCCGCGCAATCGCGCGAGATCAACGTCTGGCTCGAGTACGAGCGGTGCGTCCGCGACCTCGTGCAGTGGATCGCCGCGCAGCCCGCGCCGAAGCGGGCGCGCGAGTTCGCCGCGCCGGAGGACCTCCCGGGCAAGGCCGATCTCGTCCTCTGCGAGGCGCCGGTGGACGACGCGCTCGGCGGCTGGGCGCACGTCGCGAGCGTGCTCTGCCTCGGCGCGGCCGCCGCCGGGACCGCCGACGCGACCGACGGTCGCGCGACCGAGCGGGAGCGCGTGCTTCGCTCGCTGCGACAGGCGCTCATCGACGGTCACCGGCGCTCGAGCGAGGATGCGCCGGCGGTCGTGTACCTCCCGCACGCGGACCTCGCCTCGATCGCCGCGTGCGCGCTCGCGGGCACCGCGGCCGGCTACCGGCTCCGCGGCATCCTCTACCAGCGCGACGCGCTCGCCACGCCGAGCCGGGCCGACGCCTCGGGTGCCGCGGCGGTGCTCGACTTCGGTCGCGAGGGCGTCACGCTGCTGCGGGACCAGACCCCGGCGAACGCGGCGTCGATCGAGGATGCGATCCGCCACGGCGTGCGCGAGGCGATCGCGGCGCGGGGCGAGCCGGTCGGCGCCGAGCTCGCCGGCGTCGGCGCGCTCCTGACGCTCGCCGGGCGCGGGCTCCTCGCGCCGCTCACGCTCGCCCGCGCCGGCGGCGTCTCCGAGCTCGAGGTCTTCCTCGACCACTTCCGCTCCGCGCTCGGGGACGCCAAGCGCTCCGGCCTCGAGCGCGTCGGCGAGGCGCCGCACGCGCTCATGACGATCTCGAGCGGGCTCGACGCGACGCCGCTGGACGACCGCGTCGAGTGGGGGATCTGGGGCCTCCTCTCGGCCGCCCGCGAGATCGAGACGAAGGCGCTCCTGCGCCGCGCGTACGCGCTCTTCCGCGACCTGGAGACGCCCGACCGCGAGCTGGTCGAGCGCTGCATCGCCGCCTACGGCGCGCAGGGCGCCGACGGTCGGTGGCGGCTGCGCGACGAGGACGCGCTCGTGAAGCGACAGGCCGAGCAGACCGCCCTCGCGGCCGACCTCGTCGATGCCGCGCACCGCCTCGGCTTCAAGGTGAGCATCGGGCGCGACCTCCGCCGCAGGGCGCTCGCCGGCGCCCACGCCGCCATGCGCGGAAGCATCCTCGGCGACCTGCTCAGCGACGCCGAGCGCGAAGCGTCGCTCGCGCGCCACATGCGCGGGCCGGCCGACGTCCTCGATCACCTCGACGTCGTCTGGTACGACCGCGCGCACATGGTCTTCGTCTGGCAGCTGGAGTGGACCGCCCGGATCCACCGGAGCGTCGTCCAGCTCGGCGAGGCGATCCCCGACGACGACCGGGTGTTCCGCTTCCTCGCCGTCGCCGACGAGCGGCGCGGCCTCGTCGGCTACAAGCTCGTGCGGTCGGCGGCACTCGCGGAGGCTGTTCGACGCCGGGCCTGGCGCTTCGTAAAGTGGGAGCCGCTGCGCCGCTTCGCCGCCGGCCCGGAGACGACGCTCGCCGATCTCGAGGGCGTCCTCGGGCTGGAGCCGGCGGTGGAACAGGCGGGGCAGCAGCTCGCGTTCAAGTGGTGAGAAGCGCACTCGGGGCCGCTGAGCGGGACCCGGCGAATGTAAGGAGCATCACACAATGGCCAAGCCCTCGGCGGTGACCGACCAGTCCTTCGAGCAGGACGTCCTGAAGTCAGAGACCCCGGTCCTGGTGGACTTCTGGGCCTCGTGGTGCGGTCCGTGCCGGATGGTCGCGCCGGTCCTCGAGGAGATCGCGGGCGAGACCGACAAGCTCCGCATCGCCAAGCTCGACGTGGACGCCAACCCGATCACCGCGGGGCGCTACAGCGTCCGCGCGATCCCCACGATGATCCTCTTCAAGGACGGCAAGGAGGCCGATCGCATGGTCGGCTTCATGCCCAAGCAGAAGCTCCTCGCCCAGATCGAGCCAAAGCTCGCCGGCTAGAAGACCGGCCCAAGCTCCTCCGCGAGCTTCTGCACGTACCGGCGGTCGCCCAGCGCCGCGAGGCGCCGCTCGGCCGCCGCACGGTCGCGCTCGTCGCGCGTCGCGATCGCGAGGAGCGCCGCCGCGCGCGCGGCGTCCGGGACGATCCCGGCCGCGTCGAGCGCTGCGACCGCCTCGCGGAGCGCGACCGGCCGGCCGTCGTCGAGCGCCCGCGCGAGCGCGATCCGCGCGGCGAGCACCGCCGGGATGGTCACCGCGGCGCCCTCCACGGCGACGAGCGTCGGCTCGTCGATCCGCGTCTCGCCGTCGAAGAGCAGGATGGAGATCGCCTCCGCCTTGGCCGTGGGCGGGTGCGACCCTCGAAGCAGGGCGTCCGCGACCTCGATCTCGCCCTCGACGAGCGCGGCGACGTACCAGCGCAGGCCATGGGCGGGCGGCAGCGTGGCGACCTCGGCGACGCTCGCGAGGCTCGTGCGGTAGCGCGCGAGGCGCGTGTCGTCGAGGCGCGCGGCGCTGACGCGGATCGCCGCGATCCAGCCGGCCGCGGTGAACCGGCCGGTCGCGATCCGCGACTCCTCGCGGAAGGCGATGAGGAGGTCGCCGAGCCGGATCACGTCGTCCCATTCACCCAGGAGGAAGGCGCCGTACGCGGACCAGGTCGCGATGTGCGCCAGGCTCGCCTCGCTCTCGCCCGCGCGCAGGAGCGCGCGCGACCCGTCGAACGCCCGCGCCGCCGCCGCGTAGTCTCCGAGCAGCAGACTGTCCAGCGCACGCATCGCCACGGCGTCCTGCCGCTCGAGCAGGTCGAGGCGGTCCGCGTTCAGGAGGCGCCGGTCCGCGCAGCGGATCGCGGCCGCCCAGTCGTCGCCGGCGCGGTAGAGCAGGCCGAGCGCGTCGAGGGCCTCGCTCTCCAGGAGCGTGTCGCCCCGCTCCGCGAAGAGCGCCACCGCGCGCTCGACCTCGGCGACGAGCGGTGGCAGTCCGTCGCGCTCGTCAGCCTCCCAGCGCCACATCGAGAACGCGATCGCGCAGGCCAGCCGCGCTTCGAGGAGCGGGTCGGGGGAGCGTGCGAGGAGGCCGCGCGCCTCCGCGACGTCGCCGGCGAGCTCCTCCTTGGTCGGCACGAGCGTCAGCGAGCCCACCCACCGTCCGACGAGCACGAGCCGCTTCACGAGGAGGCGGGCGCCGACCGCCGGATCGCCCGTGCCGCTCTCGCGCCAGCGCTCGTACGCCTCGCGGTACCCGGCCGCGCCGGCGTCGCCGAATCGGACGACGTCGCCGATGAGCTCGAGCAGCCGCAGGTGCTCCTCCGGCGGCGAGAGGCGCACCGCCTCGCGGAGCTGCTCCTCGCATTCCGCGAACGCGCCGCCGCTCCAGGCGACGCGCGCCGCGCGCTCGAGCGCGCTCACGACCTTCGCCCGGTCGAGGCCCTCGGGTAGCTTCCCGCCGGGGGAGAGCGCGATCGCCTGCCGGTAGTGGTACGCGACGAGCTCCGCCAGCTCCTCGCCCTGCGCGGCGCCGTAGCCCTCGAGCCACGCCGCGAGCCGCAGGTGCGCCTGCACCCGCTGCGCGCGCGGCAGCGTCGCGTAGGCCACCTCCCGGATGACGATGTGACGGAACGTGAACGTCTCCCGACCCTGCGGGACCAGCAGGTCGCGCTCCGCGAGGGCCTCGAGCGCGCCTCCGATCGCGGCCGCGGGTCGGTCGGGGAGGAGCGCGGCGACGGCCGCGACCCGTGCGGTCCGACCGACCACCGACGCGTACTCGAGGACCGCGCGATGCTCCTCGGGCAACAGGTCGATGCGCGCGAGCACCGTCGCGTGGACCGTGTCGGGGAGGACGAACCCCTCGTCGCCCGCGCCGGCGCGCTTCCGGTCCTCGTAGGCGCGGACGAGCTCGCCGGCGAAGAACGGGTTGCCGCCCGCCCGCTCGACGATGCGCTCCGCCATCGCGCCGGGCACCCCTTCGGTCATGAGCGCGACGAGGTCGCGCGTCTCGTCATCGCTGAGCGGCTCGAGCCCGATCGCCGTGAAGTTCTTCCGCCCGCCGCCCCATTCCGGCCGGCGGTCGATGAGCTCCGGACGGGCGAGCGCGACCATGACGAGAGGGGCGGCGGTCCGCGGATGCGTGACGTGCTCGACGAGGTCGAGCAGGCTGTCGCTCGCCCAGTGGAGGTCCTCGAAGACCACGACGAGCGGGCCGCGCGAGGCGAGCGCCTCGATGAGCAGACGCCAGGCGTTGAAGAGCGGCTCGCGGTCGCGCTCCACCGACTCCGACGCGGCGCCGAACGTCGCGCCGATGAGCGAGGCCAGCCGCTCGGCGTCCGCCGCGGTCTGGCCGGCCGACCCGAAGGCCTCGCGCGCCCGCGCGACGATCTCCGCGTCGCTCTCCGCGCCGAGGGTCGCGCGGGCGAAGCCGCGCAGCGGCAGGTAGGTCACCGACGAGCCGTAGGGCAGGCACTGGGCGGTGGCGACCGTCGCCCGCTCGAGCCGGGAGACGAACTCCTCGACCAGGCGCGACTTGCCCGTGCCCGCGGGCGCGGTGATGGTGACGAGCCGAGGGCGGCGCTCCTTGAAGGCGCGCGCCGCGACGAGCGCGAGCTGTGCGAGATCGTCCTCGCGCCCGACGAACGGCGCGCGCGGCGCGCGATGCTCCGCGACGCGTCCGCGCAGCTCCGCCGCGCGGACCGGCTCGCGCTTGCCCTTGACCTCGACCGCACGCTCGTCGCCGAACGCGAACGAGCCGGCCACCGCGACGCGCGTGCGCGTGCCGACCAGGATCGACCCGGGCTCGGCGTGCTGCTGCAGCCGAGCGGCGACGTTCACGGCGTCGCCGGTGACGAGAAAGTCACCGGCGTCCCGCTCGCGCACGGCCACGACCTCGCCGGTGTTCACGCCGATGCGCAGGCGCAGGGCGGCGGTGCGGTCGTCGCGGGCGAGCGCCTCGCGCAGCGCGAGCGCCGTTGCCAGCGCGCGCTCGGCATCGTCGCCGTGGGCCTGCGGCATGCCGAAGACGGCCATCACCGCGTCGCCGATGAACTTCTCGAGCGTGCCGCCGTGCGCGCCGACGGTCTCGCGCGCGATCGCGTAGTAGCGGCCCATGAGCGCGCGGACGTCCTCGGGATCGCTCTCCTCGCCGAGCGCCGTCGATCCGGTGACGTCGGCGAAGAGGACGGTGACGACGCGGCGCTCCTCGGGCATTGCCGCATTATCCCGGTCGTACCGCAGCGTGCGCCCGGTGCTAGGGTCGGGTCGGTGGCCCCCCTCCCCGCGCGGTGCCCCGAGAGTGCATCTGGCCCGGTGGCCGGCGCGGTCTTCAAAACCGTCGACGGGGCGTAGCACGCTCCGTGGTGGGTTCGACTCCCATGCACTCTCGCAGCGCGGCGTGAGCGACGAGCTCGCCGCCGCCGAGGTGCCGGAGGAGCGCTTCTCCGCCGCCGCCGCGCTCTTCCACCGCGACTTCCGGCTCTTCTTCACCGGCCTCGTCATCACGAACACCGGCACCTGGATGCAGCTGTTCGGGCTGGGCTGGCTCGTCGTCGAGCTGGCCGCGCGCGACGGGACTCCGCAGCTCGGACCGCTCTACCTCGGCCTCGTCGGGCTCTCCCGCGCGCTCCCCGGGCTCGTCTTCGGGCTCTTCGCCGGCGTCGTGGCCGACCGGGTGGATCGGAGACGGCTCCTGCTCCTCACCCAGTCCACCGCCGGGGTCATCGCGTCGGTCCTCGCCGCGCTCACGCTCACCGGTCACATCAACGTCGTCCTCGTCATGGCGCTCACCGCGGCGAGCGCGGTGGCATTCGCCTTCGACGGCCCGTCGCGTCTCGCGATGGTCCCGCGCCTCGTGCCGAGGGGCGCGCTCGTGAGCGCCATCGGGCTCGTCTCCGTCGCCTTCAACGGCGCGACGCTCGTCGGGCCGCTCATCGGCGGCCTGCTCATCGGGCCGATCGGCGTCGGCGGCCTCATGGCGGTCAACGCCGTCTCCTACCTCGTCATCGTCGGCGCGCTCCTCGCGATGCGCCCCATGCCGGTGATCGCGCCGGCCGGCCACGCGAGCATGCTCGACTCGCTCCGCGAGGGTCTCGCCTACGTCCGGCACGACGCGGTCCTGCGCTGGGTCATCCCCCTCGTCGCGATCAACAGCCTGCTCGCGCGCCCGTACATCCACCTCCTCCCGGCGGTCGCGCGCGACGTGCTCCACGTCGGAGCCGTCGAGCTCTCGTGGCTCGTCTCCGCCTCCGGCGCCGGCGCGCTCGCGGGCGCGCTCGTCGTCACGTCGCTCGGCGGATTCCGGCGCCGCGGTCTCGTGTGCACGGGGAGCGCGGTGCTGGGCGGGTCGGCCGTCGTCCTCTTCGCGCTCCAGCACGCGCTCGTGCCCGGCCTCGTCATGGCCGCGATCGCCTCGTTCGCGACGATGACGCTCATGGGCATGGCCCAGACGATCAACCAGAGCCGCGCGCCCGACCACCTGCGCGGTCGCGTCATGGGCGTGCAGCACATGACCGTCCAAGCCGGGGTACCGGCCGGCACGATGCTCGAAGGGTCGCTCGGCACGCTCGTCGGCGTCGATCTCGCGATCGGCCTGGGCGGCGCGATCGTCGCGCTCGCCGGCGCGTACGTCTTCCTCCGGGCCGTCGCGCTGCGCGAGTACGGGACGCCGCTGGCCTCAGCCGCTCGCAGCTGAGGCCGCCCGCGTCCCTTTGTGGGATCGCCCACGCAGCACCAGGACGGCGTCGTTTCGGTGCTCGCGCCGTATCGAGGGGCTCGACCTCGCCGGCGCGGAGGGTACTGGGCAGGGTCCTAGGACTTCCGTTCCGCCGATCTGAGACCGCCTCGATACCGAACCGAGACCGGACGGTCCCGCCGGACGACGACACTGACGTGATCCACATGGGACCGATCGCCGCGTGACCGACCCCACCGCCCAGGATCTCCTCGACTCGATCTTCCGCCTCGCCACCGAGCTCGTGCGCGGCAAGCGCGTGTCGCTCCTCCTTCGGGAGGAGAACTCCACGGACTTCGTCATCGCCCGCGCGATCGGTCTCGCCGAGGACGTGAAGCGGGAGGCGCGCGTCCACGAGGGCGAGGGCGTCGCCGGCCGCGTCGCCGCCACTCGGCAGGCCATCCTCGTCGGCGGTCGGAGCGACGGGCCACCTCCGCCCGAGGCGGACGGGCGCCGCTACCGGTCCGACTCCTACATGGTCGTCCCGATCGTCATCGACGGCGAGGCGCGCGGCATCCTGAACGTCGCGGAGCGCGCCGATGGTCTGCCGTTCGAGCAGGCGGACCTCGAGACGCTCCAGTTCCTCGCGAGCCACATCGGGGCCTGCCTCGTGCAGCGGGAGCAGGGCGAGGCGCTCGAGCGCTTGGCCGAGACCGATCCGGTGACCTGGCTCTTCAACCGCAGGCACTTCGACCGCCGGCTCGAATCGGAAGTGAACCGGGCGACCCGCTCGGACGTGCTCATCGCGCTCCTCATGATCGACGTGGACCGCTTCAAGTCGTACAACGACCGCTTCGGGCACCGGGTCGGCGACCTGGTGCTCCGGGCGGTGGCCGGCGCGATCGGCGAGGCGCTCCGGCCGTACGACGTGTCGGCGCGGTACGGCGGCGACGAGTTCGCGGTCATCCTCCCGGAGTCGGACACCGAGGTCGGGACCCGCGTCGCGCTGCGCATCCTCGACCGCGTCGCGCGGGTGGCGCTGCCCGAGGCGCTCGCCGCCGCCGGGGAATCGATCGGTCTCTCGATCGGGATCGCGACGTTCCCGCGCCCGGCGGCCGACGCGGTCGCGCTCGTGGAGGCCGCGGATGCCGCGATGTACGGCGCCAAGCAGGCGGGTGGCGGCATCCGGGTCTGGGAGCACTCGCTCGCCCAAGGGCCGCACGGTCGCGTCAACGGCCGCCCGGCCCCGCTCCCGCACGCGCCGTACCTCGCCGAGCCGGCGCGGCTCGCGCGCCCCGAGCTCCAGGCGCTCGTCCCACCGGCGCTCGCGGCGGAGCACAACGCCGTCGTGGTCGGACGCGAGGGGAGCATCCTGACGGTGGCGCTGCCCGAGCCGGACGCCGCGGCGATGGACGCGATCTCGCGGGCGACGGGTCTTGCGATCTACCCGGTCTACTCGAACGCCGCCGACCTTGCGGCCGCCAGGAAGCGGCTCGGTGCCTAGGTCGCGGCGGGGCGCGACTCCTCGCGGGTGATGCCGCCCTCGGCGCCACGGAAGAGGTAGCCGACGCCCGGGACGGTCTGGATGATGTCCCGCGGCTTGCCGTCCGCGGTGAGCTTGCGGCGAAGGCGGCTCACGTTGAGCTTCACGAGGTCACCCCCGACCTCCGCGTCGTAGCCCCAGACGCCCTCGAGGATCTCCTCCTGCGTGAGCACCCGGCCGGGATTGGCCATGAAGTGGCGGAGCAGCTTGAACTCGGTCGGTGAGAGGTGGATCGGCACGTCCGCGGCGCGCACCTCGTGCGCGGCTTCGTCGAGCGTCACGTCCCCGGTGCGGTAGAGCTGCGGTGTCGGTCGGCCGTAGGTCGTCGTGGCGCGCCGGAGGATCGCCTTCACGCGCGCGACGAGCTCCTTCGGGCGGAACGGCTTGGTGAGGTAGTCGTCCGCGCCGAGCTGCAGGCCGCGAAGGATGTCGCTCTCGTCCTGCCGCGCCGAGAGCATGAGCACCGCGATCCGCTCGTCGGTGCGGCGGATGCGCTCCAGGACGCCGAACCCCGCGAGCTTCGGCAGGTTGATGTCGAGCACGACGAGGTCGGGCTTCTCGCGCTCGACCGCGGCGACGGCGGCCTCGCCGTCGTAGGCGCGCACCACCTCGTAGCCTTCGCGCTTGAGCGCGTACTCCACGAGCTCGACGAGGTCGCGATCGTCGTCAACGACGAGGAGCTTCATGCCCGCCTTGCCTCCTCGGTCCGCTCGCGCGCCTTGGGGATGGTGAAGTGTACCGAGGTGCCCTTCCCCGGCTCGCTGGCGATCCCGATCTCTCCGCCCTGCGCGTGGACGATCGCGCGGCAGATCGTCAGGCCGAGGCCGAGCCCGCCGGCCTGCTCGCGCACGTCGCGCGAGCGGAAGAACCGCTCGAAGAGCCGGGCCTGCTCGTCGAGCGGGATCCCGGGACCGTCGTCCCGCACCGTCACGCGGACGTAGCCGCCCTCCGCGACCGCGCCGACCTCGATGGTGGTGCCCTCGGGCGAGTACTTGCTCGCGTTGGAGATGAGGTTGCCGAGGACCTGGGCGGTGCGGCGCGCGTCGGCGACGACGGTCTCCGCCTCGCGCGCGACGTGCACCCGGACCGTCTGCTGCTTCGCGTCGATGACCGGCTGGACCAGACCGAGCGCGGTCTGGAGCGCACGCCCGAGGAAGGTGGGGAGCGCCCGTACCTGGAACGTGCCGGCTTCGATGCTGCCGGCATCGAGCAGGTTCTCGACGAGCGTCTCGAGGCGCATCGCGCTGCGTCCGAGCGTGCGCACCATGACCGCGAGCTGGTCACGGGGCATCGTGAGCGCGTCCTGGAGCACCAGGTCGAGCGAGGCGGAGAGCGCCGCGATCGGCGTGCGGAGCTCGTGGGCGACCTGGAGGAGGAAGTCCTCCTTCAGGCGGACGAGCTCCACCTGGGCCGTGACGTCGCGGAGCGTGTGGATGCGCCGGCCGTCGTCCGGCGCGAGCGCCGTCGTCACGATCTCCATGCTCACCGAGCGGCCGTCGCGCGTGAACTGCGACCGGCGCACGAGGCGGCGGTCGGTGCGCTCGGTCTCGCGCGCGCCGCCGACGGCGGGGAGGTCCTCGAACCGAGCGCCGATCGGGTCCTCCGCGCCGAGGATCCGTCCCACCGCGGGGTTCGTGCTCATGATGGTCCCCGCGGGATCGGTGAGCACGATGCCGTCGCCGATCGCGACGAAGGCGTCGGCGAAGGCGAGCTGCAGCAGGCGGTCCTCGCGGCGCCGCCCGGGCGCGCGCCTCCGCTCCTCAGTGCTCATGTCGCCAGACTACGCGAGGCGCCGCGCCGCGTCGGCGGCCTGGCCCTCCGGGCCGCCGACGGGGTACCCTCGCGGTCCATGGCACCGATGATGCGGGTCCCCTACGGCGAGGCGGAGCTCGAGTTCGTGGTCGCGCCGTGGTTCGACCTCGACCTCGTGGAGACCGCCGACGCGCCGCCGGTCCCAGACCTCGGCGCGGCCGTCCGCGCGGCCATCGGCGCTCCGCTCGGCTCGCCGTCGCTCCGCGAGCTCGCCCGCGCAGCCGTCCGTGCCGCCGCCCCGCGCCGGCCGGCGGTCGTCATCGCGGTCACCGACCTCACCCGCGCCTGCCCCGACCGGGAGCTCGTGCCGCCGCTCCTCGACGAGCTGAACGCCGGCGGCGTCCTGGACGCGGACATCGCGATCTGCGTCGGCGTGGGCATCCACCGGGCGACGACCACGGCGGAGAAGCGGGAGAAGCTCGGCGACGCGGTCGTCGGACGGATCCGCGTCTTCGACTCCGACGGCCACGACCCGGCGAAGTGGGCCGACCTCGGACCGATCCCGCCGTACGGCGTGCCGGGCTTCGTCCAGAAGGTCGTGAAGGACGCGGACCTCGTCCTCGCGACCGGGATCGTCGAGCCCCACCAGTACGCCGGGTATTCCGGCGGCCGGAAGACGGTCGCGATCGGCTGCTGCGGCGAGCCGGTCATCACCGCGACGCACGGCATGCGGTTCCTCGAGGATCCCGGCGTCCGCCTGGGCAGGATCGAGGGGAACCCCTTCCACCAGACCATCGACGAGCTCGCGCGGCGCGCCGGTCTGCGCTTCTGCCTCAACGTCGTCGCCGATGACCGCGAGCGCGTCGTCGCGGTCGCCGCGGGCGAGCCCACCGCCGTGCTCGCGAGCCTCGTCCGGAAGGCCGAGGCGATCTACACCCGGCCGATCGCCAAGCAGTACGACATCGCGATCGCGGGCGTCGGCGCGCCGAAGGACGCCAACCTCTACCAGGCCTCGCGCGCGGCGACCTACCTCCGGTTCGCGCCCACGCCCGTCGTCCGCGAGGGCGGCGCGATCGTCATACCGGCGCGCCTCGAGGAGGGCGCCGGCGAGGGGGCCGGGGAGCAGCGCTTCCTCGCCGCGCTGGAGGCGGCGGCCTCGCCGCAGGAGGTCGTGGCGGCGGCGCGGCGCCACTTCAGCGGCGGCGAGCAGCGGGCGGTCATGGTCGCGCTCACGCTCCAGCACTGCCAGATCATCGTCGCGGCGTCCGAGGCGCCCGAGATCGTCCGCCGGGCGAAGCTCCGCGCCGCGGTGGATGTCGAAGAGGCGCTCGAGCTGGCCTACGAGCACATCGGCCGCCCGCCGCGCGCGAGCGTGCTCCTCGTGCCTCGCGCGCTCCACACGCTCCCGATCGTCACGGCCGGCTAGGTGCCTCGACCGCGCCACCGCTCCGTCGCGCGGTCGCGAGCCCACCCGCGTCGCACGGATCGCCGGCGGCGCGACAGCGGCTAGCATCGCGATGATGGCTCGCGTCGATGTGTTCCGGATCCCGACGCGGATCTCGTTCGGCCGCGGCGTCGCGCTCACGCTCGCCGAGCCGCTCAGGCAGGTCGGTGCGCGGAAGGCCCTCCTCGTCACCGACAAGGGCGTCGTCCGGGCCGGCCTCACCGCGCCGCTCGAGGAGCGCCTGCGCGCCGCGGGGATCGCCTACGAGATCTACGACGAGGTCGTGCCGGACCCGGGCTGGGGCGAGGTGCAGCGCTGCTTCGAGCGGGCGAAGGAGTGCGGCGCCGACGCGTTCGTCGCGATCGGCGGCGGATCGTCGATCGACACGGCGAAGATGGCGGCGGTCCTCCTCACCAACGGCGGCACGGTCCTCGACTACATCGGGATCGACAAGGTCCCGCGGCCCGCGGCGCCGGTCGTCGCGATCCCCACCACCGCGGGCACCGGTGCCGAGATCACGATCAACAGCGTCATCGCCGACCCCGAGCACCACAAGAAGCTCGTCGTGATCAGCCCGAACGCGACCGCGCTCTTCGCGCTCGAGGACCCCGAGATGACGCGCTCGCTCCCGCCCTTCCTCACCGCGATCACCGGCATGGACACGCTCGTCCACGCGATCGAATCGTTCACCTCCAAGAACGCCTACCGGCTGACCGAGATTCTCACCCTCGAGGCGATCCGTGACGTCGGCCGCTCGCTCGCCCGGGCGGTGAAGGACGGGAACGACCTCGACGCGCGCGAGGGCATGCTCCGCGCGGTGCTGACCGCGAGCCTCGCCTTCAGCAACACCCGGCTGGGGAACGTCCACGCCATGGCGCTCCCGCTCGGCGGCTGGTGCCACGTCGCGCACGGCACCGCGGTCGCCGTGCTCCTCCCGCACGTGATGGCCTTCAACCGCCCGGCCGCCGAGGAGCGGATGGCCGCGGTCGGCGAGGCGCTCGGCGCGACAAAGGGCGGCAAGGCCGCGGACGGGAAGGCCGCGGTGGACTTCGTCGTGCGGCTGAGCGAGACCATCGGCATCCCGGCGCGGCTCGGCCCGCTCGGCGTCTCGGACGACGTGGTGCCGAGCATGGCCGCCGACGCGATGCTCTCGGGGAACATCCTCGTGAACCCGCGCGCGACCGAGCTGAAGGACATCGAAGCGCTCTACCGCGCGGCCCTCTAGCGGCCTCCGCCCCGCGCTCGCGTAGGCTGGAAGGCGTGTCGCAGCCCGTCGCGATCTTCGACATGGACGGCGTCCTCTACCGCGGCTCGCTCGTGCTGCCGTACGCGCACGAGGCGCTCGCGCGGCTCCGCGCCGCGGGATGGAACGTCTTCTTCGCCACGAACAACTCCACCCGCACGCGCGACGACTACGTCGCGCGGCTCGCCGCGCTCGGTCTCGGCGGCGACCGCGACCACGTCATCAACAGCGCCTACGCGACCGCCAAGCATCTCGCGGGACGCCCGAGGCCCCCGAAGGACGTCATGGTCGTAGGTGCCGACGGCCTCCGGAACGAGCTCCGCGCGGTGGGCATCGGAGTCCGCGCGGCCGCGGAGCTGCCGGGGACCCGGCCTCCGACCGGCGCCGCCGCGGACGGCGCGGACCCCGGCGCGATGACGGAGTACCTCACGCATCTCGACGGCCTCCCGAAGGTGCCGGACGCGGTCGTGGTCGGCCTCGACCTCCATCTCACCTACGCCAGGCTCGCCGAGGCGCAGCGCTGCGTCCTGGGCGGGGCGGAGCTCATCTGCACCAACCGCGACCACGCCTACCCGGTCGAGGGCCGTCTGCTCCCGGGCGCCGGTGCCACCGTGGCCGCGCTCGAGGTGGCGACCGGCACGCGTGCGCTCTGCATCGGCAAGCCGCAGCCGTACCTCTTCGCGGAGGCGATCCGCTGGGCCGGCCCCGGCGCCGGGCCCGTCGTCGTCATCGGCGACTCGCCCGAGTACGACGTGGTCGCCGCGCACAGGGTCGGCGCGACCGGGATCCTCATCACCACGGGTCTCACCGACGCGGCGGCCGCCGCGGCCGCGACCGGCGAGGCGAGACCCGACCACGTCATCCGCTCGCTCGACGAGCTGTTCGCCGTACCGGAGCTCGCCGGGGCGTAGCCATCCGCGTTTCGCGCACCAGAGTCAGATGCCTCAGGGCATGTTGTGTCGGGGTCAGTTGTCTGTGGGCGGCGGCGCGGTCCGCCACGCGTCAAGATCGAGCGGGGCGCCGCGGTCGGTGACGACGAGCGTCTGACGTGCGATCGCGATCAGGTCGCCGCGCTCGGTCGTGAGCGCGGAGCCGACGTAGATCTTTCGTCCATCACGGCCGATCGGCCAGGCCAGCACGAGCGCGGTCTCGCGCGCGGGGACCGGACGCAGCTGCACGACGGCCATGCTGCCGGTCACCCCTTTCTCGCCGGTGCCCATGCTGACGAAGACATGCGCCCAGATACCAGGACAGTCGAGCGCGGACCACACGATCTCGGTCGGGACCGTCGCGTCGCCGAGGTGATCGGCGGGACGCCACGGCGCCGCAAGGAGCGTCCCGTCGACGACGCCGGGGAAGATGCGAAGTCCTTCACCCGCGCGGCGCGCGGACCCGCAGCAGAAGCACGTGGCGAAGAAGTGGTGCTCGAGGCCGAGGTACGACGCGCTCGCCGTCTCCGCCGCTTCTCGCGTGATGATCTTCGGCGGACGCAGGTCGAGCGCGACGGGCCGCGCTGTCGCGACGGCCTCAGCATCGCGCATGAGGGCCGCCCCGTCCGGCTGGAGCTCGAATTCGTCTCCGATGCGAACGGCGCGGTGGAGCCTCACCTCGAGCGCCCCCACGTGGGTGGAGCCGGCAGCGAGAACGCCCGCGACGTACCCGCCGAGGGCGAGTCCCGGGAGCCCCGAATGTCTCTCGTTCACACGCACTCTCGGGATTGTGCTCGATGGCCGGCAGTAGCGTCGGATCTTCCTGCTGAGCGCGTGCGGTGCCTCTTAGACGTGCACCCCGAGTGCGGCCATGAGCGAGGCGGCGCCCCAGCCGAAGAGGAAGCAGCCGGGGATCGTGAGGACCCAGGCGCTCACGATGCGGCCGGCGATGCCCCAGCGGACCGCCGAGAGCCGGCGCGTCGCACCGACGCCGAGGATGGCGCCGGAGATCGCGTGCGTCGTCGAGATCGGGATGCCCAGGCGGGTCGCGAGCTCGATGACGGTGCCGGCGGTCGTCTCGGCGGCGAAGCCGTTCACCGGCTTGAGCGTCGTGATCCGCGTGCCCATCGTCCGGATGATCCGCCAGCCGCCGGTCGCGGTGCCGGCGCCGCTGGCCGTCGCGCAGCCCGGG
>Ga0082335_1005851_pt1 | contig 16531 bp, 12 predicted proteins | sample Subgrocontami58m_FD_72375 | JGI IMG/M metagenome (GOLD analysis project Ga0082335, IMG submission 72375) | Subsurface groundwater microbial communities from S. Glens Falls, New York, USA - GMW37 contaminated, 5.8 m (SPADES assembly) (version 2) ... | reverse complement strand
AAAAGAAAATTCCAAGTGAAACGATTAAGAGCAAATAAAATTTTGTATATCTCATAGTTTATCCAGAATAAAATTTTTATTTATGACAATAACCACAGAAGCCAACTTCTTTGATACCGCCAGGACGCGCATTAGCATCTGTGTGGCATGAATAACAAACCGAACCGCGGTCGTTATGCCAATCGCCTTCTTCAGAGTTGCTCATAAAGTTTTTAGCATGTGTTTTTGGATTAGTTCCTTTAACACCGTCATTATCTGTGTGACAGAGAATGCAATTTGCATCAGCACCTTGTATATCATGACAAGCAGCGCAGCGTTCAATATCTCTTCTTGCTAATAAAGCATGTTGACCGCCGCCGGTTCCAACTCCGACTGTAACAAAATTCGGCATCTTATGGGAAACCGGAACATTACCTTCTAATGCAAAATCTCCGCCTTTTGATCCATGACAATCAGCACAAAATGTTTCTGTCTGATGACATGTTTGACATTCGGCAGATTTTCCTTTCAAATCTATTCCGTGTGTGTAGCGGTAATTGAGATCGTGAACGCGGGTAATATTTTGTTGTTTTGTGTTATCAATAAATTTATGCGGTGAATAAGGTGTAATAAAATCTCGTGATGAATTTTTTTCTGTAATCATTGTTGTTGAAACGTGACATGATTCGCAGAAAGAATTATCGTGGCACATTTGGCACGTAGAGTTTTCTTTTAAAGCATTGAATTTATGCGAACGTAAAAATGAAACTTCCTTATGATCGGTTGGAATCAAATTAACGGTTGATAAGTGACAAGATTCGCAATCATTGATAGCAACTGATCGTCCATTATGACAGTCGGAGCAGATTGCCATTGAAGGTTTAGCTTCAGCAGATTCAAAACTATAAGCTACATCAGATAATCCTTTATGGCAATTTTCGCAGACTAATTTCTGATCTGTTAAATGGCTTTTATGATTGAAGATCAGTTCTGCTTTTTTCTGAATGAGCGGTTCGTACTTTTCGCCGTAATGACATTGGCCGCAATTTTTATCGTCGTTAACATCGTGGCAAGTTGCGCATGCAGATTTTTCCGGAAGCAGACGTGTATTAAGTGATGTGCTTTCACCTACACCGGCATGGCATGTTGCGCAATCTGCAAGATCTTTATGAAAACTATGCGAAAATTTTATTACGTCTTTATTTGTCTTTACGGGTTCATCACCGCTGCGGGAATTGATCGCCGCAATGGTTAAAAAGGAAACTAACAAAAGTGCAAAGGCAGCGTAAAAATATTTTATCTTCATAAGCTGTTAGAAATTAGTATTAAACCAGTGATTTACTTTGAACAAAATTCTAAAATCATTCTTGTAAATCTTGTTGTTGAAATATTGTCCTTGTAGATCAAATGAATAATCGGTCCAAGGTCTTAAATTAATTCCGCCTAAAAAAGAAAGTATGTTATTTGTCTCAGCATCTTTCGAAAGTTTATAACTCGTATATGCAATTCCAATTGAAGGAGTAACAAATCCATTGGCAAAAGAGTGTGCTGTGTAAATAGAAATAGCATCAAGTTCGCCTGCGTAGCCAAGAGTTTTTCTGTAGCTGAAACTTCCGTACTTTGTGTTCGTTCCAATTGTTAAACGTTGAGAGTTCTCATCTTCGTAAGTAACATTTCCGAATTTGCCGAACAATGTAAATGATTCGTTTAATTTGTAATCTACTCCGCCTTCAAATTCTTGTGAATTGCCGAAATTGAAAACAGAAAAAATAGAATTGTATCTGATTTTTGGCTCACGAAAATTATAATATACATCAATGCCTAACTGTTCCGTAGCTTGAACTCTGCCGGTAATTTCAAATTTTGATGTAGTCTTAAAATTAACATCATATTGGTAACGAGTATCAATATTTAATATTCCGTTCAGGTAATAAGAAGCATCTGCAGAAAGGAATTTGTATTGATTCGATTTTTGTAGAATAAGTAGAGTAACAGGATCGTAATCTGAGTTAAGACGAAGAGAATTGTAATCAACTGCTTTAAAATTTTTATCTATATAACTCAGACCAAAATTAAAATGATCAAGAAAGTTAATATCAAATTTGCCACCCAGGACATAATCATTCATTAGATCATTGGTAAGTTCTAACTTCTGATACGCAGGTACGTTTCCTCCGTAGAAACCTGTTAAGGATGCGGTTGCGTATTTGAATTTGAGATTAACACCATCAAACAATCCTCCGGCAACCGGTGTAAATAATGGCTGCCTTCCTAATTTTAGTGTGAACAGATCAAGAATATTTCGTGCTTCTAAATACAGATTGTAAAATCTTAGTCTTGGATCGTTATCTAATCCTTTACCAAGATTTGTTTCGAAGTTTGTTCGGGTTCTAACCGAGATATCTTTGTAATTGAGATTAAGTGTTAGCGCTTGAAATGTTCTAATGAAAGTATCGGAAGTTTTTGTCGTGTCAAATCTTTCAAATGTGTAGAAGGAAGAAGAGAATCTACCGTTAAGATTCTGGGCGGGGATCATTAACGGTAGACATACAAAAATTAAAAAAAATATTTTTTTCATTTTTCGCCCTGTAGATAAGTATTAACCTTTTGGAACTGAATGAGCAATTTTTTTCCACATCTCATCATACTTGAAATCCTTGAAAGTTGGGCTTTCTGAGTTATGACACGTCTTGCAGAATTTTGCAGCATCATCGTGAACCATCAAACCTTTCTTTTTGGATTCTTCTTTGTTTTTCATAACAGCCATAGCTTTATAACCTGAACCGGGTCCATGGCATGTTTCGCATTGAACTCCATCTTCAACTTTGAACTTTGCACCAATTAATGCTTTATCAGTATTGTAGCCTGATGCATGACATTTCAAACATTCCGGAGAGTCAACAGCTTTCTTGTTGTATTTCTTCATAGCTATTTCATTTGCTTTATCACTCTGAAGAGTTTTATAAGCTTGTGCGTGTTTACTTTCAGACCAAATTTTTAATTGTTTACCTTGTTTTTCTGTTTTATGGCACATACCACAAACCTGTGTGCCTTCATAACCATAAGGTTGTGCTTGTGATGAGCTAATTGGAAGAACTAAGTATGCTGCCAAGATGAAAAAGAATAGCACAGCTTTTTTGTGTAACATATTAATTTCTCCTTCAATTATTATTGTTGATTTGGAGTTAGATTGATTGTTTTACAATAAAAGAACATTAAAATCCTATTTGAATATAGTCCATTTTCGATTAATTGACAAACAACCAAACAATAGAAATAATGAAAATTACTTGAGTTAAGATTTCGATTCGAAAATAAAAAAGAGGCAATAATAATTACTGCCTCTCTTTTATTTATCAATAAACCAAATCAATATTATTTATTTGGGTATGCTACGGTATCCGCTGCAGCTTTGTACAAATCTTTTAATTCTTGAAGAGTTGATTTTGAAGCCACCATTGGTGTACCAAGCTGCCCAAATTTTATTTTATGTTGTGCTTCATTAGATTTTGTGCGTACGAATTTACCAAAAGTCATTCCGGCTGTCGCATCAAGATCCGGGATTTTTTTACCATCTGTCCCATGGCAGATAGCGCATTTGTTGTTGAAATACGTCATACCATTAGTTGCATTTCCATCTTTACCTATATTTGAAAATGTTGCTTTCCCAGTTGGATAGGTTCCTGTATAGGTTGCATCATAAAGTTGGGTAACATCAATAGTTTCATTCTTTAGGAATTTAACAAGATTCCAAATCTCTGCATCGGTTAAAAGCTGGCTATAATTTGGCATTTGATCACCAATGATAGCATTTGATGTTGGATTATAAGTGGTCAAATCATAGGAAATATCGCGTCGTCCAGTACTTTTTTTAATCCCATCAAAAAGTTCTTGAGCGGATTTTGTTTTTGCAAATGTAAATAAATTTAAGTTGGATACATTCGGACGACTTGTTCTAGGACCACGATTGATATAAGAACCGTTACTTCCTAATAGATCCCAAGCATGGCACTGTTTACAACGGAAGAAATCACTTGATGCGTTTAATTTGGCAAGCAAACTTACATCAGTCATTTTGGAATAATTAGCTTCTGTTGCCCAAAACTTATCATATAAAATCCCACCTTTAATACCGTCTGCTTGATCAAAAGCAGTTGGTTGAGCTGGTTCAGTGGAGCTGCTCTTACAAGAGAAAAATATTACTGTTACTATTGTTGCGAAAAGAAGTAAATAAAACCTTTTCATAAATAACCTCCATTATTATAGTACTATTTTGTTTTGTGTCAATAAGAGAATTCTTGACAGAATCAAAATATAAATTTGTCTGATAATTATCTATTATTTTGTTGTGTCGAATTACAATTTTCAGTTTGGTGAATGAAAAATTATGAAGCTAAAAAGTCATCTCATTAGTTAATAGTTTTTCTCGGATTGAAAAGTGAAAAAAATCTTCTTTTTAGTTTTATTCTTCAGCTTTAATATTTTTTGGTTGGAGTTTTTCTTCCAGCCAGACTCTAAGTTCGGGATCGTTATCTATTTCGTGTTGAAGAATAGTATCCGGTTCAAGACCGTTCTTTTCAAGAGTAGACATAAATAGATTTGTTGTATTACTTACTTTTATAAGCTCACGTTTTCCACTTCTGAATTCTTTCCATTCAAGGACAACCCTTCTAAAATGTCTTTCGTGATGATGGCGGTACGTGTGAAGCGACATTTTTCCATCGATCCAAGTTACACTCATTGGATATTCGTACGGATGGAAAATTACGAAGAACAAGTGCCAAACAAGAATTGCAAGTGTTGCAAGTATTGCTTCGTAGAAGTGAATTAATTCACTAACCTTTATCAACCATGTGGGAGCCCAATCACCAACAACTGTTGGGAACCAGAGAATAAATCCAGTTGCGCCCATGACAATCGTACCCCATATAAGAGCCCAGTATTCTGCCTTTTCTGTGTAATCATATGCTTCGAATTTGGGTCTCTCTTTTTTCAACTTTAGATAATAAAGAATATTATCTCGCGCATCAGTTAGATCATGAAATTTTGGAATAAGATTTAAAAGAACATCTCTTCCACGTGCCGTAAATATTAGATAGTATACGTGGTAGATACTGCTAATAATCATAATAACTGCAGCCACTCGGTGGATGTTCTGACGTACTGTTTCGCTTAATCCTACAGCATGCAACAATTCTGCCCACCAGCTATCATGGAACTTGAGTGCAAAACCTGTTATTGCGAGTATTAAGAATGAAGTAAGAAGAAGCAAATGCTGAATTACTTCATTCCTGGTAAAACGGGGAATTGATATTTCGCTTTTTTCGTGGCGGCGTTTTTTCCTGATTTCATAGACAAAGATTAGCAGATTGTGCAAAATCATCCCGCCAATAACAAAGATGATAAGCCATTGATAAACATATGTAACGACGTTTTCAATTTTTGAAGCGGTTAGATCTATAGTTTTATGAGAATAACTTTTCGAAAAAGTATCTGTTGCATCTTCGTGACATTTCTTACAAGTAGCAGTAACATTCGCAGGATTAACAGACGATTCATGATGTTGTTGGGGTAAAATTTTATGAACATTATGGCAATCAACACACATAGCAGCATCTTTATCTCCGCGCATTACGGCTAAGCCATGATAGCTGTCTTCATATTGTTTTGCTTGTCCGCCTGATCCGCCGAATCTTTCAGCAATGCGTGGATCTTCGTGACAGATCATACAAGTTTTTTGCTGAAGTATTTTTGCTTCTAATTTTTTATCAATAGTGTTTACTGCGTGAATGCTATGTTCATTGTGGCAATCATTACAAACCGGGGCTTCACGAACTCCTTTTTTAGCTCTGATCCAATGAATAGATTGTTCAAATTCACGGGCAATTTCTGAATGACATTGACCGCAAGTCTCAGGTACATGAAATGATGAAATCTTTGAACCCGGCTGCACTCTGTTTTTAATATCATGAACACCATGACACATACTGCAGTTAGCAGCATCTAATCTTCCTTTTGCGACCAACATTCCGTGAACAGATTGTGAAAAGAGAAGTCCAGGGTTTTTTATACTAAAAGAAAATTTCTCAACAAGTTTCGGATTATCGTGACATTTACCGCAAGTAGTACCCAGATTTTTTGGGGAGACTAAACTTTTTGGATCTTTAACTTTTTGAATATCATGAGAACCGTGACAATTCCAACACATTGCAGCTTCATCAATACCTTCACTTAAAGAAATTCCGTGAATACTTTCTCTATGTTCTTTTGCGATTGCCGAATGGCATATATAGCAATCTGCTTTCTGTGTAGCGCCAACGTTCTTTTGATGATTTGCCAGGTTATTAGAAATGTAGTTATGGCAATCTGCGCACTCTAAATTCTTGTGGACAGATCGAGTGAGTTTGGTATAACCGTTTTGTTTATGACAGCTAAGGCATTTTTTTCCTTCAACCACTTTTGAGTGATAAGGGTTTGCAAGTACTATGCTTGTATGACACTGTGAACAATATTCTTTTACCTTAAGATTATTTTCTTTTGGGGGAGTTTTTATTTCGTGTGTGCCGTGGCATTTTTTACAATCGGGAGGATTTTTTACTTTTCCTTTCAAGCGATGATGTATATCGCTCTTAACTAGATCAGAATATTCTTCGTGACAAGTTTCACACTTAACTTTTTTGTAATTCTTTTTCTCAATATGATTTTCATCTTTTATATTCTGGTGGCAATCCTGGCAGCTAATGGCATCATTATGAATAGACTTTTGAATTACATTTTCATGGCAATCTGCACATTTAAATTCCTGTGCCAAGGAATTACAGTTGAAGAAAAGAATGAAAATCAAAGAACTAAGAATCAAGAAAAACTTTTTTGAAAAAGAGAACATTAAATCAACTCCATTAAAAGAATATTATTGATACAAGAAAATCATCGAATAAATTATCAGAATAATTAAGATTACTCCGATTGTTAAAGCAGTAAAACCGAAAATTCTTGCCGCTCTACTTAAAAATACCGAAGGTGGATCGCCAAGTTTTTTTTGTAGCTCCGGATCTTGCATAATCATTTCATACTCACGCGGACGGTCTTCTTTCAATTCATCGAGACTTACTTTCCCGGTAAATATAACAGTGTCCATCGGAAATTTATCCGGTCTAAAATGAGTATTGAAAAAATGATATGTGAATATAAATCCAACAGCAAGCAAAGCTTCATCACTATGAATAATAGTTGCAATATTAATAAACGATCCCGGTAGACCAAGATTTGTAAAAAATTCCGGGAACCATAAGATCAATCCGCTTGAACCAATAACAGCAACACCCCAGAACACAGCCCAGTAGTCGAACTTTTCCCAATAAGTCCATCTGCCATATTTCGGTCGAGGACCTTTACCGATGAACCATTTCATCGTAGCGATTAATTCAGAGAGATCGCGTTTATTTGGAACAAGAGAGTTTTCACCTTTTAGAAGCGATGTGAATGGAATACCTTTTTTATTCTTTTTTCGAAGAAGATATGCGATGTGAAGAAAGAAGTAAATGAAAGTTACAACGGCGGCAACCCTATGAATGAAACCGGTTACAGCATATCCGCCCATCATACTAGAGATCGTCTGAAATAGACCAATTCCCGAAAATTTGATAATCATTCCTGTGAGTGCTAACGATATAAAACTTGTGATTACAAGAATGTGAAGAAATCTGGAATATGCATCAAACCGTTCGTAATATTTTTTATTTGTGTTTAATTGTTCATTCATATTTCATCTTGATTTTTATATTTATGTTTAACTGAAAAAATTCCTCGAAGCCCCGCCTGCCAAAGCAAAGCGGCGGGCAGGTTGCTTCGAGGTTATAATACTTCGACCGAGTTTAAAAAAAGCCCTTCCCTTTGGGAAGGGTGGAGATGGGCTTTTAATCTTGTCTTTCGTAATCTTCTGTAACCTCTTCGGTTTTTTCAATAGCTTTCTTTTTTTCATTCTTATGTTTTTTCTTCTCTTTCAATGCTTTAATAAACCACATCAAAGTGTGAATGCCGAAGAATGTAAATGTTCCAACCAAAAGAAGCGCCATAGACCAAAACGTATAAAATAGATATGGATACTTATCGCGGTTGTGATGCGTGGCGTGAGTTAAATATCCGACAAATTTTCTATTTGAGTTTGGATGACACTTTTGACATGTCTCAATAATATTATTATGGCTAAGTTTTGATTTCGGATTACTAGCAGGAAGAACGCTGTGAGCGCCGTGACAATCATAACATCTGGCAGCTCGGATTGAACCGAGTTTAGAAACTTTTCCGTGGAATGTATCGAAATATGTTTCAGTAACTTCCTCGTGACATTTGCCGCATTGATTAATTATCTGTGTTCTGAAGTCGCTTAAGTCTACCCGATTTATTTCATGAGAAAAATGGCAATCATTACAAACAGGAAGTTTTTTGTCTGTCTTAGTAACATCCGGACTATGAACACTATTCTTAAATTCTTCATAAACGCCAAGATGGCATTGAGCGCACGTTGTTGCTATGTTATTCGCGTTTACAGTTGAGCGCGGGTCATTCTTTGGCAGCTCCCTATGACTCGAATGACAATTAACACATGTTGCGGTAACTATCAATCCGCTTTGCAATAAACCTTTTCCGTGAATACTCTCTCTGTAATTAGCAACAATTCCTAATTTACTTTCATCAAGTGCAGTTGCAATATTTTTCCCTTCTCGATGACATTTGCCGCAAAGTTCGGGTACATTTCGAGTAAAAGTGGGAGATGTAATATCTTTCTTACTCTGAACATTATGGGTGGTGTGACAATCGGAGCAGTAGGGAGCTGTCTTTTCTCCGGCAGCGTGTTTCTGTCCATGAAGACTGATGTTATAATCATCTACTTGAGCAGTATGACAAATAGAGCAATCAACTTTTCCGCTGTTCAAACAAACGGGATTTTTTGAATTGCTGATATTAGTATGACATTTGATGCAAGAATTATTTGTGTGTGCAGATTTTTTAAACTGAGCAAGATCAACATAAAGTGAAACCGCTTTCCCATTTATAACTTTTGTTAAATCTTTTTGTTCGTGACATTTCATACACTTATCATCTGGAAAACTGTCATCGTAAAAAACTCTGCGTACTTTATGAGGTGCGTGGCAATCAATGCAAGCCGGAATTTTATGCAGTTGTTTTTCCCAAAGAGCGCCGCGTATTACTTTTGTATGAACTTGTTCAATTTGCCGATGGCACTGTGCACAAGTCTTTGCAATGTTATTGCGATTTATTGTTGATTCGGAGTTTGTATGCGGTAAAATATCGTGGGATGTATGACAGCTTGTGCAAACAGCTGTAACGATTAATCCTCTTTTAAATAATCCTTCACCGTGGATAGATTCGGAATAATCACTTAAAACTTTGCGTTCATCTGGATTAACTAAGGTGGATACTTGCGTTCCTTCTTTATGGCACTGACCGCAAAGAGAAGGGATATTCATTACATAAGTCTTTGCTTTCGGATTTTTAGAGGAGAGAATTTCATGCTTGGTATGGCACGAAACGCAAGTTGGCGCTAATGTTAAACCTTTTTTTAATGCTTCGGCGTGAAGACTTCTTTCATAATGAGCAACCGGTGTTTCATGACAAGTAGAGCAATTAACTTTACTTAATTTTTCCGGATGGGGAAGATTACTTGGATCTGCATCGGAATGGCAGCCGGTGCAGCTCACTTGTTCATGGACGGATCCCGCGAAAGATTTACCATTTACGAAAAGAGAGACTTCTTTACCGTTTCGTGTTGTGGTAAAAGTTTTATCACCATGACAATCAAGGCATACTTGATCATCTTTACTCTGTGCAAATGCGGAAGTAAAAAAGATTGCTGTTAAGAAGAGAACGGAAATAATTTTTCTCATAAAATTTTTCTATCGATGAATTGCTCTTTAACTTACAAAACTTATACTTAATTTTTTTATTGCAAAAAGTGTTTTGGTAAGTTAATGAGAGCAATGGAAAACACTTTGGAAACCGCAAAATTTTATTGAAAAATAAAACAGTCAATATAAAATATCAGATAAAAGACATTTATATCTAATCAAAAATATTCAGTTCATAGGTCTTTGTCAATGTTCAAAAATAAAAAAGGAGAAGTATTAATCACTTCTCCTTAAAATAAATAGTTTGATAATATTACTTCTTAAAAAACTCTCCGGTTATTATATACCAATCCTTCTCTCCAAGATTTTCTAGTTGACCCCAATACAGTTCGAAACTCTCTTTTTTCCGTTCATCATTTTTAATGAAGTCTTTAATGCGTTTTGTGTATCTATCAATTTCATCTTGATAGTAGCTAACTGCATTCTTCCCAATTTTAAGCTGTGATAATTCCGTATCCAATTTATCGGCATCAATTACACATAACCAGTTTTTTTCGTAAGTGGTATAGTCAAGTGATCCGATATTATCACTAAGATCAATATTAATTTTAGCGATTTGTCCGCTGATTGGTGAATTGAATTGAATAGTTTTTTTCCCTTGTTTAATGCTGAATAATGGCTGTCCTTTCGTAATTGTCATTCCTAGATTCGGAAATTCAATATCATCAATCTTGCCGATTAATTTTTTCGCGAAGTCATCAATTCCGACCCGAACGGTTCCGTCTTGAGCAATACCAGCCCAGCAATGTCCTTCAGAAATAAAAACACCGCCGGGAATTGCAAATTCACCAATATTTAATTTTTCATTTTCTGAAAGATGTGTTATATGAACTCTTGGTTTTAATTGTTTTTGGATTCGGTCTTGTCTCTTGATCAAAGATTTTTTTGTGAACTCAAGCAATTCATCTTCGGTGAATGGCTTCTGGACGTAATCCATTGCGCCGAGTTTCATACAATCTACAGCAGTTTCAACAGTAGCATAACCGGTTATAATAATAACATCAATATCGGGACGTAAAAACTTGATTGATTTTGTTACTTCAACGCCATCCATCTCCGGCATTTTCAAATCCGTAAAAACAAAATCGTAGTGATGCGACTTTATAAGATTAAGTGCTTCAGGTCCGGAATTGACAGTATCAATAGAATAACCATCGAGAACAAGAATTTTTCGGAAGCTATCGAGGATTACATTTTCGTCATCCACGCACAAAATTTTTGCTTTTGGATTCGGCACCTCGGTGCGTTTGAGTGAAACTGCTTCCTGACTTAAATCCACAGTAATACTTTCTTCGAGAATGTTTTCTCGTTCTTTACGAACCTTCTTCTCATTAACTGTCTTTATCGTATATCTAATAATAATATCAGCGATGATAAAAATGATTACTGCTAAAATGAAGAGCGGCATAATTATGTCTCCTTGAATTAATAAACTTATGATCTATCTGAACTGCATGGAATTAGTAATTTCATCTCGTACTCAAGTTCCGTTGGAATGATTCTGTAAATCCATCCATCGAAGTAGGGATCTTTTTCCAACAACTCCGGTTCTTCTAATAATCTATCATTACTTGCAATGATAACCCCGCTAATGACAGAATATAGTTGATGAGTGAGTCCATCTTCTGTTTCAAATTTAATCCCAGGGGTTGCTTGAGTTAGAACTTCATTTGTATTGAGTAGTTCTATTTTTTTTATTTGATCGAGTGTTTTGATGAAAATATCTGTAGCGCCGATTAATACCGATCCATCGAGATCTTTATTCATCCAGCTTGAGTAGCCGAGACGAAAATATTTTGCGGGACACGGAACAAGAATAATAGAATCATCATCTGATTTTTTTAATTTCATCATCGAACTGTATTTCATACCGCGGCGAATCACACTCGTAATCTCATCAACTGTGAAAGGTTTTGGGATGAACTCGATTGCACCTGTATAAAGTGATTTAACAGCGTTTTCAATTGTAGAATAACCGGTTGTCATTATAACTGGTGTATCAATTTGTTTTGATTCGAGCTCTGCTAAAAATTGGAAACCATCCATTTCGGAAAGCATTATATCGCAGATGATCAGATCAAACTCTGTCGATGAAATTTTTTGAAGCGCCGAAACTACATTCAAAACTGAATCAACAGAATAACCCTCTGAAATTGCAATCTTAGAAATTGAATTGATAACAACTTGCTCGTCATCTATGATTAATATGTTGATCTTTTCACTCATCAGACACTTCTTACAAAATCATTTTGTGGTAAACGAATTGAAAATGTTGTACCAATACCAACTTTGCTTTCGACAGTTATTGATCCGTTATGATTATCAATAATTCCCCATATTACAGAAAGACCTAATCCTGTTCCGCGTTGTCCCTTTGTTGTAAAAAAAGGTTCAAAGATTTTGTTTATGTTTTCCGGTGGAATTCCACAGCCAGTGTCTGTCACATTTATTTCAACAAATTTTTTCTCACCGGCGCGGTCAACAAATTCCCACTTCTGCCAATCATCTTTGAATAAAGCACATCCTTCAAGAAATCCTTGATTCGGAATTTGAATTTTATAGATCGGTCCTCCGCACTTTGAGCATTTGCTGTTCTTATCGATCAGAGAAATATCACATGTTGGACAAGTAAGATTAATGCTGCTGTTTTTATCATGTGTTATTCCAAAGTAGTGACGATGACTTCCGTAAACAGGATCGAGATGAATAAATCCTTCATTACCATTTAATTTAATTTTCAGACGCAGCGATGCCATTCCTCCGATTTTATGTTCAGTGTCTATCAAATTATGAGTTTTTCCACAAACAGCATTTTTTATTTGTGTCATTCCTTTGGGTGATAAACTAATTTGCGATGTTCTAACTGTTAATGTTCCGCCATTTTGTTCCATAGCATCAACTCCATTAACAAATAGATTTAAGAACACTTGCTGGATTTGATTTGCATCTGCAGTGATCTTAGGAATTGATGAATCGAATTCTTTTACAAGATTCACTTTGTTCAGTTTTAGTTGATTGTTTACAACGGCAATGGCATGATTAATAATATCGTTTACATTAATAGAACTTTTCTTTGGTGTTGATTGTCTTGCAAAGTCAAGTAATCCTTTAACAATTTCACGGCTGCGCATAGTCTCGCGCACAATTACATTAAGGTCTTCTTGCATTTGCGGGTTGTCTTTTGTCCTTTTCAACAAAAAACTGCTGTAGGTTAGAACTCCGGTAAGAGGATTATTTATTTCGTGAGCTACGCCTGCTGCCAACTGTCCAAGTGAAGCCATCTTCGTAGATTGATATAATTGTTGACTTGTTTCATCAAGCTTCTTGGTCATATTATTGAATGATTTTCCCAGCGTTCCTAATTCATCTGTGCTCAGATTTTTAATAACATAATTCAAATTACCGGCTGCAACTTGATCGGTTGCATTTACTAATTCTCTAACCGGATAATCCACCCATCGTTTAACAAAAAAGATTATGATAAAACCGATAGATGAGATTGCGATTAAAGCAAACAGCAGTTCGCGAATCTTATCTTGACGAATTTGTTCCTCTACATCGGCAAGCGACATTTTCACATCAAGAACTCCAAGAACTTTAGCATTTGGGGAGTGTGCATGGCACTCTGCATCCGAGCATGATTTTTCATTATAGATCGGATTGATAATTCCTAAAATACTCGATGAATCTGGATGCGCTTGAAATATCCTAAAGCGATCTGATATCGGTAACTTTTCCAATGGTTTATTTTCTGCATGACACACATAACAACTTTCGGCTTTCTTATCGAGCATTTTTCCAATATCATCTTTATGTGCCGAATAAATTATTTCTCCGTCTTTATTCAGAATTCTAACATTGTCTATCGTTGGATCCTTACCAATTCTAATAACTACTTCTTGAATAAGATCGCGCTGATTCAACAGCATAAGATTATGTGTTGAATTTTTAACCGACTCACTGAGTTGATTAGCATGACGTTTCATCTCGCTCAACAAAACATCACTTCGAGATTTGATATTGAAGTATGAATAAACTCCGATTATCAAAATTGCAGTTGCACTAACCACACCGATAAGTTTTAAGCTGATCTTTCCAAATATTTTACGAGTAAGTATCATCCGTTCTTCTTAATTAATTTGCCAGGAACATTTTTAGGAAATGATTTATCATCGTGACAATTAGAACAAATCAAATTTTCATTTTTTCTTCTGCGGTGAAGATAGATATTTTATTAAAAAAATAAACAGAACGAGAAAACACATCAGCAGAAGATACTCCAATCCCTTTGTTTCAAAAATGTTTAAGTAAGTATATGATTCCATTGTTATTCCTTTTTTATAATATTAATGAGCTTTACTAAATACCGGCATTCGTGTAACTATCCAGCGAAAGACCCAAATCTCAGAGAAAACAACCATAAGAGTGACAACAATTTCCTCCCAAGATGGGTAATATTTTGCAGCGGCGTTCCAATTAAATGCAATAACTGAAATATTCAATCTGTTAAGAATAATACCTATCAATGTTAAGATTGAGGCAACGCGAATTATGCTTATAGTTTTATATCTTACTCCATACGCGAACATAAAACACGGAATGAGAACAAATCCTATCACTTCAACAAGGAACCACCCACCCCAAAAATCATTTAATAATTTCCACTGCTGACCATGTATGAAAATAAGCGCTTTAAAGAAGTAATAAACAAACATTGATATAGCGGCACCTTTGGCAAGACCTAAAATTATATTTTCAAAAGAATGATGTTCATTAGGATCTATCAGCTTTTTGAAAACTCTATGGCTTATAGTTCCTTCAAAAATTATCATTGACAATCCGGCGAATATGCTTGAGACTAAAAATAAAATCGGAATAAACTCTGAATACCAAAGTGGGTGAATCTTCGGTTTTGCCATTAGATAAAGTGCACCAAGACCTGATTGATGAAGAGTGGATAGTGTAATTCCGAAAATAACTGCTCCGAGTGTTAAAGCGTTCAAAAATTTTCGTACTTTTTCCCATTTAGCCCATTCAGCAATAACCGGTGAGAATTCAATAAATTCTGCTATCATGTATAGAAGGAAATGCCACGAAACCAAAAATAATACTGAGTTAAAACCGAATTCATTTCCAATAATTGGATTAATAATATTCCATGGTTTTCCCAAATCCAGAACTAACGCACCGGCATAAAAGATATATGCCAATAGACCATTCAATACTGTTACTCTAACAATTGAGTGATACTTTTCTACTCTCATTATATAAACAACAAATGTGATTATGTAAGCGCCGCCGGCAAAAGCAACTCCGGTTACAACATCAAATCCTATCCAAAATCCCCAGGGGAATTGTTGGTTTAAGTTTGTTACAGAACCAAGACCTTGAGTAAAACGAAAATAGAGAATTACTAATCCGAGAATTATGATAGGAATTGAAATAATATTAAAAGGGGTTAACCACTTACCTCTTGGCTTCATTTCTTGAATTAAAAATTTTATAAATCTTTTGAACTCACTAGTAATTACTGTTGTATTATTCATTTTTCCACTCCTGGTTATTGCTTAATTCATTTTTTCCCTCAGTTAGTAAATTAAGCCCCAGCAACAATGCTGGGAGACCAAATAAAACAAGTGGAACTGCATAAAGAAATTCTCTTGTATACTCGGGGTAGGGTGTTGTTCCTAGATCAGTTCTAAAACCGATCTGTTCAAAAGGAACTGCAGAAAGATATAGCCAGCCAGTTCCGCCAACCTCATATTCACCGTATATTTTCAGTACATATTTGTCTGGGTGATTATAGATACGGTGTCTTGCAATTTCCATGAGTTCTCTTTTATTACCAAACATTAAAGCATCTTTTGGGCATGCAGTAACGCAAGCCGGTTTTTGTCCAACTTGAATACGCTCATAGCACATTTTGCATTTCTGAATTTTCGGGTTCCATTCATTATACTCAAACTTCGGAATATCAAAAGGACATGATACCATACAAAATCTACAACCCATGCATTTATCTTCTCTCCACACAACCGGACCTTCCTTGGTCTTTAACATTGCGTTTGTCAAACAAGCTGCAGTACATGCCGGCTGCCAGCAATGCATACATTGTTTTTTTACATAGACTTTACCTTTATCTGTCTCATAACAATTAACAACTGTCCATTGTTTTTCACTCGTATCTCTTATTTCATTCAGAGCTGAGTCGTTAATAACATCAGGAATATAAAGATTGTGTTCTTCTGAGCAAGCAATTTCACAAGATCTGCATCCAATACATCGGGTTGTATCAACAAGTACACCTACAAATTCCAATTCTTTTTTACTTTCTTCGGCATTCAAATTTTTTAATGGCAGTGTTGTCGCTCCGACAGCAGCTGCCGTCTTTAAAAAACTTCTTCTGTCCATAATCTCTCCTATGAAAAAGAAATAATAGTTTTAAGATTTTTCATTTCTTGTTTTTTCCACCGGAATGGGTATAATAGTCATTTTGTGTTGCTGTAATTGTTATAAATTATTTTGGTTTTAGAAAAAAGTACCACTTAAAATAATTTTGTTTATTCATTTTTGATAAGCCACGATGTAAGCGGCCCGCTTACATCGTGGTTTATCAAAAATGA
>Ga0082335_1005850_pt1 | contig 16531 bp, 15 predicted proteins | sample Subgrocontami58m_FD_72375 | JGI IMG/M metagenome (GOLD analysis project Ga0082335, IMG submission 72375) | Subsurface groundwater microbial communities from S. Glens Falls, New York, USA - GMW37 contaminated, 5.8 m (SPADES assembly) (version 2) ... | reverse complement strand
ATGGTTACTCCTTTGAGGAGTAGCATGAACCCATTTTGTTATGATTGTGGCATTCGTTTTTGTTCTATACTGTTCACGATGTCGTGACCCAAAAGTGTCTACGATGTCGTGAACCCTGACAGTCACCTCTTAGTATAAGGAGAGAAAGATGAAAAGCTACGTTTCGGTATTAAGAGTTTCGTTCTTCTTTGTGATGATGTTAAGTCTCGCCGCTTTAGCCTGCTCGGTGAGCGACAGCAGCACTACCGCCGGCGATTTTATGACCGCTCTCAAAGGCAATGACTACGCTAAAGCCTACGACCTGTGCGGCGCCGATTTGCAAAAAGAATTGGGTTCGGCGCAAGGGTTGCAGAAATTTGTTGAGAGTGGCAACTTTCAACCGACCAGTTGGAACTTCAGCTCGACCAATGTGAACAATGATCGCGCCGAAGTGAGTGGCGAGGCCGTCGTAGGTTCCGATAATCGCACCATCACGACGACATTCGTTTTGAGTAATGCCAGTGGTTCATGGAAAGTGATCGGTATCAATTTCGCGAAGAAGTAGAATCAGACCTTTGAGGATTTGCGAAACACCTCAAAGGTCTTTTTAACTATGCGAGTCGAGCTCAAAAACATTCACAAGCACTTCGGCGCAGTTCATGCCAACAACAACGTGACCTTAACCGTTGAAGGTGGATCGATTCACGGTTTGCTCGGCGAGAACGGAGCGGGCAAAAGCACGTTGATGAAAGTGCTGTCGGGTTACATTCACGCTGATGCCGGTGAGATCAGTTTAGATGGTGGCAACGTAAAACGGTTCAAGTCACCGGCAGATGCTCTGCGTCACGGCGTTGGCATGTTGCATCAAGACCCGCTCGACTTCCCGCCGCTGACTTTGCTCGACAACTTCATACTCGGCTGCGACGCCAACCTTTTGCAGCCGCGCACCCGCGCCGAAAAAGAATTCCGCGAACTTTGCCAGCAATTTAATTTCGATCTGGATACCAACGCCTTCGTCTCCGATCTCACCGTCGGCGAGCGGCAGCAATTAGAGATCATCCGCCTTCTGTGGCTGGGGGCGCGGACTCTGATCCTCGACGAACCCACTACCGGAATCTCCGCCCCGCAAAAAATTAAACTCTTCACCACGCTTCGCCAATTGGTGGCGGGTGGCAAGTCGGTCATCTTCGTCTCGCACAAATTAGAAGATGTTGAAGATCTGTGTCACCGCGTCACCGTTTTGCGTCGCGGGCAAGTGGCGGGCGAAGCAACATCGCCATTCGTCACCGAGCAATTGGTTCAGATGATGTTCGGTCAACAGCTCAACATCGGCAAACGTTCCAATGTGGAACTCGGCGCCCCCGTGATCGAATTTGATCATCTCACCCTCAAAGATGATCGCCTCACCGTTCCCGATGTTTCTCTCTCGGTTCAAGCCGGTGAAGTGATCGCCCTCGCCGGACTCGAAGGATCGGGTCAACAACTTTTTCTGCAAGCCTGCGCCGGTTTGTTACCGCCCAGCGCGGGTCAGCTGCGCGTCAACGGAATCGATCTCACGCGCAAGCCTTACGAAAATTTTTTGCGCGCGGGCATCGCCTACATGCCAGCCGATAGAATGAAAGAGGGTCTCGTCCCCGGGCTTTCGATTGAGGAACATATTGTGTTGGCAAAGCGCGGAAAGAAAGATGCGCTGATTGATTGGGGGCGCGCATGCCAAACTGCTTCTGAGCAGATCAAAGAATTCAACATCAAGGGGATACCGCCGACTCGTGTGGAAGCGTTATCGGGCGGCAACCAACAGCGCACACTGCTTGCTCTTCTCCCGCCCGATTTAAAACTTCTTGCCCTCGAACATCCCACTCGCGGACTCGATATTGAGTCCACACTTTATATTTGGGGCAAATTGTTGGAGCGTCGCAAGCAGGGGGCGGTGATCATTTTTGCGTCGGCGGATCTCGACGAAGTTCTGCAATATAGTGATCGCATCCTGGTCTTCTTCGGTGGGCATGTCATCGAGACCGTAAAATCATCGGCGACCAATGTGGAACAGTTGGGGTATTTAATTGGCGGTAAAAAACAGTTATGACCGACACTCGCAATCTTTTTGTTCGCATTACCACCGCCCTCGCGCCTCTTCTTGTCGCGCTGATCATCGCCGTCTTATTGTTGGTTGCCACGGGTGCTCCGCCGCTTGATACGTTTGTCAAATTATTTACCGGCTCATTCGGCACACCTTCCAAACAAGCGGATACCTTTGTCGTGTGGGTTTCACTGGCGATTGTCTCTGCTGGGTTGTTGATCACTTTCATCGCCGGTCAATGGAACATCGGCGTGGAGGGACAGATCATGATGGGATCGATCTTCGCCACGTGGGCGGCGCGCGGCGTGTGGGAACAACAAGGGATCGTCGGTATCCCCGTGATCATTCTTTGGGCGATGGTCGGCGGCGCGTTCTGGGCGTTACTCGTCGCCGTTCTTAAAATCTATGGCAAGGTCAACGAAATTTTTGGCGGGCTTGGATTCAACTTCATCGCCACCGCCTTCAACATCTATTTAATTTTTGGACCCTGGAAACAAAAAACCGGCGGCACGTTGAGCGGCACAGAAATTTTCCCTGAGGCGTTGTGGATGCCCACACTGCCCGAACTGCGGGTGAGCCCTATCGCCATCATCATCGCGCTATTGGTGCTAGTCGTTATTTATTTTTCGCTGCGCGGCACGTTGTGGGGATTGCAGCTCAAAGCCATTGGCAAAAATATCCGCGCGGCATTCGTGTTGGGCGTGCCGACCAACCCCTTGCTGTTAAGCGCGTATGCCGTGTGCGGCGCGTGCGCCGGACTCGTTGGCGCGTTTTTAGTGATCATCGTGCATCACAGACTCATCCCCAGCATCTCCTCGGGTTACGGCTTCTTGGGAATCTTGATCGTCTTATTGTCGAGCGTCAACGCCTTGTGGCTTGCGCCGCTTGCCTTGTTCTTCGCCGCCGTGAGCATCGGCAGCACCGCACTGCAACTCGAACTCAACATTGATTCGTCGCTCGGCGGTGTTTTGCAAGGCGTGTTGGTGTTAGTCGTGTTGTTGATGCAAGGGATTAAAGAAAAAGTAATTAGTAAATAGTAATTACCAATTACCAATTACTTGTTACTCATTACTGCTCACTAACGACTCTATGGAATTTTTTATCGCCATCCTCGCTTCAATCCTTTCCGACTCCGCGCCGATCATCTTTGCCTCGTTGGGTGAGACTCTCAACGAGCGGGGCGGGGTGATCAACTTATCCGTCGAAGGCACGATGCTGCTTTCGGCAATGGCGGGGTTCGCTGTTGCTTTTACAACGGATAGTTTGGTGTTGGGTTTTCTGGCGGCGATGATCGTCGGCGCGATTGTGGCGTCGCTCGTCGCTTTTGGCAGTATCACCCTCAAGCGCGATCAAGTTGCAGTGGGATTCATCTTGACGTTAGTGGCGGGTGACCTGAGTTCATTCTTGGGCGTGCCGTTTGTGCGCGTGCCGGGTCCGCAAATTGAATCGCTGCCCATCCCGTTTCTAAGAGACATCCCCTTCATCGGTCCCGTTTTCTTTGAGCGCGACATCATCACCTATTTGAGCTTTACCCTCATCATCGGGATGTGGTTGTGGTTTTACAAAACCCAACCCGGTTTGCAATTGCGCGGCATCGGCGAGCGACCCGAAGCGTCATTCGCGCGCGGCGGGAATGTGAAGTTGATGCGTTACGTTTACATTCTGCTCGGCGGCGCGCTCATTGGTTTTGCTGGCGCGGCGTTTTCACTCCACGTCAAACTTGGATGGAGCCACCGCGCCACGGCGGGCTTTGGCTGGATCGCTTTGGCGATTGTGATCTTCGGCGGATGGGACCCACTCAAAGTTGCTTTTGGGGCATATCTCTTTGGCGCACTGCGCGCCTCTGCCACCACGCTGCAATCGTCGGGACTCGAAGTGCCGGTGCAAGTCTTTCCTCTTTTACCTTTTCCGTTAATGATCCTCACCCTCGTTATCTTCAACAGTCGCGGTCTAGATCGCGTGCTGAATTATTTGCCACTTGGCGCGCGCCGGGCATTGACTCGACTCTTAAGAAGCAACCCGCCCGCCGCGTTGGGAACTCACTTTGAGCAAGAATGATTTTTATTGGCGTGTTGCGCGACGGAATACGAAATACGCAATACGTTGATGCCGCTTCTCAAAGTTTTAACGATCAATCTCCTCAACGATCTCTCGCGTTGGGATGAGCGAAAAAATTTAATAGCGCAAGGCGTGAACGATCTGCAACCCGATCTCGTTGCTTTGCAAGAAGTGAAGTTGCCGCTCAACACCGCGCAGTGGCTGGCGGATCACATCGGCGGTTACACCGTGCATCTCTGCCCGAAAACAGGAAGAGCAAAAGATCGCGAAGGCATCGCTATTTTGAGTCGCTTGCCCGTTGAAGGCGAAGCGAATCTTGATCTAAGAGGGCAGGGACGCGTGGCACACTACACTAGATTAAAGATCAAAGATAAAAGATTGATTTTTGCGAACACGCATCTGTATTGGGAGCCGGGTGAATCGACGGAGAGATATAAACAAGTGGAGCGTTTGCTTGAATGGTTGCGGACAACCCCGGCGGATACCGTCATCGTGTGCGGCGACTTTAATGGTGAACCCGATCAACTCTCGATCAAACGAATGCGAAAACATTTTGCTTCGGCGCATCAAACCTCTCATGGCAAAGAACCGGACTACACCTGTCCCACTCCCTTGACGAGCAAGCGCAACAAAGTGGAACAATTCGCCCGCGATGTAAGACATAAAGTGTTGAACTTTGTCGCGCATCAAGATCCGTTGTGGCGCGGCACGCTTGATTATATTTTTGTGAATGACGGTGTGAACGTCAAGGCGTGTGATGTTGTGTTGAACAAACCCGCGCCTCACGACCCGACTCTGTATCCCTCTGATCATTTTGGGTTGATGGCGACGTTGGAGATTTAATTTAGATCGACGCGGTCTTTGAGACCGCGTCGGTCTTGATGAACGACCATGACAAACTTTCTCGGCTACAAATGCTCCCTCTGCGGCGCAGAATACGCGCCCGATCAAATTCAATACGTATGCCCTCATCATGGCGATATGGGTAACTTGGATGTGGTGTTAGATTACGCCGCCATTAAGAAGGCGGCATCACCTGAATTGATTTCGTCATCGCGTGATAATTCAATTTGGCGCTACGCGCCATTGTTGCCTCTAAACCTTCAAGGTCTTAAAGACCTTGAAGGTTTGATGCGCGTCGGTTGGACTCCCATGTATCACGCTGATCGACTTGCCTCTTCGTTAGGTCTCAAGAATCTTTTTGTCAAAGATGATGGGCGTAACCCAACAGCGTCATTTAAAGATCGGGCGAGCGCGGTTGTGGTGATGCGGGCAAAGGAAATTAACGCACCGCTGATCGCCGCCGCTTCAACGGGCAACGCTGGCGCGGCGTTGGCGGGCATGGCGGCTGCCACCGCGAGCAAAGCGATCATCTTCGCGCCGAAGACCGCGCCCCAAGCAAAGGTGGCTCAACTTCTGATGTTCGGTGCGCGGGTGTTATTGGTCAATGGAAATTATGATCAGGCGTTTGATCTGTGCGTGACCGCGTCCAATGAGTTCGGATGGTATTGCCGCAACACAGGCTACAACCCGTTTACGGTTGAAGGAAAAAAGACGGCGGCTTATGAAATTTGTGAACAACTCGCATTTACCAATTACCAATTACCAATTACTAAATGGATCGCGCCCGATAGAGTTTTCGTATCCGTTGGGGATGGAAATATAATTTCTGGAATTTGGAAAGGCTTTAAAGATTTGTTGGCGCTGGGCTGGATTGATAAGATGCCGAAGTTGATGGGCGTGCAGAGTGAAGGCTCGGCGGCGTGTGCCAACGCGTGGAGAGATAACACTGAAACGATCACGCCCGTTGCGGCGAATACGATTGCTGACAGCATCTCGGTGGATATGCCACGTGATGGTGTGCGCGCGGTGCGAGCCGTGCGCGAGACGAATGGCGTATACGTGGTCGTGAGTGACGACGAGATTCTTGCGGCGATGCGTGACTTGGCGCGCGGGGTTGCCGTGTTCGCTGAACCGGCGGGCGCAACGGCTTATGCCGGATTGGTGAAAGCCGTGAAAGAAAAAATGATCGATGAAAATGAAACAGTTGTCGTGATGAATACCGGCAACGGATTGAAAGATGTGAAGAGCGCGCTGCAAGCGGCAGGTGAGGCAGTTGTGATCGAACCTAATTTGCAAGCCGTGAAGCACGCGCTAGCCTAGAAAGGAAAATTATTGATATGAAACTTCTTATTGCCGCCGACATGGAAGGCATCTCTGGAATTGTAAATTGGGATCAGGTCACGCCGGGTCACGCCGAATACATGACTCGCGGGCGCAAGTTGATGACCGACGACATGAACGCGGCGATACAAGGCGCGTTTGAAAGCGGCGTGGACGAAGTGATCGTCAGCGATGGACATTGGAACGCGAACAACATTCTGATCGAAGAACTTGATTCGCGGGCGCGACTCAACACGGGGTCGCCGTCACCCTTTTCCATGATGCAGGGGATTGACGACAACCCGCCACCCGATGCCGTGATGTTCGTGGGGTATCACGGTATGTTGGGGACGAAGAAAGCGATTCTCGATCACACCTGGTCGAGCGTCCGTATCCGCGCCTTATATCTCAACGATCAACTGGTGGGCGAGATCGGTTTGAATTCTTACCTCGCCGGACATTACAACGTGCCGATCATCGCGCTCACGGGCGATCAACATGCGTGCGAAGAAGCGCAAAACTTTGTCGGCGCGGCGTTAGAGATCGCCGTGGTTAAAAATGCGACGGGTCGTTTCGCCGCTCAATGTTTGCCTTTAGCCGAATCGCGTCACAAAATTTGCGAGGCGGCGTCACGCGCGGTATTAAAGTTGAGAGAGAAAAAAGCTCCCGCGCCGAAAAAAATCTCCACACCCGTTCATATCGCCGTCGAGTTCATGAATACGCAACATGCCGATCGCGCCTATCTCATCCCCAACACTGAACGGATCAGCGGCACACGAATCGAATACACCGCCCCCGACATGCTGTTGGCGCATCGTGCCTTTAGAGCAATGGCGACGATCTCGGCGGATTGATTTTCGTAGGGGCAACTCTTGCGGTTGCCCTTATTTGTATAAGAGGATTAAATGACAAAAATGGTTTTAGGTCCAACGTTTGAAGAAATGCTTCACCCGCAAAAGATCGAGTCGGCGACGCGGGCGAAAGCGGTGAAGGCATTGAAAGAGTCGCCGCTCGATCCGATCAATCTCTACAACATCACCTGGCGCGACGCGGATAATAAAATTAAATACGAAGTGCTGCCGCGTGAGTTGACGAATGTGGACGCGCCGATTGTGGTGATATACGGGCGCGATTTTCCGACGGGCGCGCACAAAGTGGGCGCGGCGTATTCGGTGCTTGCCGAAGAGTTGTTGTTTGATCGCGTTGACATTGAGAAGCACACAGTGGTCTGGCCCAGCACGGGCAATTATGGAATCGGCGGGGCGTGGGTCGGCGGGCGCGTCGGCGCGAAATCTATTGTGGTGTTGCCCGAAGGCATGAGCAAAGAACGATTTGAAAAGATCGAAGCCTACGGCGCGAAAGTGATCAAGACTGTTGGTGTTGAGTCAAACGTCAAAGAAATTTACGACAAGACGTGGGAGTTGAAACGCGATCCTAACATCCGCATCTTGAATCAGTTTGAAGTGATGGGCAACTATCGTTTTCATTATCACGTCACGGGCAACACCATTGTTGAACTCGCGGCTGAACTTAAAGCGCAAGGCGTGGGCGACGGAACGATTGCCGCCTATTGTTCGGCGATGGGCAGCGCGGGAACGATTGCTGCCGGGGATCGTGTGAAGCAAGTTTTCCACGATGCAAAAACCATCGGGCTTGAGCCGACTCAATGCCCGACACTTTACAATAACGGCTACGGCGGTCACGACATTCAGGGCATCGGCGATAAACACGTCACATGGATTCATAACGTGATGAACATGGACGCGATCATTTGCATTGACGACATTGAATGTAAAAAAGGATTGCAAGTGTTAACCGATGAAGCCGGACACGAAGTATTAACCAAACGCTACGGTGTCGCCGCCGATAAGGTGCGGCAGCTCTCTACCCTCTTCGGCATCAGCGGCGTGTGCAACGTCTTGGGCGCGATCAAAACTGCCAAGCATTATCAGTTAGGCAAGAACGATGTGATCGTCACCATCTGCACTGACGCGATTGATCGTTATCACTCGGTGATGGCGGATATGGCGCGCGATTACGGCGCGATTGACGACGCGCGCGGCATGGCGTATATGGAAGCGATCTTTCACGGGCAGAAGACGGATTGGATCAAAGACGGCACGCCCGATATGCAACGCCAGTGGCACAATTTAAAATATTACACTTGGGTAGAGCAGCAAGGTAAAACTGTCGAAGAACTCGACGCGCAAAAGGATCCGGAGTGGTGGGTGAAGCATCAACAACTCGTCCCTGAGATGGACAGACGAATCGCCGAACGCCGCTAAGAGCGATTTCTAATCGCGATTGTATGAAACCTAAACCCCACGCCTCCAATCTACGTAAAGGTCGGCATTCGCAACCGGGGCGGGTGTACTTTATCACCACTGACGTAGACGAGATGGAGCCGCTGATCGAAACACACTGGCGCGATCTCATCATCATCGCGCTCAAGTGGTTGCGTGACAATGAACGTATTTGGCTCTTGGGTTACGTGGTGATGGACAATCACTTCCATGTCATGTTTATGTTGCACGAGGGGTTTGATCTGGCGAAAGTGATGCAGAGCGTTAAGCGCCAAACATCGCGTGAGATCAACAAGTTGCGTGGCGTTGAGGGAAAGTTTTGGTTAGAGGGTTATCACGATCACCTCATCCGCGATGCGCGTGACTTTTGGAATCATTTTCACTACATACATAACAACCCCGTCAAACGCGGCTGGGTTAAAAAAGCGGAAGACTATCCTTGGTCAACCGCTCACCCTTCGCGGAAGGATGATGTGGATTGGAGCGCGCTGGAAGGATTAGGGTGGGGTCTAGAAGAGAAAATAGCAGGTAAGCAAGAAGCGGCTGGTAAACAAATTGGGATTGGAAATGACTCGAGTGTAAGTTCGCAAGAAGTCGTTGGTCAACAAGTCGGGATTGGAAATGACTCGAGTGTAAGTTCGGAAGAAGCTGTTGGTCAAAAAATCGGGATTGGAAATCCCTCCTACGCCATGTCTCTCTCTCCCTCCGACCTCATCCTCGTCTCCCTCCTGCCATCGCAACGCGATCTCGAAATCGCCCGTGTCTTGGGCTGGTATCGCATCCCCTATAAAACTGCGCCGAAGACAGTGAGCGTGGATGCGCTGGCGTTTTATCAAACGGCGAACTTTGGCGATGAGAAGTGGAGCATCCATTACACCGCGCCCGTTGTCGGTCACGAACTTACCACGCGCGCCGAACTCCTCCGCACTGAAAAAGATCATCCTCGCGCTAACGAGCAATACTTCAAAATACAAATCGGCTCGCTGGAACGATTGGCTAAACCGATCCCTTCGCGCAGTTGGCGGCGCATCACGTTTTTCTACACCACGGGTGAAAGACTCTTGAAGGCAAACGAGATCAACGATCTCATCGTAGACAGTGAAGAGCGCGAGATATTGTGGACGGCATTGAAAGAACGCGGCTTAACCGCCGAGCGCAAATACGAAGTGAAGCAGGGGGTCGAATTGGATTTTGCGCTGATGTGTCAGCTAGGCGTGTTGGGCGTGATGTTGGGGGAGAAAACTTTTAAAGAGCGCGGGGGAAACAAATATCTTACGTTTCCCGAATCGGAAGTGAAAGAGAATTTGCCGGGCGTGGTGAAAGCAATTGCGAAAGAGGTGAAGGGGTTGGGAGGGTTGAAGAAGAAAAAAAGATAGAAATGCGGAAGTCACGGATTAACAAAAAGACCGACGCGGTTCGCTTTGCGAAACCGCGTCGGTCTTCTCTTTACTTCTTCGCTGGCGGAGTTTTTTCCGTCGGCTCTTCCGAACCCAATAATCTACTCTCCACTTTGCGCACACCGCGCCGCACGTAAGATCGCGCGTGGGCAAGCCCCACTTGCACGCGGCGCGTAATCTGTTGCCAAGTCGTGAGCGGCGGTGGCGGAGTCGCGTCCCAGTGAACAGCCATCGCGCCCCACGTCAGCCCCGCGCCGAACCCCACGAACACCACACGATCATTCGGTTTGAGCTTGCCGCACTCCACTGCCTCGCACACGGCAATGGGAATAGAAGCGGAAGAGGTGTTGCCATACTTCTCTATATTGATCATGAATTTCTCTTCGGGCAGATCAAGCCCGCGCGCGGCGGCTTCGATGATTCTTCGATTCGCTTGATGCGGGATGATAATGTTAATATCTTGTAGAGTGAGTCCGGCTGCCGCCACTGCTTCTTTGGTCACCGACGCCATGATGCGAGTCGCAAAACGAAACACCTCTTTGCCATCCATATAGATAGCGTAATTCAAAAGTCCGCCGACGCCCGATGCGCGTGGGCGACCGTACGATTCTACATAAAGCGTATCGCCACCCGAACCATCGGAGCGCATGATAGAAGACAAAATGCCTCCCGGCGTATCAGAACCTTGCACCACAAACGCCCCCGCGCCATCGCCGAACAGAATACACGTCCCGCGATCTTTCCAATCTACTAAACGCGACATCGTCTCCGCGCCAATGACCAGCACCGTATTGGAGCTTCCCGTGCGGACGGCTTGTGAGGCGACGTTGAGGGCGTAGACGAATCCGGTGCATGCCGCATACAGATCAAACGCGCCAGCCTTCTCGGCGCCAATGGCATCTTGCACCAATGACGCCGTCGCCGGAAAGATATACTCAGCCGAGCTCGTGGCGACAATCACCAAATCAACCTCACTTGGCAAAATGTTTGCAACTTCAAGTGCCCGCTGTGCGGCTTCAACCGCCAGCGTGGTGGTCGTCTCTTTAACTCCGGCGATGCGCCGTTCTTTGATTCCGGTGCGCGAGCGAATCCATTCGTCGTTGGTGTCCACCAATTTGGAAAGATCGTCGTTGGTCATCACCCGTTCCGGCACTGCCATCCCCCAGCCGGTGATGTGTGCATATCGAGTCATAAAAACCTTTTAGCCTACATACTTTCCAAAAATAATTGAAGCGTTATGTCCGCCGAACCCAAACGAGTTCGACATAACGCGATTCAAAGTTTTGCTGCGCGCCGTGTTCGGCACATAATCAAGATCACAGATCGGGTCGCGCGTCTCGTAGTTGATCGTCGGCGGGATCAAATTTTCTTGCATCGCCTTTAAACATATTATCGCTTCTAGCGCGCCCGCCGCGCCGAGCAAATGACCGTGCATAGATTTGGTTGACGACATCACCATATCGTAAGCATGATCGCCAAAAACCGTCTTCACCGCCGCCGTCTCCGATTTATCGTTCAACTGCGTAGACGTTCCATGCGCGTTGAGATAGTCCACTTGATTCGGAGAGAGTCCGGCATCGGCGAGCGCGTTCTTCATACAGATCGCCGCCCCCGCGCCATTCTCGGCCGGCGCCGAAATGTGAAAAGCGTCGTCGGTGAGTCCGTAGCCCAACACCTCACCATAAATTTTTGCGCCGCGCGCTTTGGCGTGTGATTCTGATTCCAAAATCAACACTGCCGATCCTTCGCCCGCCACAAAGCCATCACGATTTTTATCAAAGGGTCGTGAGGCGCGTTGCGGATCATCGTTGCGCCGTGACAGTGCGCCCATCGCGTTGAAGCCCGCCATCATCAACGGTATCACCGCCGATTCGGTGCCGCCGGTGATCATCGCCTCGGCTGAACCGCGCTGGATCATTTTGTAGGCTTCGCCAATGGCGTTTGTTCCGGTAGCGCACGCCGACGACACCGAGAGATTCGGTCCACGCGCGCCGAAGTTGATCGCAATTTGACCACTTGCCGTATCGGGCAGCATCATCGGGATCAAAAACGGGCTCACGCGGCGCGGACCTTTGACTCGATACGTTTCCACTTCATTTAAAACTACGTTGATGCCGCCGATGCCCGTGCCAACTAATATCCCTACCCGATCCCGATTCGAATCATCAATCTTTAATTTTGAATCCTCTAAGGCTTGCTGTGTAGCCACCACCGCAAATTGAACGAAGCGATCCATCCGCCTCGCGTCGCGCCTGCCTAAAATTGATTCGGGATCGAAGCCTTTGACTTCTGCCGCGAATTTTGTTTCGTGTTCACTGGCGTCAAACAACGTGATCGGCGCAACGCCCGATGTGCCGCTTTTAATTTTTTGCCATGTGGATTCAACATCTAACCCTAATGGGCTGAGTGTTCCAATACCTGTAATGACGACTCGTGTCTTCAATGTTCTCTCCTCAGATAAGAAACCCGCTTTCTTCAAGAAAGCGGGTTTCTTGCTTTGTCAATATAACACTCATGCACTTCGTTAGTTTCGTGACGCTTGACCGACTCTCATTAGGCGCGTATTATCCGCGCAGAATGATTCTCGTGACAGGAGCAACAGGTTTTGTGGGACGCGCACTGCTGCCGCGTTTGGCTGAGACGGGCGCGGACGTGCGATGTTTGATTCAACCTTCCAAGAAGCCGCCACGTTTGCCGAAGGGCGTGCCGGTGCAAGTGGCGATCTCAAGCATCACCGAATTTCGCGGCGTGCGCGCGGCGATGTCGGGTGTGGACACCGTGTTTCATCTGGCAAGTGCAGAATGGAAAGGTCAGCGCGGGGATTTAGAGAAGGTGGATGTAGAAGGCACGCGCAAAGTTTTAGAGGCGGCAAGGGAAGCGGGCGTGAGCCGCATCATTTATCTTTCGCATTTAGGCGCGGAGCGTGAATCAGCATTTGAGATGCAGCGCGTTAAAGGTCGCATTGAGGAGATGATCAGACGCAGCGATGTGCCGTATACGATTGTTCGCTCGGCGATTTTATTCGGCGAAGAAGATGCGTTTATAAATGCTTTTGCTATGGCACTCGCCCTCAGCCCGAGTCTGTTCTTGTTGCCCGGCGATGGACGCACGTTGATGCAGCCGTTGTGGGTGGATGATCTGGTGACGTGTTTGAGTTTGATCTTGGAAGACCCGACGATGATTAATCAAACCGTGAGTCTGGGCGGTCCTGAATTCTTGAATCTTGAACAGATGATGAAGAATGTGATGGACGTGACCAAGAAGCATCGCGCCATCTTTCGCGTGGGTCTGCCTTATATGCGTTGGGTGACGAAAGTGCTGGAGGGCATGACTCCGCATCCCCTGATCACCGCGCGCAGTTTCGATCATTTTGCTGTGAATCGTTTATGCGAACTTGTCAGCGTCACTCGTTACTTTGGAATCAAGCCGTCGCGTTTTGAGCAAACGATTGGCTACATGGCGAATAAGAATTGGGGCGAGGAGATGCGGCAGAAAATATGGGGATGAAAAAACAAAAATCCCAAAATCCCAAAAACCCAAACTTCAAATCTCAAATCCCCATTCTCTAATCTCCATTCTCTAACCACCCAACTACCCAACCACCTAGCCACCATGCTCACCATCCGCCCTCTCACCTCCATTTCTGATTTTCACGCGGCTGAAGAATTACAACGCCAAGTGTGGCCCGGTTCGGAATTGATCATCGCGCCACTTCATATTCTGCTTACCGTCGCCCAAAATGGCGGGGTGGTGATCGGCGCGTGGGATGATGACAAGTTGGTTGGCTTCGTACTTGGCTTTCTCGGAACAGACGAAGGCGATCCGAATCGTCCGGCGATGACTCGGCTCAAACATTGCTCGCACATGCTAGGGGTGCTCCCCGACTATCGTGACAAAGGCGTGGGTTATCAACTGAAGATCGCTCAATATCATGCTGTGAATCAACAAGCAGTGCGCTTGATTACATGGACATTCGATCCGATTGAAAGCCGCAACGCGAATCTTAACATCGCCCGACTCGGCGCGATCAGCCGCACGTATAAACGCGATAATTATGGCGAGATGAACGATGGACTCAACGTCGGCTTGCCTTCAGATCGTCTGTTAGTGGAATGGTGGATCACGTCGAACCGAGTCAAACAACGAATCGGCGGCGAGCGCAAGCGTCTCTCATTTGAGTCTTACATGGCGGCGGATATGCTGATCTTAAATCCGACACGCGCTAACGAGGCGGGCTTGCCGAAAATGATCGGAGAATCTTTTGATCCTTCGAGCGTGATCTGTCTCGTCGAAATTCCTTCAAACTTTCAAGTGATCAAAACGAAAGATATTGAACTGGCGCGCGAGTGGAAGAGGCAAGTTCGGCGCGTGCTTGAAAATGCTTTTAGCAACGGCTACCTCATCACCGATTTTGTTTTTGAAAATGTAGGAGATCGCCCGCGCGCGTTTTATGTTTTGTCGCAGGGGGATGTGAAGTTGAATGGGGAGATGCGCTAACACTTCGCTTATGTAGTTCAGTTACAATGTTTGCGTGATCCGAATCATCATCGCCTCCCCATTCCCCGCCATGCGCGCCGGTCTGCGCGCCCTTCTCAACGACCCTGACATCGTGATCATGAGCGAAGCGATCAATGACGAACAAGCGTTGTCGCTCGGCGAAAGCTTAATGCCGCAAGTGTTGCTTTATGATCTGTCGCTCGATCACGACACTGCCTTTTCGACAATCTCCCAAATTAAACAAAATGCCCCCGGCGTGCGCGTGTTGGCGTTAAGTGATTCGTCGTCTGATCCACGCATGATGCGTGCGTTGCAAGCAGGCGCGCGCGGATGCCTTTCTAAGATCGCCAACGCCGATGAACTGACTCTTGCCCTGCGGCAGATTGTGGATGGCGAAATGGTGCTGCCGCCATCCGCTGCCTCAACCTTGTTACAACAGTTGAGCGGCAACTCGTCCGCCGAAGTATTGTCGCCGCGTGAGATTCAAGTGGTGCGCGGTGTTGCCGATGGTCTAACGAATAAAGCCATCGCCCTGCAACTCGGCATCAGCGATCATACGGTGAAGTTTCATCTGGCTTCGGCAATGAGCAAAATGGGCGCCGCCTCACGCGCTGAAGCAGTGGCGATTGCGATACATAGAGGATTGATTTCGTTGTAGCCCTGCCTGTTTGGTGAGGAACTTTTTCGCCGAGTGGGGGAGGGCAAGCGCGATAAGTTGGTGTAAGGTATTTACAACTTAATCTTGCAAAACGGAGAACACTATGACAAACACTCTTCAGCAGTATTCAGATGAAATGGCAGCCGCCATTGAGAAAGCCGGACGATCCATCGTCACCATTGACGCGCGCAACCATGTTCCGGCGACAGGCATTGTGTGGAGCGCGGATGGCGAGATCGTCACCGCTGACCACATTGTGCAGCGCGATGAAAATATTAATGTCACTCTTCCCGATGGTTCGACGCATGAAGCAAAAATTTTGGGACGCGATCCTGGCAGCGACTTGGCATTATTGAAAGTCGAAGCAAAAGGACTCATCCCGGCTGAATGGGCTGAGTCGGTGAAAGTGGGGAATATGGTTTTTGCCGTGGGTCGTCCGGATGATGTGATGGCATCGTGGGGCATTGTGTGTTACGTCGGCGGTGCGGTGCGCGGACGCCGCCAACTTGAAGCCTACATCCAAACCGATGTCGTGATGCTGCCGGGATTCTCCGGTGGACCTTTGGTGGATGCGAGTGGTCGTGTTGCTGGAATCAACAGCAGTGCTTTAGGTCGTGATGCCAGTGTTGCGCTTCCTCTTTCGGCGGTGAAGCCGGTGGTTGAAGCGTTGAAGAAGCATGGTCATGTGAAGCGTGGCTTCTTGGGTGTGAACACTCAACCGGTACGACTCGCTAAAGAGATCGCCGAGAAATTAAAACAAGAGACGGGTCTGATGGTGATCGGCGCAGAGAGCGATGGACCTGCGGCGAAAGCCGGAGTGATGCAGGGCGATGTGTTAGTAGCGTTGGGCGATAAGGCGCTGACTCACATCGGCGATCTGCAAGCGGCGTTAGGGCCCAGTGTGGTGGGCAAATCTATCAAAGCGAAATTGATTCGCAGCGGTGAAGTGAAAGAGATTTCAGTGACGGTGGGTGAGCGCGAACCGGAAACGTTCAATATCAAAGTGGATCCGCCGAAGAAATAGAGATTAGTGATCGGAGATTTCGTAGAGACGTTGCACCGCAACGTCTCTACTGTGTTAAAATCGTTCTCGGAGAATCTTGTAGACATGAATCCAATTCGCATTGAACAGATCGAACTGCGGCATATCTCGATGAAACTCGTCGCGCCGTTTGAAACATCCTTTGGCGTGGAGGAAGAGCGCGAAGGGTTGATCGTTACGTTGCGTGGTGGCGGCATCAGCGGTTGGGGTGAAGTCGTGGCGTCGCACGCTCCGGGCTATTCGGCAGAGACGGCAAAGACCGAGTGGCACATCCTTCACGACTTCATCATCCCGTCTGTGATCGGCAAAGAGTTCGCCGATGTGGAGTCGTTGGAGAAAGCATACGACTCGGTG
>Ga0082335_1005848_pt1 | contig 16535 bp, 23 predicted proteins | sample Subgrocontami58m_FD_72375 | JGI IMG/M metagenome (GOLD analysis project Ga0082335, IMG submission 72375) | Subsurface groundwater microbial communities from S. Glens Falls, New York, USA - GMW37 contaminated, 5.8 m (SPADES assembly) (version 2) ... | reverse complement strand
AATTTTCAATTTAAGAGAAAGGGGCGAAGCGGAAGGAACGACCAAACGGGGAGGCTGAAAAAAAGATAATGCGACGAAGTCGCGGATTGAAAATAAAAATATTAAGATTATATCAAAAATAAGTTAATCTCAAAACCCCAAATAAAACATGGCTAGAAAGAAGAAAGATGAGCAGCAGCAAGAGCAGGAAGAATTGCCAAAACAACCCGTGCTTAACATCGGGATGGTCGGGCACGTCGACCATGGGAAAACCACGCTGCTTGAAAGGCTAAGCGGCAAGTGGACAGACACTCATTCTGAAGAGCTTAAAAGAGGAATAACAATAAGGCTTGGCTATGCTGACGCAACATTCAGGAAATGCGGGAAATGCAGCGGGGCAAAAGCTTACACGACAGAAGAGAGCTGCGCAATATGCAAGTCTTCAGCAAAACCATTAAGAAAAGTCAGTTTTGTGGATGCGCCGGGACACGAAAGCCTGATGGCAACGATGATAGCAGGCGCAACAATAATGGACGGAGCGTTGCTGCTTGTCGCAGCGAATGAAGAGTGCCCGCAGCCGCAGACAAGAGAGCACATAATGGCTTTGCAGATAATCGGCGTTAAAAATATCATTGTAGTGCAAAATAAAATAGACATGGTTAGCGAAGAGCAGGCTGTTGAAAATTATGAACAGATAAAGGCGTTTCTCAAAGGCACTGCCTACGAAAATGCGCCTGTTGTGCCAATCTCAGCGCAGCACAGGGTTGGCTTGAATTTGTTAATGCAGGCAATTGACGAGCATATTCCGACACCAGCCAGAGATTCAAGTAAAGAGCCGCTGATGCTTGTTGCAAGAAGCTTTGACATAAACAAGCCCGGCATTACTCCAGATAAATTAGTTGGCGGTGTTCTAGGAGGAAGCTTAAAGCAGGGCATGTTAAAAGTTGATGAAGTAATTGAAATAAGGCCCGGAAGAAATGTAATTGAGAAAAATCAGCAGGTATGGAAGCCATTGACGACAAAAATTGCAAGCCTCAATTCAGGCGGGGAAAATCTCGTGCAGGTTGGTCCAGGCGGCTCGATTGGACTGCTCACATCACTTGACCCGTCAATTGTAAAATCAGACCAGCTTACAGGCTCTGTTGTAGGTTTGCCAGGAAAACTGCCAAAGGTCTGGAATGAACTGGTCTTGGATGTGCACCTGCTTCAAAGGGTTGTAGGAACTAAGGAAGAGCTTAATGTCGAGCCGATAAAGATGAGCGAAGCCTTGATGCTTAATATCAACTCAGCAGCAACTGTGGGAATTGTTGTTGAATTGAAGAAAAACAAGATAAAGTGCAAATTAAAATTACCTGTTTGCGCAGATGCAGGAGCAAGGGTTACAATTTCCAGGAGAATTGGAAACAGGTTTAGGTTGATTGGTTACGGGGAGATTGTGGAGAAGTGAAAATAAATTTATTTTATTTCGTAATTTATTTTTTTATTTAAATGATCATCAAGTGTTTTTCTAAGCAAGTTCTCGTCAAATCTTCCATAATTTCCACTTCTACTATAAAAAGATAAAATTGTTTGCCCATTTTTTCTTTCAGCTTTTACATCACCTCCGCCATGTCTAGGAAAATCATTAAAATTTAAACCGAGTTTATCTAACTCGTCATAGAATCTTTCCTTAATATCCGAATGCTCTTTATCTTTCCTGCTTTGTATCCTTAGATATCCTTGTTCTCCATGCCTGAAAAGCAAAAATTTCAAGCCATGAGGGGAATGATATAAACCTTCCAACCTATAAGCAATTTCCCACTTTAAATCACTTAATAGCCTCTGAAATTGTTCATCGGTGCCATTAAATAATAAACTTTCATGCTCCAAGAGCTCGTCAAGATATTTGATATCATCCATTTTATTTATACTCTCTCATTAGGCATCTTTTATAAACCTTTCTCTTATAACCACTTTAAAGTAACAAAAGTCAAAAGCTTTAAATACTACACCTTTTTTTAGCATAGCTTATGAGGGGGTTGGTTTTATTTATAGGGGTACTTGTAGTTATGGCTTCTTTCAGTTTTGTAGCTTTAAGTATGGACAACGCCAATAATGAAAAGGTTGAAATAAAAGAAGAATCAAAACCTTTAGAGTTCAGCACTTTCACTTCTGCTGTTTGTGAGAACAAAGAAAATTATGTTTATTGCAAGGACGAGTTCTTTGTAAAATGCAACGGCAACATATCAAAAGCAGTTGATGTTGCGGAATGCAATGGGATAAAAATAGACACACCTAAAACGCTGGGATTTGCTGTTTTTGAAAAGGATTGGAAAGATCCTAGGCAATAATCACTCTCCCTCGAACTGAACCAGCGAGAATAATTTATAACCTTTTGTTTCTATCTTTTCTCTTCCGTGCAAGTCTGGCAGTTCAATTATGACAGCACATTCAACAACCATTAACAAAATATTTAAATTCGACTAAAATCACTGATTTTTAATGTCAAAAGGAAAAATTATTGGAATTGTCATAGTGTTGGCTACTATATCGACTTTAATATTAAATTCTATGGGGATTTTTGGTATTCCTCCATTATGGGATTTATGGAAGGATTGGTTTAATAAAAATCCAGAAACATTAGAACAATCACCCTTTGATGTTATTATAGAACCAAATTTTATTAATGAAGGTCAGTATGATAATGGGGTTCCTATTACATTAAAAGTTACAAATGTTTATGAAAATAATATAACATTATTGCGCTTGTCAGATTCTGATGTATTAATTGACCGTTTAAATAAAAATGAACAGACTCAAGTAGCTAATCAAATTCAATGGGATTACGGAGATATGTATAATAGGAATTATATTTTTTATTATTCCAGAAGCGGATTTAGTGGTAATAATCAGTTGATAATAAAAGGGATATTGCAAGGATGTAGAAATTGTTTTATGGGTGAAAATTCTCCTTATGAGTTTACATTTACATTTCAATATCAAAAGGGAAATGGGCAAATTACCCCATATATAATAAAAAAACCTTTTCAAATAATTTAATCTTGTACTACCACTGGACATTCTTGCCTAAACTATTTAAACCCATTCTTCTTCTGAATTTGAAAAAGAGAACACGCAAAACTCCTAAATTAAGCTTTTTGGTTTTCAACACGAAAACCTTTTACGGAGTTTCGCTTAACGTTCTCTTTTTCCTGAACTCCAAAGTTTATAAATAAAATAAAAAACTTTGGAGGTTGACAAGAATGAATAAAGATAAAAATCATATTGAAATAAGAAGTAAAGTAGAACAGTTTTTGAGTGAAGGTTTTTCTATAGAAGAAATTGCCAATAAACTAAATTTACCTATTGGTACAAGATATGCACAAGGTTCTGCAAAATGGTATAAATATTGTATGATTTCTAAAAGAAACCAGAGCAAAGCTATAGAAAAGCATCCAAACTTGTATAGTAAAGCTGGAAAAATTGCCCAGCAAAAGCATCCTTGGATAGGTGAAGAACTAGGTAAAAAATATGGTCCAATACAAGGTAAACTAAATGTAGAAAGGTTAAAAGGAAACTCTGAATATTTTTCAAAAATGGCTAAAAGATTACAGGAAATAAACCCCGAACATTCTAGGAATAATATGAAGAAAGCTCACGAAACTATGAAAAAAGAAGGTACTTTTATTCAACATTCAATCAAAGGTGCATTAAAATGCATGGAAAAACATCCAACTCAGTTAAAAGATATGTCTAAAAAGGCTCATGAATTGTACCCCTTAGCCCTTTTAGCTTTAGAAAGCAGAAGGAAAAATTACCCTTATGAATATATGGATTGTTTATTTGATTCTGATAGTGAAAGAAGAATATGTAAAATTTTAGTGGATAATGGATTAATAGATAAGCCAAAAGAAGGAAGAAATGTGCATTTCAGAATTAAAAGATATCAGTTTGACTTTTTTATAAATAATATGGTGTTTGTAGAGTTTCATCCACCACAAAATTATGATGGAATTAAGGTAGAAACAGTCAAAAGTTATTCTCAAGAAAGAAGGAAAGTATTAGATGAAAATGGTTATAAAAATTATCCTTTAATTGTAATAGACAGATTACGAAATTTAGAACCTAAGATTAGTAGAATAAAGGAGTTAGTCGCCCTCAAACTTGACTAATGAAAACAATGTACATCCTAGCCTTTCTACTTTTTCCCTGCCGTGTAAATCCGGCAGTTCAATTATAACAGCACATTCAATCACTTGTCCGCCAAGCTTTTCAATAAGTTTAATTGAAGCAACCAAGGTACCCGAAGTGGCAATCAAATCATCAACAAGCAAAACCCTTGCTCCTTTAGGAATTGCGTCAATATGCACTTCGACTGCCGCTCTGCCATACTCAAGCTCATAATGTTCCTTGTTAGTCTTTGCTGGCAGCTTGCCCTCCTTTCTTATTGGGACAAATCCCTTATGCAGCCTGTGTGCAATTGCCCCTCCCAGAATAAAGCCCCTGCTTTCAATGCCCGCAACCAAATCAATGTTGTCATTCTTGTAGCGCTCGCAGAGTTTGTCAATCACATAATTGAATGCTTTTGCATCCTTAAGCAATGTTGTGATATCTCTAAACATTACTCCTTGTTTCGGCCAGTTAGGAATTGTCCTGATAACAGATTTTAAGTCCATAGGCTCTTGGAATTTTAGGTTGTATTTATAAGTTTTTATCGATGGATTTTTTTATTTAAATAAACTATTTAAATGATATTCTATTACTGCTCTATGATGCTCATCAACAACCAGAATTACAGGACAGTGTGGATGCAGGATAATCTTGTCTATCTGATAAACCAGCAATTGCTGCCGCACAAGTTTGAAATCTATAAATGCAAGAATCATATTGATACAGCAAACGCAATCAAGACAATGATTGTCAGGGGAGCCCCTGCAATAGGCGCAACAGGAGCTTTTGGCATTGCGCAGGCTGCTTTAGAGTTTAAAGGCAATAATCTTAATGATTTCAAAGAGCATATTGAAAAAGCGGAAAAATTGCTTAAATCAACAAGGCCGACAGCAAATGATTTGTTCTATGCAATTGATTTTTTGAAAAAAAATATATTGAAAAATTTTAATATTGAAACTGCAAAAAAAGATGCAGTAAAATATGCCAATGAGTACGCTGACTGGAATGCGGAGCTGTGCAGGCAAATTGGTGAATATGGAAATGAATTAATCAAACAAAATCAGAATATATTAACACATTGCAATGCTGGCGCTCTTGCTTGCGTTGATTTTGGAACAGCTTTATCACCCATAAGAATTGCGCATTACAACAAGAAAAACATTTTTGTCTACGTTGACGAAACAAGGCCCAGAAATCAAGGCGCTTCCTTAACAGCATGGGAGCTTGCGCAGGAAAAGATAAGCCATGCAATAATAGCCGACAATGCAGCCGGGTTTTTTATGAAACAAGGCAAGATAGGTATGGTTATTGTTGGAGCTGACAGGATTGCAATGAACGGCGATGTTGCAAATAAAATAGGAACTTATGAAAAGGCTGTTCTTGCAAAAGAAAACAATGTTCCTTTTTATGTTGCAGCTCCTTTATCAACTTTTGATGCCAACTCAAAAACTGGCGATGACATTCCGATAGAAGAAAGAAGCGAAGAAGAGGTATTATATATTTCAGGCATCGATGAAAACAAAAAAATAAGAAAAGTGAGAATTGCGCCGGAAGAAAGCAAGGCGCAGAATCCGGCTTTTGATGTAACGCCGGCAAAATATATAACTGGGATTATAACTGAGAAGGGGATTATAAAGCCTGACGAGCTAAATATAAGGAAATATTTGCATTAAAATGATGGATATAGAAAAAAAGATAATAATTAATGCAGATGTAAAACAAGTCTGGAATAAATTCTGCCAGCTAGAAAAATGGCCTGAGTGGGGAGGTTACATCTTTGAAACCAAATGGATTTCAGGTAAAAAATGGGCAAAAGGCTCAAGATTTTCACAGACGGTAAAAGGCTTCTGGCTAATAAAGAAATTTGAGTCAAGCCCTAAAATTCTTGAAGTTAAGCCTTTCAAGCTTGTAAGATGGGCTGGAACAAGAAGGCTGGTAAAGGGAACCCACATATTTATGTTTGAGAAAATCGGCAGCAAAACAAGAGTTTTAAACATAGAGCATTTCAGCGGAATTTTGGCGCCTTTTGCTTTTCCGCTGTTAAAGGCTAATTTTAACATTTATTTCCAGCAGTTTTTGGAGGGTTTGAAAAAGGAGTCTGAAAGGCGGATCCAACAACCTTTATAAACCATAGTCGTTTATCTATCCTTGAAATAAAATGGACTGGGGAATGAAAAACAGGCTGGCTAGGATTTTCAATCAGAAGAGCGGTAGGACTGTGATGCTTGCTGTTGACCACGGCTATTTTCAAGGCCCTACAACTGGATTGAAGAAGCCAAGAGAAACAATAACTCCATTGCTGCCTTACTGCGATTCCTTGTTTATTACAAGAGGTGTTTTAAGGAATTGCATCGCTCCGACAACAGGCACGCCAATATTTTTGAGAGTTTCAGGCGGTCCAAGTGTTTTAGGAGAGCTTTCAAATGAAGAAATAACTACCTCAATGAAAGAGGCTTTGCGATTAAATGCAGTTGGCGTTGGACTTTCAATTTTTGTCGGAGAAAAAAATGAAGATAGGACTATTTCTAATCTTGGAAGGATTGTCAATGAAGCAGAGGAATATGGAATGCCTGTTCTTGCAATTACTGCAGTTGGCAAGGAAATGGCAAGAGATGCAAGGTACTTGGGATTGGCGAGCAGAATAGCTGCAGAAATTGGAGCTCATATGGTAAAGACATATTACTGCGCTGAAGATTTCGACAAGGTTGTCGAGGGCTGTCCGGTTCCAATTGTGATTGCAGGCGGAAAAAAGATTCCAGAGAGAGATGCTTTGCAGATGGCTTACGATGCAATAAGCAAAGGCGCTGCTGGCGTTGACATGGGCAGGAATATTTTCCAGTCAGAGAACCCAGTTGCTATGATACAAGCAATAAGATCTGTTGTGCATGACGGCTATACGGCAGAAGAGGCGTTTGACATGTTTAATAAGTTAAAGGAAAAGAAAATTGTTTCTAGTGTTGTGGAATAAATAAAAATTAAAATTTTTTGCTATGGAAGATTCAAAAACAAGCCATGGTTTAGCTGAATTATTAAGAGATGAAATTAAAAATAGATGGCGCGAATTTCTTGACATTGGTCCACATAGGGGATTAAAAATATTGATTACTAACAGACACAACCCATACAATCCAGACAATCAATGCTTGTATTTGGATTCCATGGGGTTAAGCAAAGAGGATTATGGTGGTATTTTTAAAATTGTTCCTAAAGAAAAAGAAGAAATTGGAGAAGTGGGTGGCAATCAGATCTCATCAATTAGTGGAAACAATGCACTGACTATTGGCTCATGGAATATTCAACTTGGCATTCGGCATGAAAAGATAATAGAATTACTTCAGGACGGATTTGGATTAGATGTTGTAGCCCTGCAGGAAGTCACTAGGTTCCATAAATGGTCAAATTATGAAGATTTATTGGATGTTATAGTTGGAAAAACCTGCTTTACTAACATAACCTATGCCCCGTCATTCATTTTTCCGAATGAAAAAACAAGACCATTTCCGGAATTAGGCAATGCTATTTTGAGCAGACATAGCCTGTCTGAAGGAAGAGTTATACGCTTGGGGCAAGTCCACGATTGGCATAAAGACAAACCTTACCCTAGGCTTGGTGAGAGGGTTGCGCTTTATTCAACCGTGCAAATAAATGGCGGTATAGGGGTTTACTGCACTCAATTGGAAGTAAGATGCCCTACATCTGCAAGGGTGAAACAATTGGGGCAAATATTTGACGATGCAGACTCTGTTGGAAACCCTAGGGTTGTGGTGGTAGGCGATTTTAACGAATGGGCTTTGATTAAGCCAAAGTACGAAACAGACGAGATTACGCAGCTTGCGATTCAGAGGGGCTACGATGACCATTTTGGCGAATCTTCCAGCCACACCAATAATATCCGCTTACTAGCCAAACTTTGCCGTTTATTTGGTTCAAAATTTACACTTGATAGGATTATGTCAAAAGGTTTCAGGGTAAAGGAATTCGATGTTATGTATAATATAAATTTAACAGACCATTTCCCAGTCAAAGCTGTTTTTGGTTACAAATAAGGTATAAAAATGAAAGTAGCAGTCTATTACAACAACAAGGATGTAAGAATAGAAGAGCGTCCAATTCCAACCATCAGCGACGATGAGATTCTTGTAAAGACAATTGCTGCAGGCATCTGCGGTTCTGATGTTCTTGAGTGGTACAGGATAAAGAAAGCTCCAATCATCTTAGGGCATGAAATTTCCGGCATTATAGAGAAAGTTGGCAAAAATGTAAAGAATTTTAAAATTGGCGACAGGGTTTTTGTAAGCCATCATGTGCCTTGTATGGAATGCCATTATTGCTTGAGCAATCACCACACAGCTTGTGAAACTTTGCAAATGACAAATTTTGACCCTGGCGGATTCTCAGAGTATATAAGAATACCAAAACTAAATGTCGAGCTTGGCACTCTTGAGCTGCCAGAAAATGTTTCTTTTGAAGAAGGCACATTTATAGAGCCTATAGGAACTGTCGTAAGAGCGCAAAGACTGTCTGATTTAAAGCAAAGTGACACAGTGTTAATTATTGGAAGCGGCATATCCGGCTTGATGCACATCAAGCTTGCAAAATCAAAAAATGTTAGGAGGATAATTGCAGTCGATATAAATCAATACCGATTGAATGCAGCAAAAAAATTTGGCGCAGATTTTGTTTTTGATGCAAATGAAAATATCCCAGAAAAAATTAAAGAGATAAATGAAAACAGATTAGCTGATAAAATTATTGTTTGCGCAGGAGCTTTATCGGCTGCAAATCAAGCTTTAAAGTGCGTCGGCAAAGGCGGTGCAATTTTGTTCTTTGCTGTTCCGAAACCAGATGAAAAGCTTGAAATTCCCATAAATGATTTCTGGAGAAATGAAATCAAAATAATGACCTCTTATGGCGCTGCTCCTGATGATTTAAAAGAATCTTTAGAGTTAATTAAAAATAAAAAAATAAATGTTGCTGACATGATAACGCACAGATTAAAATTTGGCGATATTCAAAAAGGATTCCAGTTGGTTGCAGAGGCGAAGGAGTCCATAAAGGTTATTGTTGAGCCGAACAGACTTTAGATAAAAATATTTAAATAGTTCCTATTGCAGATAAGAATAAACAGTTCCTATTAAATAAAAATGACAGACGAAGCGGAAGGAAAACTTGTACTGCAGCAAATAAGGCAGATGAGCCAGGATTTGCTCGAGCATGCGATCGAGATAGACAATTTTATTGCCGACCTTCATAACCGCATAAAATCCGGCGATCAAATCAATAAAGAGGAATTGCTTAACTCATTGAATGAAATAAGGTTTAGGATAGGGGTTATTGAAAGGGAAGACACTGAAGAGATGGAAGAAGAAGAGGTTCTGGAACACATGATAAACAAGATTAATTCATTAATAAAAATGACTTTTGGATGATTAGCCGCCAATAACAGATGTTTTTATGTCTTCTCTGCACCGGCAATCAACATAATTAATTTTTGGAATTGTTGCGACTAATAATTTTTTAACATTCTCTGCATTCTGATGCATCACTTTCAAAATCATCTCAATGTTAACGCCATCCTCGTGTTCTTTCCAGACGTCCCAGTCTGTGCTCATTGCGACAATCGCATAACAAATTCCGGCTTCCCTTGCCAAGACAACTTCTGGCACAGTGCTCACGTTTATGACATCAGCTTTCCATTGCCTGTACATATGGCTTTCTGCTTTGGTTGAAAAGCGAGGACCTTCAATTGTTATGATAGTCCCTTTCTTATGATGCTTAAGTCCTATCTCAGCAGATGTTTCTGATAGTAATTTTCTTAACTTTGCGCAAAAAGGCTCTGCCATAGGAATGTGGCAGACTTTATCAGAATCATAAAAAGTTTGATGCCTTTTTGTAGTCCTGTCAATAAATTGGTCGCAAAAAACCAAATGCCCCGGCTTTATTTCTTCCCTTAATGAGCCGCATGCAGTTGTTGCAATTATATGAGTGCAACCCTGCTCCTTTAAAGCCGATATATTTGCGCGAAAATTAACATTGCTTGGCATTATCGTGTGCTTTTTGCCGTGCCTTGAGACAATCACAACCTCAACATTGCTTATTTTTCCTTTGATTAAGTTACTCGAAGGATTGCCGAATTTTGTCGTTGCACTTATCTCCTTTACATCCTTCAAGATTTTAGGATATTCCAATCCAGAACCGCCAATAATTCCGATTTTTATTATTTTAACCGCTCCTCATTATTTTGAATTTTTATTATTTCAATATTGATTTAGTTAATGTTTTTTTGATGTGAAATTGATGTTTTGTTAATGTTTTAGTTAATTTCCCAGCGCATTATTAAAATTTATTTTTAAAATAAATCTCAAAAATCTACTTTTCTGCCTTCACTTTCAATGGGCTTTTAATCGCTTTGTCGCTTATAATTGCTGAGTTGCCGCTCGGGTCTTCAATAATTAATTTTTGCTTTTCCTTTCCCCACGTTATGTTCAATATTTTTTTCAAAAGATTCTTGGCTTTTTTCTTGTCCTCTTCGTCTTCCTCCATTTCCTTTACAGTTTCAATCTGGTACTTTACCCGGTTCAGGATACCCTCGATATTTGTGACATAGCCCTGGGATGCAGGTCCCGGAGTTATCGTAGCAATATGCGGCAGCTTCACAGTTGCTTCGCTTGACTTCACAACCCTTATTTTCATGTCATTTTCGCTTGAAATTTCAAATTCAAATTTTACAGGCTCTTTTTGCTCTGTTGCTTCAACATCTGCTTTGTGGTATTTACAGTTATTGCAGGTCATTGAAAAAAGATACACTTTGCCAAAGTAAGGCACCTCAACTTCTCTTTCGGTAAGAATCATCTTTTTCTCATGGCACAAGGGGCATGGCTGTGGCTCAGAATCCTCCTCCTTAAGCTCTTCTTCAGGCATACCAATTCAAGAAATCAATTTATTTTTATAGTTTGCGGTTTTGAGAAATTTTTTGTGTTTTTATTTTATGATAGCTGGAATCGAAAAATTTATAAGGGATTCCATTTTCAATTAGCAATAAAATAAATGATTTGTGTGGGGTGTTGGGATGGAATATACAGCATTAAGGGAATTTGGCCGTGATGACGTTCGAGTTGGATTTTTTTATTTAAGTCCAGATGATTCGAGACATGTTCTAACATTAGTTTCAGCAATCAAAACTGGATTATTCATCGCCAATGAACCAGAGCATTCTAGGTATTCAGTTGCGGTTCCTTTCGACGAACATCCTGGCGGCATACTTATCAAACCAACTGGGAAACTGGATGTAAAATCCAAAGAACAGTTGGAGTTGATTATTAAAATAGAACTGCCAAAAGTGAAGGGATTTATAGGAAATATCCCGGGTATCACACTAGGATAAAAATAAAAAATAAGAAACCTTATTCCTCGTACTCAGTTACTTCCATGCCTTCTATCTTCTTGCCTTCTTCCTTAGCTGGCTTATGCCCTCTATATATAGAAATTTTTTCAGGCACAGCGGCAATCCAGTTCTCGCCAAATCCTGCAATGTCACCTCCGATGGCATCGCATGTTTTCTTCAACTTGTTAATGGCTCTTTTCAACTCAATCAGGTCCTTGTCCTTCAGGGGCTTGATGTTTATAAGCGCAATTGTGTGCCCTTCCCTTAAAGAGTCAAGTATTGGCTTGATATGCTCAAACTCTTCAATAACAAAAGGCCTTACCATCAATCTTGATTTTGTGTCAATGTTTGATTCGCTTCCAAGCTCAACATAGCCATGCTCGGCTTCCTCGAACATATCAGATTGGCTTGTTCCCAGCTTTTCCTTTAATTTGCTTAAAAATCCCATTTTAAAATCACCTTTTACCTAATTAATTTTATTTAGACAAGTTTTTCCATACACAAGCAGATATATAAATCTTTCTATTCTGCGGAGTGGTAAAAATAAATTTTGACTGGGAAGTTTAACAGAAACCTTTTTATAATGTCAGAATTTCCTTAAAATTCTGAGCATTCCCCAAAACCACTTATAAATTAATTGTAAATTGTGGTTTTTGATAATACCCAATTTTTCAGATTTGAGCAAAAATGGTCAAGAGAATAGGCGGTTTAAGAAGAAAATCAAGGTACAAGTTTAGAAAAGAAAAAAGGCAAAGGGGCAAAATAAGCATTACAAGATATTTCCAGTCGTTTAATGCAGGCGACAGGATTTATCTTAGTGTTGAGCCTGCTGTGCAAAAAGGAATGTATTATCCGCGTTTCATGGGCAAAACAGGCATTGTCAAGGGTAAACGAGGCAGGTGCTATGAAATCTTAATCAATGACATAGGCAAGGAAAAAACACTTATAGTGCACCCGGTGCATTTGAAGAAGGCTTAAAAATATGGCAGACATGCAAATCATTTCAGAAACCCCAATGAACACGCATCAGCTAAGGAAAGAGCTGGAAAGAATTAAGAAAAGGGACAACGAGCTTAACTTCAGGGCTGCAAGAACAGAAGAATACCTGACTCAAATTGCAGCACATAAAAATCTGGACGAGCTCTTTGACAAAATAGTAAAATTAAACATTCCCAGGCTAAAAGAGCACCACATACACAAGATAATTGATATTGCTCCAGATAATTTGAACGAGCTTAAGGTTGTTCTTCAGGGCTACCCAATTACTATAAACAACGAGTCGATGAAGAAGATTGCAGACACAATAAATGAATTCTTAGAGAATAAATAATTTTTACCATCTTATTCGTAATCTTTATAAAGACAAAATCTTATTCAATTAAAAACGTTGAAATTCCAGTGACATGTGAGTGAGTTGGTGACTGAGCGAGCGAGAGCGAGCTCTCGCATGTCACTCGCTCACTCGCATGTCTCTGAATTTCAGGTTAATCAAAAAATTTGTTTTTTGACAATACTAAAATGGCGGTGGTAATAAATCAAAAATATACAGGCTTACATGAGGGGTTTGCCAAAGAGTTAAATAACCTGTCAAAAAGGTTCAGCGCCAAAAACTACTCAAAAATTGAAAATATCGACAGGATACTGCTGAAACGCGACATATCTGTTGAGAAGAAAAAACAAGTATTGCTTAAAAAGCTGCACAGCTCAATCGCAAGCGCGTTTTCAATAGACAAAAAAAAGATTAATAAAAAAATTTTTGATTCGTTCAAAAAAAGGCTTCATAACATAAGAAAAATAATAATAAAGCTCAGGGGCATAAATTATTATCTTGAAACCGCATTTTTGGATGAGCTGGAGCTTTCGAAAATAAAGATAAAGAATAAGGGATTGAAGCCAAAAAAGAGCGCAATTGCGGGAGACGAATTGGGGGCATTGGAATACACCGCCTACAAACTTATAGAAAAAGCCGTGGTGCTTGACAAGCGGTTATTGAGCGAGTATGCGGTCAAAGAAAAAAGGATTTTGGGCAAAGAAAAAATTCAGGCTAAGGACATAAGCTCAGTATTAAGGAAAGAGTCAGAGCTTTTGGAGCATCTTGAAGCAAAACTGCCTCCGCCAAGGGCGGTAAGCCTAGCTTTAATTGAAGAGCCCGTATTCACGCATTGGGCAGCAAGGATATTTGCGCTTTTGCTGCGTATAGAGCATATCTACTCCAAAGAAACCGCAATTTTCAGCCAAATCAAGAAAAACAAGTCAGCAAGGAAAAAAATAGGCAAAAAGATTTTGCAGATTATGGGGGAGAAGTCAAAACTGCTTAAGATAATGCAGCAGAAAGCCGTTTCAATGAAAACATTCAGGCTGGATGATGATTTTAAGAAGGAATTGCATAACTTCACAACCACGGTAAGCCTGTAAGGATAAAAATGGAAATCACGGAAAAACCAAGGTCAAAAGAAGAAACAGCGATTGTATTGGACTTTTTGCCAAACGGCTACCATTACGATGACCGGCCGATGTACATGAAGACTCCAATAGCACAAGCTATAGGAAACGAGCACTTCGTACTTCTGGAACTGGTGCCGAAAAAAGGAATTCACTTGCAGCCATCGGAAGAGGTATATATTGGCGAGGGCAAAAGGGATAAGATACACCACATTGTTGGGAAAATGGCAGTGGAGAAATTGACGGCAACCGCAAAATCCGGCCTGGAGTTTGTAATAAGGGATATAGTCAAGAAGAATGAGAAAAGGTTTATAGATTTTTTCAATAAGGCGCAGCCTTTAAGCACAAGAATGCACCAGCTTGAGCTGCTGCCTGGGCTTGGAAAGAAGCACATGTGGCAGATAATAGAGGTAAGGGAAGAGAAGCTGTTTGAAAGTTTTTCTGATCTGAAGGGCAGGGTAAAACTGATGCCGGACCCTGAAAAGTCCGTTATAAAGAGGATTTTGCAGGAATTGGAAGGCACGGAAAAGCATAAGCTTTTTGTAGACACTTAGTTTCTAAAATGAGTTATAAAAAAGAGATTAGATTTGGAAGTCTAACAACATCAGAAATCGAGCTTAGGGACATACTAAAGGCGTGGGTTGTAATTTCAATTGCATTTGCGATTGCATTGAGCAATGGTTGGTCTGATTTTTATGCGAAATTTGTCATAGCCTCATTGACAGTCGGCGTCGGCTTTCTCCTTCACGAACTCGGGCACAAGGTTGTTGCGCAGCGCTACGGATGTTTTGCGGAATTCCGCTCATTTGACAATATGCTGCTTCTTGCCCTGCTTATGTCCTTTTTTGGATTTATCTTTGCTGCGCCTGGCGCAGTTATGGTATCCGGGCGCGTGAACAAAACGAGAAATGGCATGATTTCAGCAGCCGGTCCCATGGTAAACCTGATTTTGGCATTAATATTCTTGTCATTTATTTTTATGCAATTACCCGGCTTATTCAGGGAAATTGCATATTATGGTTTTGTAATAAATTCATGGCTTGCCTTGTTCAACATGATTCCATTTTGGCTGTTTGACGGCTACAAGGTGTTCAAATGGAGCAAGCTGGCTTATGGCTTTATTGCCGCTATAGCCTTGGGATTCATGCTGTTGCGGAATTTTATCGCTTTGCCTAACTAAAATGGAACACGCAAGATGCCCGAACTGCGGCAGAAACCTGACAGAAGATGAGTTGTACTGCTATTTTTGCGAGATGGATGTAGAAGAATCAAAAAAGAAAAATAAAAACAAAAAATGAGCGTTAAAACAAGTTGTCTAAATCCAAAAATGGAAGTAAAACATTCCAAAACTCATGGTAAGGGCATATTTGCGAAGGAGTATGTCCAAAAAGGAGAAAGATTAGCTATTTTTGGCGGTGATGTTATGTACATTGATGAAATAAGCGTCCTTCCTGTTGAATGCCAAAATTATACTATGCAGATTGAAGAAAGATTTGTTTTAGGCAGCAGAACGGCAGTAATAGAGGATGTTGATCTATTTAATCACAGCTGTAACCCAAATAGCGGATTTAAAGGACAGATATTTCTTGTTGCAATGCGAGATATAAAAAAAGACGAAGAGATAACTTTTGATTATGCAATGGTCGTTTCTAAGTCAATTGGCAGCGATGTCGTCTTTGAAATGGAATGCAGATGCGGATCATCAAATTGCAGAAAAAGAATTACGGAAGAAGATTGGAAGATTCCGGAGCTTAGGGAAAAATACAACGGTTACTTTTCTCAATATCTGCAAGAAAAAATTTATTAATATTCACTTTAAACAATAAAAAACATAAAAAAATAAATATTTTAGAAAATTTCATAAAAATATATAAAAATTTTTATCGTCGAGAAATTTAACCCGCATAATTTTAGCTTTTTAAAAACTTGAAAAATCTAAAAATTTTCTTAAAAAATATCGTCTTAAAATATAAAAAAAGAAAAGATTTAAATACTACCTTTCTAATTAAATTAAAATTCAAAAGAGGATTTTTAATCTAAATAAAAATGAACCATTCCAGCTTGAAATTGAGTTTGGTTGATAAAAAGAGTTCTGAAGGAGACTACGCCAAACTTAAAAAAGAACCAAAAGCGAGTATTTCTAACATACAAGCAAAAAGTGAACTTTCTTTAGTAATTGGAAATCGCATACCGCGCTCGTTTTTCTGGACATCAGGAATTGGGGAGAGCGATATTACTGTACATGCAGGCTCTTACCATCTAGCTCTGAAGGAAGCTGGAATTGAAAAATACAACATCATGGTTTATTCGTCAATATTGCCGAGTATAGCTGAGGAATCAACAAAGCCGACCAATAGCGAAATAACTTACGGCTCTGTCATGGAAACCATAATGGCTGTTTCGAACGGCGAGAAAGGAACAAGGTCGACAGCGGGAATAATCTATGGCTGGCTATACAACAAGATTACCGGCAGGAAATATGGAGGCCTAGTTGCAGAGTACAGCGGGCATGAGCTGGAAGAAGATGCAAAAGAAATATTAAGAAATAGCCTAGATGAGCTTTATGAGAATTGCTTTTCCG
>Ga0082335_1005847_pt1 | contig 16538 bp, 18 predicted proteins | sample Subgrocontami58m_FD_72375 | JGI IMG/M metagenome (GOLD analysis project Ga0082335, IMG submission 72375) | Subsurface groundwater microbial communities from S. Glens Falls, New York, USA - GMW37 contaminated, 5.8 m (SPADES assembly) (version 2) ... | reverse complement strand
TCCGTCCATGAACTTCTGCCCGAACTGCGGCGCCAAGATCGTCATTCGCGTGCCCGACGGCGACACGCTGCCGCGCCACGTATGCTCCGCGTGCGGAGCGATCCACTACCGCAATCCGCTCATGGTGATCGGCTCGATCCCCGAGTGGGACGACCAGGTGCTGCTGTGCCGGCGCGCGATCGAGCCGCGGCACGGCTTCTGGACGCTGCCGGCCGGATTCATGGAGCTGGGCGAGACGGTCGCGCAGGCCGCGATCCGCGAGACCCTCGAGGAGGCCAACGCGCGCGTCGAGCTGGGCAGCGTGTTCACGATGCTGTCGGTGCCGCACGTCAACCAGGTGCACATCTTCTACCGCGCGAAGCTGCTCGACCTGGACTTCGGCCCCGGCAGCGAGAGCCTCGAGGTGGCGCTGTTCCGCGAGCAGGACGTGCCCTGGCGGGAGCTCGCGTTCCGCACGATATCGGCGACGCTCAGGCACTACTACGCGGACAGGAAGCAGGGCGCCTACAGCCTGCACGCCGACGAGATCCTGCCGCCGAAATCGATCATCTAGTCAAGTTGTCATTCCGAGGCCCCTTCGACTGCGCTCAGGGCAGGCTCCGGCCGAGGAATCTGCTTTTGCACCGACGTCACGAAAAGCAGATCCTTCGCTTCGCTCAGGATGACGAATCATTGGTCGTGCCGCGAGTTTCCGGCGACGAGCGACTCGATCACCCGCTCGAGCGATCTCACCGGCTCGGCGTCCGCGTAGATCGCAGGCAAGCCGGCGCGCATTCGCTTCGCGAGGGACTTGCGAAGCCGCTTGTCGCGCGCCAGCGAAGCGGCGATCTCGACGTACTCGCCGGGGTTCGCCGCGATCGTCCCGGCCACGTCGATGCGGCGCAGGATCGCGGAAGCGAGCCTGCCGCGCATGAACTCCCCTTCCACGGTCACCACCGGCAGCCCCTGCTCCAGCGCGTGCAGCGCCGTATTGAATCCGGAGAATCCGATCGTATCGAGGAACACGTCCATTTCGCGCAGCAGCCCCAGGAACTGCGGCAGCGGCAGCGGATCGATCACGGTGCACGAGTCCCCGAAGCGCAGGCCGTGCCGCGCGAACGCGGACTCGAGCCGGGAGACGAACTGCGCGGTCCAGTGGGGCTTGTCCCCGGCGACGAAGATGAAGCGGCATTTCCCCGCCTTCAGCGCGATTTGCGGGAAGACCTCGTCGTACTGCGGAAGATACTTGAACAGCGACTGGCAGCCGATGAACCGGACCGCGCCGTCCTCGGGAATGCCGAGCCTGCGCGGGGACACGCGCGCGGCGCGTGCCGAGGGCGGCGCCGGGCGGCAGCCCAGGCCGGCGAGCCTTACCAGGCCCTCGGCGTAGTGGGACTGGGCGCCCTCGGGCTCCAGCAGCTCCGCGCTCAGAAAACGATCGATCGTCGGCAATCCGGAAGTTTCCGGATGGCCCCACGAAGCCAGCTGCACGGGCGCAAGGCGCAAGGCCGCGAGCCTCACGCTCATCGGGTCCATTCCGATCTCCGGATACAGCAGCACGTCCGGCGCGTCGCGCCGGATCTCTTCCACCCAGGTGCGCAGCGGCAGCGGGCCCTGGACGAACCGCCCGGATCGCGCCTGCGCGTCGGCGGTCTCGGCATCGCGCGTCGCGTGCGTGTGGTAGGCGCAGAGCTCGAACCGGGTGCGCGAAAGCCCGTGCACGATGCCGCGCGTGATCGCGTGCCAGACGGAATGGCTGCGGATCTGCCCCGAGACGATGCCGATGCGCAGCCGCTCCCGAGCGCCCGGCGGCGCGAGCGCAGCGCTCGCGCCGCTGGAGCTCGCGGTCGTCCCGCCCCTGATAGGCGAGGTAGAAGGGCTGGAACAGCCCCACCACCGACTCGATCTTCGCGGCGGTGAGCGAAGCCGGGATCTCCTGCATGTCCCGGTCGAGCTCGGCAAGGCTGCGGGCGTAGGCGTCGCGCGCCTCTCCGATCTGCTCCGCGCTCGCATAGATCACCGGCAGCCGCGCGAAGCACAGCCTCCAGCGCGCCGCGAGATCCCCCGGGTCGAGCGCGACCAGCCGCTCCAGACATGCAATGGACTCCGCGAACTGTCCGTCCTCGGCGAGCGCGCCGCCGAGATTCAGCCAGCCGTCCGCGCATCGCGCATCGGATTCGATCGCGCGCCTGAAGCTCTCGATCGCGTCGGCGAGCCTGCCCTGCGCCTTGAGCGCATCGCCGAGATTGACGCTCGCCGCGGCGGACCCGGGCGTGAGCGCGAGCGCGCGCCGGAAGCACGCTTCGGCATCGACATAGCGGCCCCGCTCGCGGAACGCCACGCCGAGGTTGTTGTGCGCCTCGGCCATGTCCGGGTCGAGCGCAACGGCCTCGTGGAAGCACTCCCACGCCGCGTCGATGCGATGCAGCGCGAGCAGGGCGCGGCCGAGCGCATCGTGCGCGACCGCGCTTTCAGCGTCGATCCTGCGCGCCTGCTCGAAGCAGCGCGCAGCGCCTTGCGGATCGCCGCCGACGAGCAGGGTCTCGCCCTGCCGCAGAAGCGAGTCCGCCCGTTCGTCCATTGAACCCCGTTCCGGTTGCGCGCGCCGGCGAGAGCCCCGGCGCAGCCGGACCTCATGGCGCAGCCGGATCGATCATAGCACCGGCTCTTTCTCCGGCCGCGAGGAGATGTTGTGGATCGCGAGGTCCGCGCCGTTGAATTCCTCCTCCGCGTCCAGGCGTATGCCCATCGCCGCCTTGAGCGTGCCGTAGACGATCGCGCCGCCCGCGAGCGCGATGACGATGCCGAGCAGGGTGCCGGCGAGTTGCGAGCCGAGCGCCACGCCGCCCAGGCCGCCCAGCGCCTTGGTGCCGAAGATGCCCGCGGCGATTCCTCCCCACGCGCCGCACAGGCCATGCAGCGGCCACACGCCGAGCACGTCGTCGATCCTCCAGCGGTTCTGCGTCAGCGTGAACAGATACACGAAGATCACGCCGGCGACCGCGCCGACCACGAGCGCGCCGACCGGATGCATCACATCGGACCCCGCGCACACCGCGACCAGCCCGGCGAGCGGCCCGTTGTGCACGAAGCCCGGGTCGTTGCGCCCGGCGAACAGCGCCGCGAGCGTTCCCCCGGCCATCGCCATCAGCGAATTGAGCGCGACCAGCCCGCTCACCTTGTCCAGCGTCTGCGCCGACATGACGTTGAAGCCGAACCAGCCCACCGACAGCACCCATGCGCCCAGCGCGAGAAAGGGAATCGACGACGGCGGGTGCGAGCTCATGACGCGACCGTCCCTGCCGTACCGGCCGGCCCGCGCGCCGAGCAGCATCACGGCCACGAGGCCGATCCATCCTCCCACCGCGTGGACCACCACCGAACCGGCGAAGTCGTGGAATTCCTCGCCGAAGCTCGATTTCATCCAGGCCTGGATGCCGTAGTGCTGGTTCCAGGCGATTCCCTCGAAGAAGGGATAGATGAGCGCCACGATGAAGAACGAGGCGATGAGCTGCGGGTAGAATTTCGCGCGCTCGGCGATGCCGCCCGAGACGATCGCCGGCACCGCGCCCGCGAACGTCAACAGGAAGAAGAACTTCACCAGCTCGTAGCCGCTCTTCGCGGCGAGCGCCTCGGCGCCGGTCATGAAGCTCACGCCGTAGGCGACGCCGAAGCCGACGAAGAAATAGGCGATCGTCGACGCCGAGAAATCGGTCAGTATCTTCACCAGCGCATTGACCTGGTTCTTCGAGCGGACCGTTCCCAGCTCGAGGAAGGCGAAGCCGGAGTGCATCGCCAGCACCATGACGGCCCCCATGAGGATGAACAGAACATCCGCGCTTGTTTTCAACGTTTCCATCTCCCCCTCCAGGAAAAAAATTCCCTATTTCGCAAGCAAGATGCATTCCCATGGTGCATGTAGTTGTTTCAAAAACACTTGTGGTGCACCAGCTCGCGAAATCCCGCGATTCCCGCCCCCTTGAGGTGCGAAATTCGCCCTCGACGCACCCGCATTGTGCACAAAGTTGCCGGCCGGCGGCGCGGAATTGACATCGCGCAACCCGCCGAATAGCCTTCGGTCAGCCCATTCGGAACGACTCCATGGAACGCCGAGACTTCGTGAAACTGTGCGCCGCTTCGGCGCTCGGGTCGCTTCCGGCGCCGGCCCTGCCGGCCGATGCCGAGCCCAAGCGCTACGAGCGCGTGCGGCTCGTCGACCACGCGGGAAAGCCGCTCTCGGCGAGCGCCGTGCCGGCGAACCGCAACCTGATCTTCCACTACCCGTTCGTCGGCACGCCGTGCTTCCTGCTGAATCTGGGCAGGCCGACCCGGCCGAGCGCGGAGCTGCACACCCGGGACGCGCGCGGCTACGCGTGGCACGGCGGCGTGGGCGCGCACAAGAGCATCGTCGCGTATTCGGCGATCTGCGCGCACCGCCTGACCTATCCGACGCGCGACATCAGCTTCATCAGCTATCGCGCGGAAGCCACGCCGCAGAGCAGGTTCGCGCGCGTGATCCACTGCTGCTCGGAGCACAGCCAGTACGATCCCGCCGAGGGCGCGCGCGTGCTCGCCGGGCCCGCGCGGCAGCCGCTGGCGGCGATACTGCTCGACCATGACGAGCGCAGCGACGAGCTGTTCGCCGTCGGCACGCTGGGCGGGGAGATGTTCAACGACTTCTTCGCGAAATTCGATTTCCGGCTCGGAATGGAGTTCAAGGGCCGCGCCCACGCTTCGGTGCGGGGCGACTGCGTGGTGCAGGAGCTCGAACGGTACTGCCGGCAGCAGGTCAAGTGCTGAGCCTCGGCGGGGGTGAAGGGTGATCCCCTGGCTCGAGCGCCACTCGCCGTTTCCGCCGCTGCATTCGGCGATGCGCAATCCGAACGGCCTGCTCGCCGCCGGAGGCGATCTGTCGACCGAGCGGCTGCTCGCGGCCTACCGGCAGGGCATATTTCCCTGGTACGGAGAGGGAGAACCCATACTGTGGTGGAGCCCCGATCCGCGCATGGTGCTCTTTCCCGACGAGTTGAAGATTTCCCGCTCGCTTTCCAAGACATTGCGCAACAAGGCCTACGAGATCCGCTTCGACACAAGCTTCGACGCGGTGATTGAGGGGTGCGCGCAGTCCCGCAGCGGCCAGACCGGCACCTGGATCACCGCGGAAATGCGCGCGGCCTACCAGCGTCTGCACGCGCTGGGCCATGCCCACTCGGTGGAGACCTGGATCGAGGGCGGCCTCGCCGGAGGACTCTACGGCGTGGCGATCGGCGCGGTGTTCTTCGGCGAATCGATGTTCTCGAGGGCGCGCGATGCCTCGAAGATCGCGCTGGTCGCGCTCGTCGGCCGCTGCAAGGCGCAGGACATCCGCCTCATCGACTGCCAGATGCATACGCGGCACCTCGCCTCGCTGGGCGCGCGCGACATGCCGCGGCTGAGATTTTCGCAACTGCTGCAGGAGTTGATACACTATCCCCGAGCCGCAGTACACTGGACGCACGCCGGTTACACGAATTCGCCATGTCACAGCTGAACGACCTGCCGCACGCGATACTGCAGTTCTACGTCACCGCGCCGTATCCGTGCAGCTATCTTCCGGGCCGCATGGCGCGCTCGCAGGTCGCCACGCCGAGCCACCTGATCGGCGCCGATCTCTACGGCGAGCTGGTGCGCCTGGGCTTCAGGCGCAGCGGCATCTTCACCTATCGCCCCTATTGCGACCAGTGCCGCGCCTGCGTGCCGGTGCGCGTGCCGGTCGACGCGTTCAGATCCTCGCGCAGCCAGCGGCGCGCGTGGGTGCGGCACGGCGCGCTCGAGGCGAATGCGATGCCGCTGCGATTCAAGGTCGAGCACTACTCGCTGTACCTGCGCTACCAGGCCGAGCGCCACGCCGGCGGCGGCATGGACCAGGACAGCCGCGACCAGTACTCGCACTTCCTGCTGCAGAGCCGCGTCAGCACGCGCCTGGTCGAATTCCGCGAGGACGGCGTTCTGCGCATGGTATCCATCGTCGATCAGTTGAGCGACGGGCTCTCCTCGGTCTATACGTTCTACGATCCGGACGTGCTCGGCGCGAGCTACGGGACCTACAATATCCTCTGGCAGATGGAATATTGCCGCAGCAACGGCCTGCCCTACCTGTACCTGGGCTACTGGATCAAGGACAGCGTCAAGATGGCCTACAAGGCGCGGTTCACGCCCATCGAAGGACTCGTGGACGGCGAGTGGCGGCCGCTCGACCTCAGCGAGACCGCCGGCTGAGCGCCGGACCTGTTGGGCTTCGCTGCGCTCAGCCCAACCTACGCTAGAATGCCGCGATGTTCTATCGCGCGGTCCGTCCCCTCCTGTTCGCGCTGGACCCGGAAACCGCGCACGACCTGAGTCTCGCGTCCTTCGACACCCTGCACCGGCTCGGGCTTGCGCGCTTCGCCGGCTGCAGCGCGCCGCCGCTTCCCGTTCGTGCGATGGGCCTGGAATTTCCCAATCCCGTGGGTCTCGCCGCAGGGCTGGACAAGAACGGCGAGCACATCGACGCGCTCGCCTCGCTCGGCTTCGGCTACCTGGAAATAGGCTGCGTCACGCCGCGCCCCCAGCCGGGGAACCCGCGGCCGCGGCTGTTCCGCCTGCCCGAGGCCGAAGCCATCATCAACCGGATGGGCTTCAACAACGCGGGGGCCGACCGGGTGGTGGAGAACATCAGGCGTTCGCGCTACCGCGGAATCCTCGGCATCAACATCGGCAAGAACTTCGACACGCCCATCGAGCGCGCGGCCGAGGACTACGTCGCGTGCCTGCGCAAGGTGTACCCGGTGGCGAGCTTCGTCACGGCCAACATCTCCTCGCCGAACACGAAGGACCTGCGCAGCCTGCAGGGCGGCGGCGAGCTCGACGCACTGCTCGAGGCGATCATGCGCGAGCGCGACGCGCTCGCGAGAACGCACGGCCGCAGCGTGCCGCTCGCGGTCAAGATCGCGCCCGACCTCGACGATGCGGCGATCGAGGCGCTCGCCGGGCGCCTGCTCGCGCACCGCGTCGACGCGGTGATCGCGACCAACACGACCGTCTCGCGCCAGGGCGTCGAGCACCTGCCGCACGGCCGCGAGCAGGGCGGGCTCTCGGGCGCGCCGCTGAAGAGCCGCTCGACCGCGGTGATCGCGGCGCTGCAGCGCGTGCTGAAGGGGCGGCTGCCCATCGTCGGCGTCGGCGGGATCGCGAGCATCGCCGACGCGCGCGAGAAGCTGGATGCCGGAGCGACGCTCGTGCAGCTCTACACGGCGCTGCTGTATCGCGGTCCCGAGGTGGTGGGCCGGATCGTGCGCGGCCTCGCAGCGCAGGCGAAGCGATGAGCGCGCCGCTGCGCGATCGCATCGACGCGCTGCTGCCGCAGACCCAGTGCACGAAGTGCGGCTTCGAGGGCTGCGGCCCCTACGCCGATGCGATCGCCGCCGGAGCGGCGGACATCAACCGCTGCCCGCCCGGCGGCGAGGCCGGGATCCGCGCGCTCGCCGCGCTGCTCGCGCGCGAGCCGAAACCCCTCGACCCGGCGTGCGGCGCGGAGCGGCCGCTGCGGGTCGCGCGCATCGACGAAGCGCGCTGCATCGGCTGCACGCTGTGCATCCAGGCCTGCCCGGTCGACGCGATCGTGGGCGCGGCGAAGCAGATGCACAGCGTCGTGGCCGAGTTGTGCACCGGCTGCGACCTGTGCGTCGCGCCCTGCCCTGTCGACTGCATCGCCCTGCTGCCCGCGCAAGACGCGCAATGGAATGCCGAGCGGGCGGGCGCCGCCCGCCGGCGATTCGAGGCGCGCCGCGCGCGCCTCGAGCGCGAGGCCGCCGAACGCGAGGCGAGCGCCGAACGCGAGACCCGCCTCGCGCACGCCGAGCCGCGCAAGCGCGCGGCGATCCAGGCGGCGATCGCGCGCGCCCGCGCAAGACGCGGCGCCGCGGCGCGCACGGCCGCTCCGGCGCGGGAGAAACGCTCGTGAATCCGGCGAAGCGCCGCGAGATCTTCTCCCGGCTGCGCGCGGCGAATCCGTCGCCGCGCAGCGAGCTGCAATACCGCTCGCCGTTCGAGCTGCTGGTCGCGGTGGTGCTCTCCGCGCAGGCCACCGACAAGAGCGTGAACCTCGCCACGCCGCGGCTGTTCGCGGTTGCCGACACGCCCTCGAAGATGCTCGCGCTCGGCGAGAAGGGCCTCGAGGACTGCATCCGGACCATCGGCCTGTACCGCTCGAAGGCGAAGCACCTGATCGCCGCCTGCCGCATGCTCCTCGAGCGCCACGGCGGCGAGGTCCCGCGCACGCGCGAGGCGCTCCAGGCGCTGCCGGGCGTGGGCCGCAAGACGGCGAACGTGATCCTCAACGTCGCCTTCGGCGAGCCGACCATTGCGGTCGACACGCACATCTTCCGCGTCGCCAACCGCACCGGCATCGCGCCAGGGAAGGACGTCGACGCAGTGGAGGCGAAGCTCGCGAAGTTCGTCCCGGAGGAATTCCGCCACGACGCCCATCACTGGCTGATCCTGCACGGCCGCTACGTGTGCAAGGCGCGCGCGCCGGACTGCGCCGCGTGCATCATCCGCGACCTGTGCGAGTATCGCAGCAAGACTGATGTTCGCCCCTAGCCGCGACCAGGCCCGGCAGTTCTTCTTCGACACCTGGCGCAAGTACCGGGCCGGTTCCCCGCTCGCGGGCCTGGAGACGGTCGCGATCGAGGTGATCCTGCTGCACCCGGAGTATCACAGTGTGCTCGATGCGCCCGAGCGCAGCGCGCAGCGGGACTACACGCCCGAGACGGGACAGACGAACCCGTTCCTGCACATGAGCCTGCACCTCGCGCTCGCCGAGCAGCTCTCGATCGACCAGCCGCCGGGCATCCGCGCGGCGTTCGATGCGCTGCTCGCCCGCGCGGCAGATCGCCACGCAGCGCTGCACGCGGCGCTCGAGTGCCTGGGCGAGACCGTGTGGCGCGCGCAGCGCGACGGCGCCGCGCCCGACGCGCAGGCTTACCTCGAATGCCTCAAGCGGGCCGGATAATCGGGCTAGCGGATGACCGTCAGCGTCCCCGGCAGGCCGGCGAAGTAGGCGGCGAGGTCCTGCATGTCCTGCGCGGACAGGCCCGCGGCCTGGGCGCCCATGATCGCGTTCTTGCGCGTGCCCGCCTTGTAGTCGCGCAGCGCCTTGTACAGGTAGTCCTCGTGCTGTCCCGCGAGGCGCGGGTATTCGGGCGCAAGCGGCGTGTTGCCGTCCGCGCCGTGGCAGGCTGCGCAGACCTGCTTCGCCTTCGCCGCGCCGCGCTCGGCGTTTCCGGATGCGAACGCGTTCGATGCGAGCGCCGACGCGGCCGCGAGAACGATGATCCCGATCTTCATCTGCACACCCTCACTTGGCTTTGCCGTAATAGGCGGCGAGGTCCGCCATGTCCGCGTCGGTGAGCCCGCGCGCGATTCCCGTCATGCTCGGATGGTTGCGTTCGCCGCTCTTGTAGGCCTGCAGCGCCTTGACGATGTACTGCGGCGGCTGGCCCGCGATCCTGGGCACGTGATACACCTCGGGATAGGCGGTGTGGTAATAAGGGATGCCGTGACAGCCGATGCACATCGACACCTTGGCCTTGGCCGCGTCCGCGCTGCCGGCCGCGTGCGCCGGCAGGCAGGGCCCGGTCATGATCATGGCCGCCGCGATCAGTAATTTCTTCATGGGAGGTTTTCGCCTTAATGCGGCCGACGCCGCTCCGAAGGCGCGCAATTCTATACGAGGGTTCGGCCAGGGTCAAAGCCGCGAGTGCCGCATATTCCTTATAATTACGCCTTTAGAGGACTTCACATGCGATTCAAAGGCTCCGATACCTACGTCGCCACCGACGACCTGATGCTCGCGGTCAATGCCGCGATCACGCTCCAGCGGCCGCTGCTCATCAAGGGCGAGCCCGGCACCGGCAAGACCAAGCTCGCCGAGGAGGTGGCCGGCGCGCTCGGCCTGCCGCTGCTGGAGTGGCACATCAAGTCGACCACCAAGGCGCAGCAGGGCCTGTACGAATACGACGCGGTGAGCCGGCTGCGCGACTCGCAGCTCGGCGACCCGCGCGTGCAGGACATTTCCAACTACATCGTGCGCGGCATGCTCTGGCAGGCGTTCACCGCCGAGGCGCCGGTGGTGCTGCTGATCGACGAGATCGACAAGGCCGACATCGAATTCCCGAACGACCTGCTGCGCGAGCTGGACCGCATGGAGTTCTTCGTCTACGAGACGCGCGAGCTCGTGCAGGCGAAGCACCGGCCGATCGTGTTCATCACCAGCAACAACGAGAAGGAGCTGCCCGACGCGTTCCTGCGGCGCTGCTTCTTCCATTACATCCGCTTCCCCGACAAGGAGACGATGGAGCGCATCGTCGACGTGCATTTCCCCGCGATCAAGAAGACGCTGCTGCGCGAGGCGCTGGAGGTGTTCTTCGAGGTGCGCGAGGTGCCGGGAATGAAGAAGAAGCCCTCCACCTCGGAGCTGCTCGACTGGCTGAAGCTCCTGCTCGCCGAGGACATCTCCCCCGAGGTGCTGCGCAGCAAGGACAGGAAGACAATCATCCCGCCGCTGCACGGCGCACTGCTCAAGAACGAGCAGGACGTGCACCTGTTCGAGCGGCTGGTGTTCATGACGCGCCAGGGGCGCGGCTGAATGGCCCACGTCGCATGTCATTCCGAGGCCGCAGGCCGAGGAATCTGCTTTTCTATCGATCGCGGAAAAGCAGATCCCTCGCTGCGCTCGGGATGACAACCGAAGGGTCCTGACTCCATGCTCGCGAATTTCTTCATCAAGCTGAAGGACGCGAAGCTGCCGGTCTCGATCAAGGAGTACCTGACGCTGATCGAGGGCATGCAGAAGCACGTCATCTCGCCCTCGATCGACGAGTTCTACTACTTCGCGCGCACGGCGCTGGTGAAGGACGAATCGAACTTCGACAAGTTCGACCGCGCGTTCGGCGAATACTTCAAGGGCATCGAATCCCTCGCCGGGGCGAGCCTCGACCTGCCGCTGGAGTGGCTGCTCAAGCAGGCCGAGCTGAACCTGACTGCCGAGGAGAAGGCGAAGATCGAGGCGCTGGGCGGCTGGGAAAAGCTCATGGAGGAGCTCAGGAAGCGCCTCGAGGAACAGAAGGGGCGCCACCAGGGCGGCAGCAAGTGGATCGGCACTGCGGGCACCTCGCCCTTCGGCGCCTACGGCTACAACCCCGAGGGCATCCGCATCGGCCAGGACAAGTCGCGCAACCGCAGCGCGGTCAAGGTCTGGGACCAGCGCGAGTACCGCAACCTCGACGAGACGGTGGAGCTGGGCACGCGCAACATCAAGATCGCGCTGCGCCGGCTGCGCAAGTTCGCGCGCGACGGCGCGCCCGAGGAGCTGGACCTCGACACCACCATCGACAAGACCGCGAGGAACGCCGGCTGGCTCGACCTGCACATGCGCCCGGAGCGCCACAACGCGGTCAAGGTGCTGCTGTTCCTGGACATCGGCGGCTCGATGGACGACCACATCAAGCTGTGCGAGGAGATGTTCTCGGCGGCGAAGTCGGAGTTCAAGCACCTCGAGTACTTCTACTTCCACAACTTCCTGTACGACTTCGTGTGGAAGGACAACCGGCGCCGCCACGCCGAGCGCACCCGCACCTGGGACATCATGCACAAGTACGGGCACGACTACAAAGTCATCTTCGTCGGCGACGCGACGATGAGCCCCTACGAGATCCTGCAGCCTGGCGGCTCGATCGAGTACGCGAACGACGAGGCCGGATCGGTGTGGATGCAGCGCATGCTGAACATCTACCCGAAGGCCATCTGGCTCAACCCCGAGCCCGAGGAGATCTGGACCTACCGGCAGTCGGTCGGCATCGTGCGCGAGCTGATGGGCGGGCGCATGTACCCGACCACGATCGAGGGCCTCGAGCGCGCCATGCGCTACCTCTCGCAGGGGAGCAAGTAGGCGCGCTCCGGCGTTTGTAATTTCTTCCCCGCATTGAAAGTTTTGCCCGGCGTTTCCGCCCGCGCGCGCGTCCTGCCGCAGTAAGGGCCGCGGGTACGCTAATTGCACGCGCAGCAAGCCGTCATCGTGTGTGGGGGCACGCCGATGCGGGCACGCACCGCTCTCGTCGCGGAAGACAACGACCAGCTCGGCTGCATCATCCGGTATCTGCTCGAGCGCGAGCAGTACCAGGTGCAGCTGGCCGGCGACGGCCGCCAGGCCGAGAAGCTGATCGATCTTAGCCCGCCCCCGAGCCTCGCCGTGCTCGACATCATGATGCCCTACACGAGCGGGTTCCAGCTGCTCGCGCGCATTCGCGGCCGCGCCGACTGGACGGGCGTGCCCGTGATCATGCTGACCGGCAAAGCGCAGGAGCGCGACATCGTGCGCGCGTTCAGCTCGGGCGCGAGCGACTACGTCACCAAGCCCTTCCAGCCGAACGAATTCCTCGCCCGCGTGAACCGCCTGACCAAGTAGCCGATCCGATGCGCCGCAAGTCCGCGATGTGCGCACTCGCCGCAGGCATCTGCATGGTCGGCGCCGCGTGCGCCCAGCCGCAGGGATACGGATTCGAGGCGGAAATCGGCACTTCGCTGGAGCAGCTCACGCGGGACCGCGGCGACTGGCGCAGCACGTACCTCGAGGTCGAGGCCCGCAACGCCGCGCGGCGCGCCTTCTACGGCCGGCTGCGCACGACCGAGCGCTTCGGCCAGGCCGACACCGAAGCGGCGGCCGGGACCACCCTGCCGTTCGGGCGTTGGGGCGTGCAGCTCGAGGCGACCGCGAGCCCCACCCACCACGTGCTCGCGAAGCACTCGCTGCTCTTCCAGGTCGAACGCAGGTTCGAGGACGGCTGGGGCGTGCAGGGCGGCGCGCGGCGCAGCGAATTCGAGCACACCGGCACCGATCTCGTCGTCGCGACCGTCGATCGCTACTTCTCGGCGTATCGCCTGGCCTATTCGCTCTACCTCGGCCGCCCCGACGGCGCGGGGTTCAATCCCGCCCACCGGCTGCAGGGCAGCTACTACTACGGCGAGCGCAGCTTCGTCGGCGTCGCGGCTTACGCCGGACGCGAGGCCGAGAACGTCTTCCCCTCGGGAGTGCTCGTGAGCGAGGTGCGCGGGGCGTCGCTCGGGGGCAGGCACGAGTTCGCTCCTGCCTGGTCGTTCGCCTGGGAAGTGACGATCCATCGCCAGGGCGATCTGTACACGCGTCGCGGGTTCGGCATTGGCCTCCGGCACGCTTTCTGACCCGCTGCTGTACGCGGTGTTCGTCACCGCGCTCGGCGTCATTGCGTTGTCGGTCTGGCTGCTCGCCCTCGTCGCGGCGCTGCGGCTCCAGTTGCTCGCCCGCGAGCGCCGCCTGCGCCTGGTGATCGCCCGCTGGCAGCCGCTGCTCGCTCGCACCGTCGCGGGCGAGCGCATCGCCGTGCCGGCGCTGCTGTCCGCGTCGGAACGCGAGCTCGTGCTGCCGCTGTGGAACGAGGTGCGCGAGTCGATCCGCGGCGAAGCCGAAGCGCGGCTCGACGCGCTCGCGCGGCGCGCGAAGCTCGATCGCACGGCGCGGTCGATGCTCGCCTCGCGCGGACCGCGCAAGCAGCGCATCCTCGCGATCAACACCGCAGGCTATCTGCTCGCCGACGAGTGCCGGGCCCGGCTGCTCGCGCTGTGCCGCGACCCGAATCCGACCATTTCGCTGACCGCGGTGCGCGCGGTCATGCGCGCCGAACCGGCGCGCGCCCTCCCCGATCTGCTGCCGCTGATGCTCGCGCGCGAGAACTGGTCGCTCGTGCACCTGGTTCCGCTGCTGCGCGCGACGGACACGGAACTTCTCGCCGGGACGCTGGAGCGCGCGATGCCGGGCACCGCCGGAGCCGAGCGGGTGCGCCTGCTGCGCCTGGCCGAGGCGCTGCCCCCGGACCTCGCCTCCGCCTGGGCGGGGAAGATCCTCGAGGCGGGCGCGCCCGACCCGGTCATCGAGGCCGCACTGCGCCTGGTGCGCGACCCGCGCGACGCGCCGCTGGTGAGGCGCTACCTGGAACACCCCGGCTGGCAGGTCCGGGTTCGGGCGATCGGCGCCCTCGAACACGTCGCCGGCGCCGAGGACGTGACGCGGCTCGTCGCGGCGCTGGGAGACCGCGAGTGGTGGGTGCGCATGCGCGCGGCGCGCACGCTGGTACGTCTGCCGTTTCTGGACGAGCGGGAGCTCGCGCGGCTGCGCGAGGGCGTCACCGACCGCTTCGGGCGCGATGCGCTCGCCCACGCACAAGCCGAGGAGCGCGCGCCGTGACCGCGACGCTTGCCCAGGTCATCTACGGCACCCAGGTCTTCTACCTGGGCTACTTCATCGCCATCAACTGCAGCTACATCCTGCTCGGTGTCGTGTCGATGCTGACCTTGAACCGCTACCTGGACCGCCACGCCTTGGACTGGCAGCCGCGGCTGCACACCGGGGCCGAGCCGCCGATTTCGATCCTGGTCCCGGCGTGCGACGAGGAGGCCACCATCTGCGGCTCGATCCGCTCGATCATGCAGCTCGAATATTCCGAATACGAGGTCCTGGTCATCAACGACGGCTCGAAGGACAAGACGCTGGAAGTCCTGCTGCGCGAGTTCCGCATGCTGCCGTTCTCGGAGGCGTATCGCAGGCAGATTCCGTGCAGGGAAGTGCGCGGGGTGTACCGGTCGACGGTCTTCTCCAACCTGCGGCTGATCGACAAGGAGAATGGCGGCAAGGCCGACGCGTTGAACAGCGGCATCAACGCGGCCCGCTATCCGCTGTTCTGCGCGGTGGACGCCGACTCGATCCTGCAGCGCGACAGCCTGTGGCGCATCGCCGAGCCGTTCATGGAGGACCCGGCGATGATCGCCTGCGGCGGCACCGTGCGCATCGCGAACGGCTGCCGCGTCGAGGACGGCTTCCTGACGGAGATCGACATTCCGCGCAGGCCCCTCGCGCTGTTCCAGATCGTCGAGTACCTGCGCGCGTTCCTGTTCGGGCGCCTGGGCTGGGAGCCGCTCAACGCGCTCCTGCTCATCTCGGGCGCGTTCGGCGTGTTCCGCCGCGACCGCGTGATCGAGGCCGGAGGCTATCGCGGCGACTGCATGGGCGAGGACATGGAGCTGGTCGTGCGCCTGCACCGGCTGCAGCGCGCCGCGGGCAGGCGCTACCGGATCAGCTTCGTCCCGGACCCGATCTGCTGGACCGAGGTGCCCGAATCGCACTCCGTGCTGAAGGACCAGCGCGCGCGTTGGCAGCGCGGCCTGTCCGAGAGCATCGTCTACAACCGGGGACTGCTGTTCCATTGGCGCGGCGGCGCGCCAGGGTGGCTCGCGATGCCCTTCGCGATCCTGTTCGAGTGGCTCTCGCCCCTGGCCGAGGTGAGCGGCTACGTGCTGATGACCCTCGGGTTCGTCTTCGGCCTGATATCGGTCGAGGCCTTCATGCTGTTCTTCCTGGTCGCGCTGGGGTTCGGCCTGCTGCTCTCGGTCACCGCCATGCTGCTCGAGGAACTCTCCTTCCACCTCTACACGCGGCCGCGCAACCTGCCCACGCTGCTCATCTACGCCGTGCTCGAGAACTTCGGTTACCGCCAGCTCGTCGCGGTCTACCGCCTCATCGGCCTGTGGCGCTGGGTGACCAAGCGCAAGGCGATCTGGGGCCGCATGATCAGGAGCGCGTCCTGGCATGTGCAGCCGTGAATCTTGAACTTTGATCAATGCGGATCGTCTGCCGGCTTGGCTCGGCGCGATACTCTGTTGTCTGAATTGACAACGCTCGCGCGAGGCTGGCCAACGGGTGTCGGACTTCGCTGCGCTCAGTCCGACCTACGCCTGGCCGGGCGGCGGGGCGACCTTGAGCACTTCCTCGAAGGTGGTCATTCCCTGGGCGACCTTCATCGCCCCGCTGATCCTCAGCGGCTTCATGCCCTCCTTGTAGGCCTGCTCGCGCACGCGCGCGACGTCGGACGCGCCGGTGACGAGCTGCCTGACCGCGGGCGACATCAGCAGGATCTCGTACAGCCCGACCCGGCCGATGTAGCCCGTGTTGCGGCATTCCAGGCACCCCACCGCGCGGCAGACATGGTCAGGGCGCTTTGCCTTCCAGGGCGCGACGAACTGCTCCCAGTCGATGTCCTCGGCGCGCAGCGCCTCGTAGGGCACCTGCTGCTTGCAGTGCCTGCACAGCGTCCTGACCAGCCGCTGCGCCATGACCCCGAGGATGGTCGAGTTGAGCAGGTACGGCGGCACGCCCAGGTCGAGCAGCCGCGTGATCGCCGAGGCCGCGTCGTTGGTGTGCAGCGTGGAGAGCACGAGGTGGCCGGTGAGCGCGGCCTGCACCGCCATCTCGGCGGTCTCGAGGTCGCGGATCTCGCCCACCATGATGATGTCCGGGTCCTGGCGCATCAGCGCGCGCACCCCGTCGGCGAAGCCGAGGTCGATGTTGTGCTGCACCTGCATCTGGTTGAACGCGGGCTCGACCATCTCGATCGGGTCCTCGATGGTGCACACGTTGACCTCGGGCGTGGCGAGCGTGCGCAGCGTCGAGTACA
>Ga0082335_1005846_pt1 | contig 16539 bp, 12 predicted proteins | sample Subgrocontami58m_FD_72375 | JGI IMG/M metagenome (GOLD analysis project Ga0082335, IMG submission 72375) | Subsurface groundwater microbial communities from S. Glens Falls, New York, USA - GMW37 contaminated, 5.8 m (SPADES assembly) (version 2) ... | reverse complement strand
AGCAGCGCCATGTTATGGTCCTGCGCCGTGGCGCGCATCGCCCTCCCTATGCTGGTAAACCTGACAAAAAACGTGAGCAGCAGCATGATAACCGCCGTGGTGCCAACAATTACGACTTCCGCGGGCTCCATGACCGAAGCCAGCGGTCCCAACCAGGGCATCTCCGGGAGAAGATTGGGGAAAGGCAGAAAGTCCGAGGTCTGCGCCAGCAGTACATAATTTTGCAGAAAAATGGACATGCCCACGGCGCTGATGAGAGGGGACAACCGGGGCGCCTGACGCAGCGGCTTATAGGCAATTTTATCCAGGGTAAAGCCATAGGCGCCAGCATAAATAACCGCCGCAAAAGACGCCATGATCAGCACGGCCGGTTCTGACATTCCGGCAAGGGTCAGAACAGTTGCCACAATCAGGGCGATAAAGGCGCCAATCATGTATATCTCACCGTGGGCAAAATTGATTAGCTGAATGATGCCGTAAACCATCGTATAGCCAAGGGCAATCAGCGCGTAGATGCTGCCTTTAATCAAGCCGCTAACCAGCAGTCCCAAAAAATATTCCAACCCGCCCGCTCCTCTGTGTCAAATAACCTAATGTACTTCGACAAAAGCGCCTTTACTCACCTTATACATGGAAAATCCCACCCCTAAGGCGTCGCCTTTATCATTGAAGCGAATCTTTCCCAGAGGTGTCGCAACATAATTGGTGCGCAGCGCCTTGCCGACCTTGGCATAGTCCGTACCACCTGCCTTTTCTATCGCCTGCAGAAGGGCCTGCGTAGCCGCATAGGCATTAAGAAAAAAAGCGCCCGGCTCCGTACCGTAGGTTTTTTCATGAGCTGCGATAGAAGCCACCGCCAGAGGGTTTTGGGAGACATTCCGGGGGCCGGATGCATAGACGCCCTCGGCATAAGCGCCGGCTACTTTTAAAAACGTCGCGTCTTTCACACCGTCGTCGGAAATGAACCTTGCCTTGCTGTGCTTCTTGCGCATCTGGCGCACGATTAATGCCGCCTCGGGATGATAGCCGCCATATATCACTGCATCAGCGTCGGCACGCTTGATCTTTTGCACTACCGCAGAATAATCGAAAGCGCCGGGCGTGATACCCTCATAAAGCACTAATTTTGCCTGCGGGGCAGCCTCGATGAACTTCCGGGCATACTCCGCCAGGCCCTTACCGTAATCTCCCTTATCATGGAGAACGGCAAATCTTCTGAGCTTAAGGACCCGCAGCGCAAAGTCCACCTCCAGCCTGGCTTGGGTGTCATCGGAAGCAATGGTGCGGAAAAAATTGGGATAGAGCCCGCTTTGTGTCAGCTCCGGATTAGTGGCCGAAGGCGACATGACGGTAACCCCAGCATCATGATAAAGATCAAGGGTGGCTTTGGTTGCGCCGCTACAGATATGACCAAGCACGACACGCACCCCCTCGGAGATCAATTTATTAGCCGTATTGGTGGCGATTTCCGGTTTGCATACATCATCTTCAATGAAGAGCTCCACCCTCCGTCCGAGAATCCCTCCACGGGCATTCACATCCGCCACCACCAGCTCTGCAGCCCTGACCGAGGGCAGGCCGTAAGAGGCAAGATCGCCACTATGCGCCCCCGCCACGCCCAGCTTGATGGTCTCCGCAGCTGATGCGGCAACCGCGCCAGGCATGAAGAAAATCACCGCCGCGATCAATATTTTTCTCAACAATTTTTCCATAAAAGTTTCCCTGCTTACAATACGATAATCTAAAAAACTGGCATAGTGCCCGCACATTCATCCCCGTATCCCTCTTGCCTGGGTAGCCACTTTTTGGCCGCTGCAGCAATCAACTCCAGGGCGTCTTGACTGCCATCAGCTTCACCCTTTTCAAAGTCACCCTCAATGCGCCCCATCTGATTTGTAACGTGGGCGAAACAAAGCACAGCTTTACGGCGGGCCTGAGCGAAAGCATACAGGGCTGCCGCTTCCATTTCAACGGCCAGAATGTCTTCTGTCTTCGCTTGTTCGATGGCGGTAGTCGTTTCCCGAAAAGGGGCGTCCGTTGTCCATGTAGCCCCCCGATACACCGGGGTAGGTAGTTTTAAAAAAGCATCCTCAAGCATTGCCAGCAATTCGGCGGCAATGTGTGAATAGTCCGACGGGGGTAAATAGTGATAACTTGTGCCTTCATCTCTCAAGGCACGTTCAATCAACACAAAAAAAGGCGGCTGTTGCCGGGAAATAATCTGTCCGGAAGAAGTAACGCTAATCAATAGTTGACAACCAGAGACGAACAATTCTTCGGCAATTAACACTGCGAAGGAAGCGCCTACCGCACAACCAACAATCCCGAACTCGATGCCACTGTGCTCAAAGTTGTATAGCTGAGTATGGTAACAAGCCCAATAGGGATTAACTTTTGCCCTGTCGGCAGCAATTAAATTCCTGACGATGTCTCCGTCAGGGTCAAGGACACAAACAGGTGGTATTTGTCCCCCCGGAATGTTTTTTTGTCGCCTTGCCTCCCGCAGCAAATTTTCGGGCACAAATAATGAATCGTGGTCATAGCTTTTGCCACGGAGAATAGGAGGGTGATATCGGCTAGCCATTATTGTTAATTTTCTCTTCTGTATCGGGCGTAAAGATTTGGTCATGAATCCCCAAGCGTTATACTAATTTTCCTTGGCATCAGGCGGGGGCTCGCTGCCCGTTCCATAGGGTATGGCCAACTGGAGTTTCTTTATGGCCTGGCTTTCGATCTGCCTTGCCCGTTCCCTTGTGAAATTATAATGTTCCCCTATCTCCTGGAGGGTCATGGGATTATCCGCCATGAGCCGATTTTTGACAATGAAACTTTCCTTTTCATTTAACATGGCCAGCGCCCCGGCAATATTTCTTTGCACCAGCGCCCGCTCTTCTTTCTTGATGAGCGCCGACTCCTGATTCTCTCCTCCGTGAACCAGCCGGTCTCCAAGGGTGGAATCGTTATCCTCACTCACACAGGCATCGAGAGAAATATCCTGCCCCATGCGGATGTCCATCTCCTCCACTTCCCATTTTTTAACGCCCAGGGATGCGGCAATCTCGCCAAATTCGGGATTCCTTTTAGAGATAGTTTCCAGTTGTTTCCTGGTCTGGCTCATTTTAAAAAAGAGTTTTCGTTGAGCTTGGGTGGTGCCGATCTTCACAATGCTCCAGGTTTTGATGACATAGTTCTGAATATAGGCTCTGATCCACCATACGGCGTAAGAAATAAGACGATAACCCTTATAGGGGTCGAATTTTTTTACCGCGTGCATGAGCCCGATGTTGCCTTCCTGGATCAGATCGGCCAGCTTCACACGATAACTCCGGTACTCATGGGCAATCTTGACAACAAAACGCAAATTGGAGACAACCAGGGCCTCTGCCGCTTCCATGCTGTTGTCCTTTTTAAAGGCGACGGCCAATTTAAACTCTTCCTCCGCCGTCAAGATAGGGAATCGGTTGATTTCCGCAATATAAATATCCAGAGTGGCCGTAACCGCAGGAAAATCCAAAATAACCCTCGCCTTTAAAGTAATGGTGGGCATTATGTAACGGTGCCCGCCTATTAGTCAATATTTTTCTCTTTGCAGAGACTCTCTCTGTCGATTGAATACTATGGCCATTGTAATTACTTTAGTTATTTCAAGCTTCTTGGCTGTGAAGGAGGCGCAATGCGTTCATGATTACCAGCAATGAGGCTCCCATATCTGCTGCAATCGCCATCCACAATGTGGCGATGTTGGCCAGCGCCAGAAGCATGAACAGCAATTTGACGCTGAGCGCAAAACCGATATTCTGGCGGATGACGCTCAACGTGCGATGACCGTGGCGGATAAGCCAGGGCAGGCGGGAAAGATCGTCAGTCATCAGGGCAATATCCGCCGTTTCTATCGCCGCATCCGTTCCCGCCGCAGCCATGGCAATACCCAGGGTCGCGGCGGCCAAGGCGGGAGCGTCGTTGATGCCGTCACCCACCATCGCCACGGCGCCACAACGTCGCTTCGCTTCCTCAATGGCTTTTAGCTTGTCTTCCGGAAGGAGTTCCGCATGGAATGCGTCGGCCCCGATCTTCTCGCTGATTGCCCGCGCCGTGCCCCGGTTGTCGCCCGTAAGGATGATGACTTTTGCCGCGCCGGCACGTTTTAGATCGGCAACGATGGAAAGGGCGTTGTCGCGAACACCGTCGGCCATGCTGATAATACCGCAGACATGATCTTCATTTCCCACCGCGACCACCGAATGTCCGGCATCTTCAAAGGCGTCGAGCGTCCTGTGCATGTCATCGTTTTCCATCTGTTTTTCGTGAAGCAATCTGTGGGAACCAATCCAGAAAGTCCGACCGCCAATCTCCCCCTGTCCGCCCCGCCCCCTGAACTCGTGGTAATTCTCTGCCGGGCTGATGGTGCGACGGAGTTGTTCGGCCCTGCGTATAATGGCCCGCGCCAGGGGGTGGCGGCTGTGCACTTCCAGGGCCGCCGCCCGGTCGAGCAGCTCTTCCTCCGTGTGCCCGTTAAGGGGAATTATTCTCCGCACTTCGGGATGGCCATATGTCAGTGTGCCTGTTTTATCAAAAAAAACAATTTTGAGTTTTCCCGCTTCTTCCAGGAAGGCGCCGCCCTTGATAAGAATCCCGGAACGGGCCGCCGTGGCCAGGGCCGCGACAATGGCTACTGGCGTCGAGATGACCAGCGCGCAGGGACAGGCGATCACCAGCAGCACCAGGGACTCGTAAAACCAACGCGTCCAGTTGCCGCTGAAGACAAGAGGAGGAACGACGGCAATGGCGATTGCCAGAAGAATCATGGACGGGGTATAATAACGGGCGAACTTTTCCACCCATTGTTCCGAGGGCGCACGCCGCGATTGCGCCTCTTCCACCATGCGGATGATGCGGGCGATCGTCGTATCCGAAGCCGGTTTGGTGACGCGAAATTCAATCGCGCCGTCCTCGTCGATCGTCCCGGCAAAAACCTCGTCGCCTTCCTGCTTCTGTACGGGAATAGATTCTCCCGTGATGGGCGCTTGATTGATCGAGGCACTTCCTTTCGTAATCTCGCCATCAAGCGGAATGCGTTCTCCCGGCCTGACCAGCACTATTGCCCCAAGCGGCACATCTTCAACAGGCTTTTCCATAATGTCGCCGTCATGAGGACCAAGGTACCGCGCCTGAATAGGCGTGAGCTTGAACAGCGCCTTGATGGCATTTCGGGCGTGACCGATGCTCCAGGTCTCGAGGACGAGGGATAGGGAGAAAAGAAAGGTGACTGTGGCCGCTTCGAACCACTCGCCGATGCCGAGGGCGCCGAAAACGGCGATCGTCATCAGCAGGTTCATGTCCGCACGGAAACGACGAAGCGCGGCAAGAGCTTTGGGGAAGATGAACCATCCGCCCACCAGAACCGCGACAAGATAGAACCCGATTGACAGAAGAGGAAAGACATGGGCCTTGCCTCTTCCGCCCTCCGCAAGTGCATCAAGGAGGCTTCCGTGTAAGAACCAGTGGGAAAGAAAACCCGCCGCCACGGCAATACCGCTGGCTGTGCACATAACGGCGAGTCCGTGCGTCAGCCAGAATCCTGCGGTAACGGACTGAGAAACGCCCGCCTGTTTATCGTCGGCAGGCCGCGCGCTCATTCCGGCGCACTCCGCCGCCGCGACGATGTCCCGGTCGTCCAGGACGCCTTCGGGGGCCGTTACGGTCATGGTGCCGTTGACGAGGTTAAATGCCACATCTGTGATCCCAGACAATGCGCCGACCGTTTGACGCAACGCATTTGTTTCCTCGGCACAATTCATACCCTTGACATACCAGGTAGATATCTTTGGTTGCATGTGTTTTCCACTTTCTAAATTTATTTCTCCTCTTCAATTACATGCGCGTACCATTCACGATAGACTTCAAACGCCTTTATTCCACGACTGAAGGTAGGAATCCTGGCAGGTTGGGTTTTGTAGTGGTAAACGGGTTTGAATTCCAGCATATAGGTGGTTCCTTCCTGGAGCGCTATCCCCACTTCCTTGAAATAATCGTCGGCAGGCAGTCCGAGGAACACTTTGTGTATTCCTGCGCGCAACTCTATCTTTTTCTCAAGAACATATTTGATGCCCTCTCCAGCGTCGGGGTCATGGCTTGTCTTCCCATCCTTATCGTAGAGCGGCAGGCTTTCTCTTTGTCCATCGACCTTCCAGGTCTCCGCCTGTCCATCGATATTGATCAGGAAAGGATAGCCTGGTTTCCCATGCGGTGAATCTTTCGACTCAAGCGCGTAATACCCCTCAAGGTGGGTCTTGATTGTCGCCTTGATAGTAAGCATGGCAAAACCCCGAGCGTCGGCATTCTTGATCTCGGTAAAGATACCCGTATGTTCGTTTTGTGTTTTTACCCGGATTTCCTTTGCTGCCGCTCCACACCCTATCAAAACAAGGCTCATGACTCCAATGATAGCACCCTTTATTACTTTTTGCATTTTCTCTCCTTTCTAAATTGCATCTCTCCCTCTTTCATTTGTTCTTATCTTCACTATCTCTTCGACATTGACCACAAATATCTTCCCATCGCCCGTATTGCCGGTATGAGAATATTTCTGAATTACGTTGACAACTTCGTCAACCATCTCATCATCTACAACAACTTCCAATTGGATCCGCGGAATAAATTCCACCATTTCGTAAAGAACTTTATCTTTGGCGTTCTTAGCCCTGCTTTTGCCGAATCCTCTGATTTCCGATACGGTCACTCCCGGCAGCCCGGCAATTTTTTTAAGCGCATCCGATACTTCCAGCAATTTAAATGGTCTTATTATTGCCTTTATCTCTTTCATATAATCCTCCCGGTCAATGATCACTTTTTGGTGTGTGAGATACTCCTCTGTCAATTCATTTACATTTCTTCTTCAACGTTTCTCTTTTCAAACCAACCGTAAACCGTTGGGATAATTAACAGCGTAAGCATGGTTGAGGTAACCAGCCCTCCCACAACGACTGTTGCGAGCGGTTTTTGAATTTCCGACCCCGTTCCGCCGGCAAGCAGCATCGGGATTAAACTGAAAATTGCTATTGATGCGGTCATCAAGACCGGGCGCAATCTGTCCAGACTTCCCTTCCTGATGGCTTCCTGTAAATCAAGCCCTTCTTCGCGCAACTGTGAGATGCGCGATACCAGCACCAGTCCGTTGAGGACGGCAACACCGAACAGGACCACGAATCCCACGGAGGCCGGAACAGACAAGTATTGGCCGGATATATAGAGAGAGAAGATACCGCCGATCAGAGCAAACGGCAGATTGGAGATTACCAGCAGCGCCAGGCGGATCGATCCGAATGTGACGTATAAGAGAAGCAGGATTAATCCGATGGCAACAGGTCCGATAATCATCAGTTTGTTCATCGCTCTCTGCTGATTTTCAAATTGTCCGCCCCAGGTAAGATAATAACCGGCCGGCAACTGAACCTTCTCTTTTATCTTTTGTTTTGCTTCGGCCACAAAACTGCCCATATCTCTGCCGCTGATATTCATCTCGACCCCGATTCTTCTTATTCCATCTTGACGGCTTATTTGCACCGGTCCTTCAAGAATGCTCACTTCGGCTAATTGAGCGAGCGGAATGTTCATGCCCGACTTTGTGGCGACCAAAATATTTTTGATCGTTTCGAGGGAATTTCTTTTTTCTTCCGGCAGGCGAACCGTTATATCAAAGCTCCGGTTCTGTTCATAAAATTGCGATGCAGCCTTCCCGGCAACAGCTATTTCGATGACATTCTGAACATCGCTGATGTTCAAGCCATAGCGGGCTATTTTTGCCCGGTCGATGTTTATGGTCAGGTATGGCTGTCCCGAAACCTTTTCCGCAACCAAATCGGTCCCACCCTTTATGGTAGAGAGAACTTTGGCAATTTCAGAGGATTTATCACTCAGCACATCAATATCTTCGCCAAACAGCTTAACAATCAGTTGCGCCCGTGTTCCGGCAACAAGCTCATCAATGCGGCATTGTATCGGCTGGCTGAATCCGAAAGTGATACCCGCTACCGATTCCAATGACTTGCGCATTTCATTGGTCAATTCTTCTTTCGAAATATCCCGTTTCCATTCGCTCTTCGGTTTGAATATGCCAACATACCCGGTTTTATCCGAGCCCCTGGTATCCAGGGCAACACCGGTTTGTCCCGTCCGTGACACCACCACATCCAGTTCATCAAACTGCATCAGTTTTTCCGCTGCCCGTTGATTCACCTCCATTGCTTTGGCCAGGGAAACACCCGGGAGCATGGACACATCCATATCAAAGGAGCCTTCATCCATTATCGGTATAAACTCCGTCCCTAACCTTGTTACGAGAAACAGCGAGGCAATCAGAAAAACACCGGCAATACTGAGGATTACCCTTTTCTTGTTCATGGCATATTCCAGCAGCGGCACATACAATTTCAGTGCAGAGCGCATAATGACGCTTTCTTTTTCCGGCTGCGGTTTCAGGAACAGTGTGCAGAGGACCGGAATAACGAAGACGGAAAGGAACAATGAGGCAAGCAGCGCAATTGCAACGGTTATAGCCAGCGGCCCGAACATCTTTCCTTCAATGCCTTCCAGGGAAAGAATCGGAATAAAGGTGATGGCAATGATAAGTTCTCCGAAGATACTCGGCTTTCTGACTTCCATCACCGCTTTGAGCACCGTAAATAATTTGGGATGTTGCTCCCCCTCTTCGCTTAAATGTCGCTGCACGTTTTCGACTTGAATAATTGTCGTGTCTATGATCATACCGATGGAAATGGCCAGACCACCGAGGGACATCAAGTTGGCGCTTATTCCCAGAAGCTTCATCACAATAAATGTCGCCAGCAGCGAAAGGAGTAAGGCGATAAGAACTACAAAGCTTCCTCTGAAACTGTTCAGCAATAGATACAGCACAATCAGGACAAGGATAGAGCCTTCAATCAGCGCCTTATTTACCGTATTGACGCTGGCACTCACAATATCGCTTCTATCGTAATAGGGCACAATTTTGACCCCCTCCGGCAGCATATTGTTATCATTGATTTCTTTGACTTTTTCCGCTGTCCGGCGAACAACGTCACGACTGTTTTCACCGCGCAGCATCATGACAATGCCGCCAACCGCTTCATCCTTGCCGTTCTTCATGGCGGCGCCCATGCGCACGGCTTCGCCGATCTTTACTTGCGCAACGTCTCGTATATACGTCGGCGTTCCCTGTTGGGATTGCAGGACAATATTCTCTATATCACTGATATTTTTTATCAATCCGACTCCACGAACGATATATTGATCGTAATCGCGTTCGAGGCTATTGCCGCCCACGTTTTGATTATTGCTTCCGATCGCAGAATAAACATCGTCCACTGATATTCCATACTTCAGTAATCGTTCCGGCGACACAATTACCTGATATTGCTTCAAGTAACCGCCGAAAGAATTTATTTCATTAACTCCGGCAACACTTTTCAGCTGTGGAGTGATAATCCACTCTTGAAGTGTTCTCAAGTTTGTCAGATAAGTAACTTTTTCCGACGGATCTTTCGGTATTTTTCCTTCGAGAGTGTATTGATAGATTTCTCCCATTGCCGTGCCGATCGGCCCCATAGCAACTTCGACGCCTTTGGGGACCTTTTCTCTCGCCTCCGCCAAGCGTTCAAAGACCAACTGACGCGCGAAATAAATATCAACCTTATCGTTGAAAACTATGGTGACGATTGAGAGACCAAACTTTGTAACCGAACGCATTTGTTCAATATCCGGCAACCCGCGCATTGCCGTCTCAAGCGGATAGGTTACGTTTCTTTCAATCTCTACTGCCGAGAGTCCATCGGCGTGGCTTATGACTTCAACCTGAATGTTGGTGACGTCCGGAAAAGCATCAATCGGCAATGTTAAATAGGAATACAATCCGAACAGGATGATTAAAAGTGACAGGAATATAACCATTCCTTGCTGCTTTAACGTATAGGCAATTAATTTTTCTAACATTTGCGATCATCTCCCGTTAATTTAGTGACCGTGTTCGTCGACAAGTTCGCCCTTTTTCAACTCCGACTTCAGTATGAACGATCCCTTGGCGGCCACCGCCTCTCCCGCCTGGAGTCCTGCGGTAACCTCCAGGCGTTTTCCGAGTGTCCTGCCAACCTCGATATCCCTTCTTTGGAACTTGCCGGAAGAGACCTGGATAAAAACGTAGCGCTTCGCACCATCCATCTGGACAGCCTCTTCCGGAACGGCAATGAGCCGTTCAGCCACGCCGTGTGTTACTTCCACAAGGACCGTCGCAAACATGCCGGGCTTGAGCAGACCGCTTGAGTTATCTATCGTTACCCGCGCTTTTTCGGTTCTTGTCTTTTCATCAACAACATCGGCGATGTAAGAGATTTTTCCTTTGAATACCTTGTCGGGGAATGCTGTGACCGACACCTTGACGCCAGTGCCGAGCCTGAGGCGGGAAATATCTTTTTCATAGACATCAATAACCACCCAGAGGGTCGAGAGATCGGCAACCATAAAGAGCGTCTTCTCGGGATTAACAACCTCTCCCTGGGTGATCGCCTTTTCTATCACCACACCGCCTATAGGCGATGTGACCGGAATAAGAAGGTTGTTCCCCTTGCCCCTGGATGATTCAAACTGCGCAATATCAACTCCGACCAGCCGGAAACGCTCCTGGGCAAGGTTCATGTCCGCCTCTGCCTCTCCCAACTCCTGCCTCGCCTTCAGTAGGTCCTTTTCCGGGGATATCTTCTTCTGAAACAGGGTTTCTTCCCGCTGGAGATTCTTCCGTGCGAGCCCTACTTTCCCCTGCGCCTTGTAATATTCAGCCCATATCTGGTCAAGCTCCATACTGTCGAGATAGGCAAGAGGCTGCCCGGCCTTCACCCTGTCACCCTGCGAGGCGACGATCCTGACTGCCTTTCCCGTTACCCGCGGGCTGATTTTCGCAGTCCTATCCAGGTTCATCTCAATAACGGCCGTCGCCGAAAGGGGAACAGACTCCTCCGTAGCTACTTGTTTGACTTCTATTCCTGAAGACTTCTGCTTTTCCTGTGACAGCGTTACAATGCCAGGCTCTTCTTTCCCATTACCGCCTTTGCTGCCGGTTTCCTTTGTCTCCGCCACCGCGGCTGTTTTTCCTTCTTGCGGCGCTTCATTTTTCCCGCATCCCGCAGTCAGAAAGGCGGTTCCAAGAACAATGAGAATTGCAACAAGCAAGCCTTTCTTCGTTGTATGTCTATTTTCTTTCTTCACTTCAGTGTTCCTCCTATGGTTTTCTCTATTGCATTGAGCGCAAGCTGTGTCCTCATTTGCGCATCAATATAGGCAAATTGCGCTTCGATGGTGTCCTTTTGCGCCAGCCGTACTTCAAAAAAGCCGATCTTCCCTTCCTTGAAGGCCAGATTCAGGAGATTTAAATTTTCTGCGGCTTTGGCGATTATTTCTTTTTTGAAAATGGAGAGTTCTTCAACGGCCGTTGTTAGGTCGTTCAATGCCTGTTCAACTTCGCGCGCTATCGCTTTTTTCAGTCCTTCCGACTTTATCTTTGCCACTTCGGCCTTCGCATAGGCCTCTCTCTTCTCCGCCTGCTTCCGGTCGAAGAGCGGTAGAGGAATCGACATTTCTATTCCCACAGCGTTTCTTCTCTCATCTCGGTCGTAAAATCCTGAAAGCGTTACATTCGGGATGATCTCCTTTTCCGTTAGTTTTAGCGCCGATCGGTTTTTTTCAACATCGAATAGGGTTGCCTTGACGTCCGGTCTCCGGGAAAGAGCTTCCTGCAGGACTTCCATATTAGGAAAGACTGGCGATTCTGAGGGTAAATCGCCCTGGAGGGCAACGGACAGATCTGGTGATAAGCCGAGTAATCCCTGTAAGTTAAGAAGCGTTTCACGATATTCTCTTTCCGACAGAAGAAGCTCTTTCCTTGCCTTGCTCAGCTCAACCTCCGAGAGGTTCACATCGAGGCCGGAGACTTCGCCGGCCTGAAACTTGATCTTCGTGTAGCCGAGCAGTTCTTCATTCAGTTTAACGACCTCCCGTACCAGTCCGCTTTTCTTCTTTGAGGCAAGCGCTTTGGTAAATGCATCCTTTACGTCCGCAATCAAAACACGTTCTTTGTCCTTGATCCCGACCTTCACCCTGGCCAGCTCTTTTTCCGCGATATCGATCCTTACGCCCCTCTGGCCCGCAACCTCGAACTCCTGGGAGAGCTTAAATCCATAGTTTGTAAAAGCACCACCGCCTTCTTCCTCCGGCCGGTCCTTTTTCGAAATATTTCCCTCGATCGTCGGGTTATTGTTTAAGAGAAGCCGCGCTTTTTCAAGCTGGCCACCGGCAGTCTCTTCTTCGAACCTGAGGGTCTGGAGGTCGGGATTGTGCGTGAGGGCACGCTGCACTGCTTTTTCAACAGTCAGGGAATAAGCAGGGGCAACAAGAAAAAGCATTAAAAACGTCGTGATAATAAAACGCCACATTGATTCACCTCATATAAACAACTTTGATTTCGGATAGAGATATCTCAGCGGAATCCTAGCAGCAATCCGCTTGATACGTCTCTGAAATGAAAAGGCTTATGCGAGGGGATTCTGAGGCGGTTTATTGATGGAATAGTGAAGTTCGGAGAGTGCGGGCACAGCGCAGGGGCCATGCCACTGTGCTACGGAGATATGCACCTGCGGCAAAAAAACTTCTGTGCCCATGAAGACATTGGCGCAGATCGAACATAAAGACTTGGCAGCCTGCTCGCCGGGAGCCTTCGCGGCCGTCCCATCGTGCGGGGAATAGATCACATCATCAGGAGGGGCTTGCAGATGGCCGATGGTTGTTTCACCCCGAAAAGGAGCGCTCCCCATACAGTCAGCACATGCCATGCAGTCGAGTACGGGCACGAACACATGCAGGACGAGAATAATATATGTCAGGGGATTTATGTACGATCCTAAACGCATTGTTCCTCGTATCACTACCACATCTTCGAAGTCAATCTCAAAAAATAAACATGGGGTTTTACCGGATTGGATTTTGTCTTTTTGTGGGATTTTTGAAGGGAATAGAAAAAGGCCTCATTTGATCGATAGCAGGAGCATATCGGGGGATAGGATGCCCTCTACATGTTGCCCTGATAAGAAACCGGTAGTCACCGGTATCAATGCGGAGCGCCGCCGTTTAAGAATTTGGCTTCAATCAAGTTGACAATAGCCGTGATATCATTGCCGTCAAAACAGGGAACACCGATTTGTGGAGGTTTATCCCCGGCAACAGCCAGCAGATTTTCATCGTTGCGGGAAAGAATATCTCCATGGCGGTCGGCGCGAAAGACCTCTATCTTGGGGTGGTCGTTTCTTTTATATCCTTCGGTCAGAATAATGTCCACATCACGTATATACATCTCTCGCAGTTCGGCAATGTCATGATCCTTTGCCACATCCTTCACAACAGCAATCTGCCAGGGGGAAGATAAGACCGTCAGGCAAGAACCAGCCTGCTTATGCCGCCAGCTATCTTTACCTTTATGATCAATTTCGAAGCCATGCACATCGTGCTTTACAGTTGCGACACGGTACCCGCGTCTGGTCAACTCCGGAATGATCTTTTCGATCAGCGTGGTCTTGCCCGTATCCGACTTCCCGACAATGGAAATAACCGGGATCTTTCTGCTTTCTTTAGCCATTTTCCCAACCTTAGACGTTGAACTTTGGACTGCGAGAGGGGCTAATAACTGCTGAATTGCTCCTGAGACTTAAAATTTCTGCAAACGATAACCTGCGTCTTCAGCAAAGCTCCCCTCGCCTCGGAAGGTTCGTAGCATACTGACAAATTGAAATCAATGGCATCCCCCAACCCAAATCCACCACCTAATTTTGCGTAGGCTGTAAATTCCGCTTTTCGGCAGCGATTCTTCGCCTTATCTCTCCTCATTTTTCTTCAAAAAAGGCTATTTCGTTACATCTCTCCCCATTCTTGATTTGTTTTTATCCGGCCACCGTCATACTCTTTGTAAATTGGCTGCCATTCCGAGTCCGTTAACTCCATTACCGATTTCTTAAACTCCGGCGTTACATCGCAACCAATTTCTACTTGACTATTTGGCCAAGGCCCTATAGGAATTCCAACCTGGCACTTTTCCAATTCCCTATCATCACTGTATGTTGAAATTATTGCCCAATTCTGTTACTTTGAAAATTATTACCCTGTTCAGGAGGTAGGTAATGGATTATCCGATCATCAAGAAACCGACGTGGGAAGATATGAAGGTCAAGCCGAACCTTGCCGCTATCGACGGGGAAGCAGGAAAGACCGTATGGGATGACATCCAGCAGGAATTGGACTGGCTCCCCGGGGGGCTGCTCAACATCGCCCACGAATGCGTTGATCGCCACGCCTGCGGCAAGGGGCAGGACAAACCGGCCATGCTATGGGAAGGAAAAAACGGCGAGCAGGAAACTTACACCTTTGGCCGCCTCAAAGAAGAAAGCGACAGGTTTGCTAACGTACTTAAGGGGCTGGGTATCAAAAAGGGAGCTCGTGTCTTTATGTTCATGGAGCGGCTGCCGGAATTATACGTTGCTATCTTCGGCGCCCTAAAATTGGGCGCTGTGGTCGGACCCCTTTTTTCCGCCTTTGGACCTGATCCTGTCCGGGACCGCCTGTTGGACAGTGGCGCCACAGTTCTGGTAACGCAACCAACCCTAAGACGGCGCATTACCGAAATACTTCCCGATCTGCCTGAGCTGCAGCATATTATCGTGGTAAACAAGAATCAGCGGGATCAGGAACCGTTTGTCGGCAAGGATTTGGATTACTACGCCCTCATGTCCCAAGCCGTTCCGGAGTTCGAGATGGCCCAGACCAGCATGTATGATCATTCCGTCATGCACTATACTTCCGGAACTACCGGTAAACCCAAGGGCGCTGTGCACTGCCACTTGGCGGTACTCCAGCATTATGCTACCGGCAAATGGGTCCTCGATTTTCATCCCGACGATATCTACTGGTGTACCGCTGATCCGGGATGGGTTACCGGCACTTCTTACGGCATGTTCGCGCCCTGGAGCAACGGCGTTACCCAACTGATTTTTGAAGGAGGCTTTAAAGCCGCTACCTGGTATGAGCTCATTCAGCGTTACAAAATTACCGTCTGGTATTCCGCCCCCACCGCCATCCGCATGCTTATGAAAGCCGGGGAAGAAATCCCCGGACGATATAACCTTGGTACCCTGCGTCACATCAACAGTGTCGGTGAACCTCTTAATCCGGAAGCCATTGTCTGGGGCCTGAAAGTTTTTAACCAGGCTATCCACGATAACTGGTGGCAAACAGAGACAGGCGCGATGCTGATCGCCAACGTGCCCGCTCTGGATGTGCGCCCCGGCTCGATGGGAAAACCGATACCGGGCATTACGGCGGGAATCATAGACGACAACTATAACCTGTTACCCGCCGGGCTTGAAGGCAATCTAGCCATCCGGCCTGGCTGGCCTTCCATGTTCCGTACCTATTGGCATAACACCGAATTGTATAACTCGCGCTTTCGCAAGGGTTGGTATATTTCCGGCGACCGGGCGCGCCGCGATGAGGACGGCTATTTCTGGTTTGTGGGACGTACCGACGACGTGATTAATTCCGCCGGGCACCTGGTGGGACCTTTCGAAGTGGAGAGCGTCCTGATTGAGCATCCTGCCGTGGTGGAAGCAGGGGTTATCGGTAAGCCGGATCCCATCGCGATGGAAGTTGTCAAGGCCTTTGTGGCCCTGCGAGATGGTTATGAGCCTACCGAGGAATTACGCCGGGACATCATGAATTTTGCCCGCAAAAAACTGGCCGCCGCGGTAGCCCCCAGGGAGATAGATTTCCTGCCCTCCCTTCCCAAAACGCGCAGCGGCAAGATCATGCGCCGTCTGCTCAAGGCCCGTGAACTTGGCCTTCCCGAGGGAGATACCAGTACTTTAGAGGAGGATTAAGCCACGATGGCGGCAGAAAAAATCAATCCGGAGCGTGTCTATTATAACTATGGCGGCGGCTTCCCCCCCGCCCCCCTGAATCCCCAAATGCCGGCGCTAGTTCCTCCGGAGTCCGCACGAACTCACCCGAAGCGGATTACCGATACCACCTTGCGGGATGGGACACAGGACCCCCTGGTAGCGCTTTTCCCCCATGAAGCCAAACTTCGCTACTTCGACCTGCTGCATCGCTTGGACAATGGCACGGGCCGCATCGAAAACGTGGAGGTCTTCATTTACCAAAAGCGGGACCGCTGGGTTTTGGAAAAAATGTTGGAGCGCGGCTATGAGTTCCCCAGGGTAACCACCTGGACCAGAGCCAATCCGAAGGACATCCGCCTCCTGACAGATTTATCCCAAGGGCGTATCAAGGAAACAGGCATGTTGGCCTCCGCCTCGGACCATCATATCTTCGACAAACTCCAGTTCCGCACGAAGGAAGCGGCTGTCGAAAAATACCTGGAACCGATCATGACTGCCCTGGAAAGCGGCATTCGCCCCCGGGTCCATTTGGAAGACGCCACCAAGGCGGATATTT